>Ga0207114_1259_pt1 | contig 10703 bp, 10 predicted proteins | sample Alteio_BWMinHeat_70_FD_153560 | JGI IMG/M metagenome (GOLD analysis project Ga0207114, IMG submission 153560) | Enriched cells from forest soil in Barre Woods Harvard Forest LTER site, Petersham, Massachusetts, United States -... | ecosystem: Environmental > Terrestrial > Soil > Temperate forest >... | reverse complement strand
GCAATTTTAATTACGACTTCAGGAGGCTTCTCATGACGTTTACCGCTTTGGACACAGAACATTCAATACGTATCCCTTTAAACAAAATCACCTTAGATGGAATCTTATATGTTCCTAGAATTTCTACGGGGATTATTTTATTTGTTCATGGTAGTGGTAGTAGCAGATTTAGTTCACGAAACCAATTTGTTGCTAAGTCATTACAAAAGGCTGGTTTTGCTACATTTCTATTTGATCTTTTGACCCCTGAGGAAGAGAAAATTGATAGCGAGTCACTTGAATTTCGTTTTGACCTTGAACTGTTATCCTCTCGTTTATTGATGGTTACAGATTGGGTGGTTAAACAGTCCTTAACGAGAGAACTGCCTATTGGTTATTTCGGAGCTAGCACGGGTGGAGGCGCTGCTATTATGGCGGCGGCCGAACGAGCTGATACGGTGAAAGCGGTTGTTTCACGAGGAGGAAGGCCTGATTTAGCAGGTGCCTCATTAAGCCAAATTAAAGCTCCTACCTTACTTATTGTGGGAGGAGATGATTCGGTTGTTATAGATCTAAATAAACAAGCGATGCTTTCAATGAAAAATATCCATCAACTTGAGATTGTTCCTAATGCCACACATCTTTTTGAAGAACCAGGTGCACTTGATATCGTTTCGAAATTATCTGAGCAGTGGTTTTTTAAATATTTAAACAAACAAGAATTTTAGCGCCAGGTCCTTTTTTTGAGGGTCTTTTGTCTGTTGATAAAAAAATATTATTTATCGGTGATGTTTGTCGGATCCTTTTGTATTGCTCGAGGAGCTAGAGTTTTCAGTAGATGAATTAATCGTTCCGGTACTGCTTGGAATATTCTGTTTGATAGGAAAGACTGCTTTAAGTGGCACACGAAGGTTTTTAATTGTTATAGGAGGAACTGGAGGACTGTTACCGCTTGTCTTTTTATAAAACTTTAATAAACCCTTTTCCAGTAGTTCTTTTTTATCTGGGAAATCTTGGCAAATTTTTATAAATTCAGATTTTTGATCTTCATGTAAATCGTCAATAATTTTCGGCAAAGATTTCTCTAGAATTTCACTTCTCTTCTCTGGGAACCTTTTGCATAATTCAGAAACTACTTTAAGCTGTCCATCAAAATCACTGGGCATCTTACTCATCATCACCTCCAATCCATCGTTTAATATTCTCCCTTTTTCTTCTGGAAAAATAGTACATAGGTCAGAAAGTATTTTGCAGCCTCCAGAAGGTACCGCGAGAGATCCGATGATTCTTGGTATACGGCTTTTAAATATTTCTTCCTTCTGACTTGGGAAAGCGTGATGTAATTCCACATAAAGAGCTGAGTTAGGAGTGTTGGATCTATCAATTTCTTCGAGAAGCATAGGTAAGATACTGTTTGCTATTTCCTTGTTTTTTTCTGGAAATTTTTTTGTTATTTGGGCGACACTTTCTATAAATTCTTGGTGTGTTGAGGAGTTCATCAATATTTTTTGGAAAATAAGTGGCCAGATATTCTTTAATATTTCTTCTTTTATTTCTGGAAAAGAACGGCAAGCTTCTTCGATTTTAGTGATGATTTCGATAGGATGTTTTTCGTTTTCAATCATTGTGTTTGATATTAATGTTTGCAGTAAGAGATCCCCGGAAGAGGGATCTCTTACGATCATCTTTAACACGGCTTCTCTTTTTTCAGGGAAGAGTTGCATGATTTTAAAAAGCTGCTTAAAAGTAGAGGTATGACCGATCATTTTATTGAAGATTGATTCGTCTCCAACGTTACTACTATTTATGAACGAGATAATGATGTTTTTCATCTTAATATTTTTTTCTATCACCGATTCCAGATCTTCAACAGTTGTAATTTCCTTCAATTCATTAAATATGGCAGATATAGTGTCTTGAATGGCTGTAATTTCTTTAATGTCTCCTAAATTTTTGAAAGCTTGATTAGTGAGCGGATTAAAATATTCATTTCGTTTGATATTCTTAGGCAGAATTTTACTATTCTCAATAGTGAGGAAAATAGATGTGATGTCGTATATAGTGCGATTTTCAGAACTCAAGAAGATGTTTTCTTTTTTGATGGGAGTCATCCCTATGGGATCAAGCAATTCGTGTGTTTCAGGATCTATTTCATTTCTTGGGATGGCTTTGGTTAAAGTAAGAGAAATGTTATAAAGTATCTCCCCAAAATTCTTACCGTTTATAGTAGCTTTGGCTGATTCGCTGTTGGCCAGGTCGTTGAGTTTTTTGGTCAGTCTATCTGACGCATCATCTCTTTTCTGCCGTAAAATGGGTGCTTCTTCTTCATTTTTGGCTTTCAAAAAATATCTATTAGAACGGTCGCACTCTCTCAGGCCCTCTAATATTTCGATAGCAACATTTTCAGGCAATTCATTTAATTGCTTCACTTGGCTAATCATGTTGGATAGTGTGGGAATTCTATCAAAATGGATGGAAGTTAAATATTTTTCGCTCGGATGTCTATCGCTTGATCTTGACATATCAACCCCCCCTCCGTAATCCTATTATTTTTAGCACTCAGATCATTTTTGCACCTCCGCTTGAAGTATAAGCGGATTTTCCCGTATTGCTAGTGTCAAAACTTTTGTATGTCAGAACCTTTGTATTGTCAAAACTTTGTATGTTGTTACATAATTACCATGAAGCCGTCATTGCGAGGAGCGCTTTGTGCGACGCGGCAATCCAGGTTTTTCATGGATTGCCGCGCCTAAGCGCGGAGTTTACCCCGGCATGCTTTTGGCCGGGGCCAGCTCGCAATGACGGCTCCGGTCGGAATTATGCAACAACGCCATTCTCAGTAGGGCATTCAAAATTCTCGTGAACTAGGGAAGTTTCTTAATTTTATCTACGTCGTCAGCAGCCAATTCAAAACGTAACACCTCCAAGTCTTGTTGCATATGCTGCTTACTGGATGTTCCCGTCAGAGGAACTATTCCGAGGTGGATAGCGAAGCGAAATAGAATTTGGGCCGGAGTTTTATCTAATCGAGTACTAATTTCCTGCACTGCTGGGTGACCAAATATCTCTGGATTGGCAGTTAATAGCGAAAATCCTTGGTAGATAATATTATGACTTCTACAAAAATCACGCACCGCTTTGTCCCAACCTTGTCGCGAAAAACAGCGATTCTGAACCACCATCGGTTTTATTTTAGCTTTGCTGACCAACAGTTCTAATTGTTCAATGTTAACATTGCTGATACCAATGGATTTAACTTGGCCTGATTCATAAATTCTTTCTATCGCTTGCCATACTTGCCAATCATCCTCATTTAAACCTGGCCATCCATAAGGTCCATGCAGAAGATAGGAATCAAGGTAATGGGTTTTTAGATGTTCTAAAGAACTCTTAAATGAAGTTTCGACTTGGTCTTTTAAAGCAGCATTAGGATCGTAAGGAATATGTTCGTCGTGACCGTTTGCTGGGGTAAATTTCGTCTGCAAAAACAACTGGCTTCGTTCAATTCCTTGTTGAGAAAGTTCTTTTAATGCTTCACCGATTGCTTCTTCCAAATAATGCTTAGGCTGGTTAGCGGTATCGATCGCTTTAAAACCCTGAGTGATCGCTTGTTTTACTAAAGTGGCAGTGGCTGATGCTTTCCAGGCGGTACCATAGATAAAAGCGGGCATGGTGGGCATTTTATTCCTTAAACGATAGATACTTTAATTGTAACTATTCACGACTTTTTCCAGACTGTGTCATCCCGCGCGGCTTGGGCGCCCACAAGGGGCGCCCCTACGGATACCGTATTACACAATGTCTGTAGGGGCGCCCCTTGTGGGCGCCCAAGCCGCGCGGGAAGGTTACCGTGAATAGCTACCTTTAATTGCTGAACGAACATTACACCGCTTCTTTCAATATCATCTCTTTAATATGATTAATTGCTTTCAAAGGATTTAACTCTTTAGGACAGACTTCAACGCAATTCATGATTCCATGACAGCGAAACACGCTATAAGGATCCGCCAAATCGGCCAAGCGCTCGACTCTCTCTGTATCTCGGCTGTCCATCAAGAAACGATAAGCCCACAGTAGAGCAGCAGGGCCTAAGTATTTGTCGGGATTCCACCAGAATGGGAAACAAAACGTAGAACAACAGCCGCACATAATACAATCATACAGACCATCCATTTTGGCATGTTCTTCAGGAGATTGTAGATATTCTTTTGCTGGCGTAACTCCTTTATTCTGAAGGTACGGTTTTGCTTTTTCATATTGTTTATAAAACAAGCTCATGTCCACCACTAAATCTCGAATGACAGGAAGGCCTGGAAGAGGGCGAACCACGATCGGGGCGCCTTTGAATTTCTTTATAGGAGTGGTGCAAGCCAACATGTTTCTTCCGTTGATGTTTAATCCATCGGAACCACAAACACCTTCTCGACAAGAACGTCGAAAGTTTAACGTGGTATCATATTTGTCTTTTAACACCATCAACGCATCCAACACCATATTGCACGGATTCGCTTCAAGATCCAACTCAAAATCTTGCATGTACGGGGCTTTATCTTGTTCCGGATTATATCGATAAATTGAAAAGCGCATGGTTATTCCTCCTCTCTATGCGTTAAAGCCACAGGCTGCATTTCCTGCGGCTTCATGTTCACAGGGCGAAATGTAATTCGGCCGTCTCCAAAATATATTGAATGCTTTAACCATTTTTTGTCGTCACGCTCTGGATAATCATAACGCGCATGGGCGCCTCGGCTTTCTTGGCGTATTTCCGCTAAATAAGCCGTAGACATTGCCGTGGCCATTAAATTATCCAATTCTAACGCTTCAATCCGTGCCATATTAAATGGGTTGCTCTTGTCTTTAATGGCGGCATACTTCAACCGCTCTTCCAATTCTTCTAATTTCAAAAAGCCTTTCTTCATGTTTTCTTCTGTGCGAAATACTCCGAAATCATCTTGCATGATTTGTTGCAATTCGGTACGCAGAACATCCACAGTTTCTCCGGACGCATTGGTTTCCCAACGATTGAAACGAGCTAAAGCAGCATCCATTTCGTCGTTATTAGGCTCATGGAAAGACATTCCCTCTGCCATGCCTTGTTTGATATGTTTCCCTGCAGCGCGTCCAAAGATCACGAGGTCCAGCAAAGAATTGGCTCCGAGACGATTGGCGCCATGTACGGATACACAAGCGCATTCGCCTGCGGCATAAAGACCATCCACCACTTGATCTTGGCTATTAAGTGTCACGGTAATCGCTTGTCCATTAATATTGGTTGGTATTCCACCCATCAAATAATGACAGGTTGGAACGACAGGAATCGGTTCTTTGATAGGATCTACTCCGGCGAATGTAATGGATAATTCTCGAATGCCGGGCAAGTATTTCTTGATTCGTTCTTCGCTGAGATGATCCACTTTTAATAGCATATAATCGCCTTTCGGACCACAACCGCGGCCTTCGCGTATTTCAATCGCGGAACATCGAGAAACGATATCACGACACGATAAATCTTTGAGATGGGGCGCGTATCGTTCCATATAACGTTCCCCTGATTTATTCAATAAATATCCGCCTTCACCGCGAACGCTTTCACTAATTAAAATGCCGGAACCATAAATGCCTGTGGGATGAAATTGCCAAAATTCCATATCTTGTACCGGAAATCCTGCACGCAATACCATGCCAGTACCATCTCCTGTGTTGATATGCGCATTCGTGGTGGATGCATAAATTCGTCCCGCACCGCCTGTCGCTAAAATAGTAGCCCGTGATTTAAAAAAGGCGACTTCTCCTGTTTCGAGACAAATGGCTATAATGCCCGCGACCGCATTGCCCGCCTTTACTAAATCAATGGCGAACCATTCATTAAAAAATCGAGTCTGTATTTGGATATTTTTCTGAAATAAGGCATGCAACATCGCATGTCCCGTGCGATCAGCCACAGCACAGGTGCGATGAGCTTGGCCTTGCCCATAATTCCGTGTGGCGCCTCCGAAAGCGCGCTGATAGATTCTGCCATTTTCTAAACGAGAAAAGGGCATACCCATATGTTCTAATTCATAGATAGATTCAGGCGCTTCTTTGCACATATATTCGATGGCATCTTGATCGCCTAAAAAATCCGATCCCACCGTGGTGTCGTACATATGCCAACGCCAGTCATCATCGGTTTCTACGTTACCAATAGCCGCATTAATTCCACCTTGAGCAGAAACCGTGTGCGAGCGCAAAGGATATACCTTTGAGATCACAGCCACATTCATACCCGGTTGGGAAAGCTCAATTGCCGCCCGAAGGCCAGCGCCACCGCCACCAACAATGACAGCGTCAAATACATAAGTTGGAAGTTTCATCGATTAAACACTCCACATCGTCAATAAAATCCAGAAGAAAGAAGAGAGCAGGGTGAGAAAAATGATCCAATGCAAAACAAAACGCACTAGAGCTGGATGTATGTAATCTGTCACAATGCCCCAGATTCCTCCCCATGCATGAAAAGCAAGTGATAAAACGACAAGCAGAGTGAACACACGCATTCCTAAAGGCGCAAAAAGCATACGCCATTCCACAAAATTTAAATTAGGATGCTGGATGAAGAAGATTGCCAAACCAATGATGGCAATCGCAATGACAACGGAAGTGACTCTCTGAATAACCCAATCACGCAACCCCTGGTGATTGACTCCAAGTACCGATTTCACCATAACCAAACTCCTACGCATAAAATTAAAATACCGGACACCACGACGGTGACTGCTCCTAATCGTCTGGCCGACTTTAATTCTTCCCCGATATGTAGTTCCATTAATAAATGGCGTATCCCCGACACCAGGTGATAACACAGGGGCATCAAACATAACCAAAAGAATAGCTTGAGCAAAGGATAGCTGAGGTACGTTTGAAGTGCATTAAAATGTTCTTCAGAAGAAAGGGAATAACTGAACAAATATACAGAGAACGGAAACAGCAGCACTAAAACAGCGCCTGAAACACGATGCGCACCGGAGATTAACGCAAGAAAAGGTAAGCTTATGGAAAACACTTTACGAAACACGGGTCGTTTGTCATTCATTGAGAAAGCATCCTCTTATCGATAAAAACTAAAAAACAATCCGCTGCTATCATATATGAAATATATACGAAATGAAAAGGCAGAATTTAGTAAATATTCGGTGTAGACATTTGAAAGTCGTGTCATCCCGCGCGGCTTTTAGCGCGGGATCCAGCGTCCTTTGAGCTAAGAATCTATTTATCACTCACTAATTTCTGAAACAATCCTCCAAAATAAAAGATTTTTTTTCAGATATTGCAGCACTGACAGATCGAAAGGCGCTGTGGAAGCTTCATGATCACCATACAATGCTCACTATGAATTTAGGGATCTTATTGTTATCCTAAGGCTTGTTTTTAAGATTTTTTGGAGCGATAAAACTAATGGTTCCTTTAGTATTAAAACAATGGCTGCAACACGCATGTCCTCTTCCTATCGATGCGTTACATGAAATGGCAGGAGACGCGAGTTTTCGACGGTATTTTCGCTTACACAGCGGACAGCAATCTTTTGTCGTTATGGATGCCTCTTTGCAATTAGATTGTTGTGAGCCTTATGTGGCGATTGCCAAAACATTGCAACAATCAGGCATTGCTGTGCCTTCGGTGATAGCCCAGGACCTTAAAAAAGGATACATGCTGATTTCAGATTTTGGAGATCGATTATATTTGAAGGAATTGAATCAGAACAATGCGGATAGACTGTATAAGACAGCGATGAACACATTATCGGTCTTGCAGACTTGTCCGGAAGTCAAAGATTGGGTGGTGCCCGATTTCAATCAAAAACTCATGCAGCATGAGCTCGATGAATTTAAATTTTGGTTTTTGGATCGCTACTTAAAAAGATCGTGTTCTCAGCGTGACCAAAACATGTTGCATACAACGTTCACTCAACTGATCGAAACTGCTTCGGAACAGGAGCAGGTTTTTATGCATCGCGATTATCATTCAGCGAATTTGCTCGTGCTTCCTTCAACAAAAGATGAACAAGAACAAACGGGTGTTTTGGATTTTCAAGATGCTTGCAAAGGACCCATTACATACGATCTGGTATCCTTATTGCGTGATTGTTACATTCACTGGCCTGAAGAAAAAGTAACGCAGTGGGTGTCTTATTATTATGAAATAGTACGTGAACAAAATCCGCGGATAAAACACGTCAGTTTAGAAAAGTGGATGCAATGGTTTGATTGGATGGGGATGCAGCGGCATATGAAAGCGATATTTATTTTTGCGCGAAAACATTTGCGTGATCATACCACCAATTATTTGCAGCATATTCCTCGCACGCTTCAGTATGTGGTTTCTGTAAGCGGTCGCTATCCAGAGTTTCAAACGTTTCATGCTTATATGAAAGAAATAGCAGGACTCGATTTATGCGCGCAATGATTTTAGCGGCGGGCCATGGGAAGCGTATGGGTGTGCTGACCGAGCAAACCCCAAAGCCGCTTTTGAAAGTAGCGGGCCGTTATCTCATTGAGTATCCCATTGAATCATTAACGCGCGCAGGTATTCGTGAAATAGTGATTAATGTTTCTTATTTCAAAGACCAAATCATGGATGCTTTGGGTACAGGATCGCGTTACAACGCTCACTTTGTATATTCAGAAGAAGAGGAGCGCCTTGAAACCGGAGGCGGTATCGTAAAAGCTTTGCCATTGTTAGGCGCGGATCCTTTTATTGTGATCAGCTCCGATGTGATTACGGATTATCCCTTGCATCAGTTGGTCACGCGACCCTTAAAATTAGCGCATTTAGTGTTTGTTAAAAATCCTTCATATCATAAGCAAGGAGATTACTGTCTTAACGAACGGAATGAAGTGTATTGCAGTTCAAATGATTCTTGGACGTTTGCTAGTATAGGCATTTACTGTCCTGAATTGTTTATGAACCGCGAACCTGTGTATTGCCGGTTGGCTCATTTATGGAGTGATGCCATAGAGAAAAGACAAGTGACTGGTGAATGTTACGCGGGACTTTGGTATAACGTGGGAACTGCAGAAGATTTACAAGAAGCTGAAGGTGATGTTCAGGGGTTCCCTTCACGGTAAGCGTTCACGGTTTTTGTATAACAGTGTCATCCCGAGGGCGCCCACAAGGGGCGCCCCTACAAATATTGTGTAACACGGCATCTGTTATGTAATACGGCATCTGTTATGTAACACGGCATCTGTTATGTAACACGGCATCTGTTATGTAACACGGCATCTGTAGGGGCGCCCCTTGTGGGCGCCCAAGTCGCGCGGGACCCAGCAGCGTCTTAGCCCACAGAAAAGGCCGTGAACGGTTGTCTTGTACGCGCCCGAGAGGATTCGAACCTCTGACCCTTGGTTTCGGAAACCAATACTCTATCCGACTGAGCTACGGGCGCTTTTCAAACTGATATTTCGCTTCTTCAAGCGGAATCTGTCAATTCTACTTAATTCTCAATTAACATCAATAAAAAAACAGGAAACATATCTTATGTCTTTAGCTATTGTTTATTGTCGCGCCAGTGAAGGTGTCATGGCGCCGTTAGTGACAGTTGAGGCTCATATTTCTGCGGGAATGCCGGGTTTGAATATTGTGGGATTGCCTGAAAAAGCCGTTAAAGAAAGCAAAGATCGTGTGCGTAGCGCTTTATTGACGACGTGCTTTGAATTTCCAATACGCCGCATCACGGTTAATTTAGCGCCTGCGGATCTCCCAAAAGGCGGAGGCCGTTTTGATTTGCCAATCGCATTGGGTATTTTGGCGGCTTCACAGCAAATTCCTCTAGAGATTCTTGAGAAACATGAATTCATGGGTGAATTAGCGTTGTCAGGAGAATTGCGTCCCGTCAGTGGAGTGTTGCCTGCCGTGTTGGCTGCTCAGAAGGAAAATCGTTGCTTGATTATTCCCGAAGACAATGCTGTTGAGGCGTCTCTGGTAAAAAGCGCATCTGTTTTATCTGCAAGCCATTTATTAGAGGTTTGTGCTTACCTGAAAGGAGAGCAAACCTTAAAGGTGTGCTCCGATCGTTCACTGTGTTCTGTGCAAGTGCCCTCCTGGGATTTTGATTTAAGTGATGTGAAAGGACAGGCGCATGCAAAACGGGCATTGGAAATTACTGCAGCGGGCAAGCATAGTCTCTTGTTATTTGGCCCGCCAGGAACAGGGAAAACGATGTTGGCCACTCGGTTACCCACCATTTTGCCTGAATTGACCGAAACCCAAGCGTTAGAGGTGGCTGCTGTAGCTTCTATTAGTTCTTATGGTTTTAAGCCGGCACAATGGCGTCAAATTCCTTTCCGTTCCCCGCATCATACGGCCTCTAGTGTGGCGCTCGTGGGTGGTGGAAGGCCGCCGCGAGCAGGAGAGATTTCGTTGGCGCATCAAGGAGTTTTATTTTTAGATGAGCTTCCGGAATTTAATCGTCAAGTATTAGAGTCTCTTCGAGAACCTTTAGAGTCTGGTGTGATTACTATTTCTCGCGCCGCTTTTCAAACGATCTTCCCTGCAAAGTTTCAATTAGTAGCTGCGATGAATCCTTGCCCTTGCGGATATATGGGCGATATTTATCAAAATTGTCGTTGCACCCCGCAACAAATCCAGCGCTATCTTGCCAAACTGTCTGGTCCTTTTATGGATCGAATAGATTTGCATGTAGAGATGCCCGCTTTATCCGTGGAAGTTTTGGAGAGGGCAGATTC
>Ga0207114_1258_pt1 | contig 10721 bp, 12 predicted proteins | sample Alteio_BWMinHeat_70_FD_153560 | JGI IMG/M metagenome (GOLD analysis project Ga0207114, IMG submission 153560) | Enriched cells from forest soil in Barre Woods Harvard Forest LTER site, Petersham, Massachusetts, United States -... | ecosystem: Environmental > Terrestrial > Soil > Temperate forest >... | reverse complement strand
GTCAGGTTGGACGTTGAAGATAAGGGTGATTCTGTTTTGATCTCCCTCACTGATTGTGGCCCAGGCATACCTCAAAAGGTTCAAGATAAACTGTTTCAACCCTTTTTTACAACAAAGGAACTAGGTCGAGGAACAGGTCTTGGCCTCAGCATTTCTAAAGGCATTGTTGAGGATCATAAGGGAACACTTAAAGTTGATAACCGATGTCCTAACACGCGATTTATCATCACATTACCTAAGCAAAATAGATCCACATCGCTTTTGAAAGTGGTGTGATTCCATGGGAGGCAAAAAACGTGCTTTACTTGTTGTTGACGATGAACCTGATTTTCGTGAAATTCTAGCCTTCACTTTTGAGCGCAATGGATATGCGGTATTTCAGGCTGGGAATGCTGTAGAAGCCATCGAAGTCGTAAAAAAAACGAAAATAGATATCATCATTTCTGATATTCGGATGCCAGGTGGGGACGGGACTCAGCTTCTTGAAGAAGTGAAAAAATATAATCCCCATATTCCCATGGTGATTTTTGTAACGGGGTTTACAGATATTACGCTCGAGGAGGCATACGATATAGGAGTGGACGCAATTTTTTCAAAGCCATTTGACACAAAAGTATTGCTGGCTGCTGTTGAGAAGATGCTTCGGAGTCAAGAAGACCAATGGAGAACAAAGCGAAGTCCAAGGGAACCTTCCTTATTTCAAATTAATTTAAAATATCTAAATGTTGATGGCGCCCAAAAGGCTCATGTTTTGAATATAGGGCGTGGCGGGTTTTTTGTTGGAATGACCGAAAATTTTCCCAAAGTGGATGATCTTGTTTCGTTTAGAATGGTATTCGATGAAGGGCTTGTAACTATAATCGAGGGTGATGGAAAAGTGAAATGGGTAAGACGGGAACAAGATCGCGATTTACCGCCCGGCTGTGGGGTTGAATTTGTAAGTTTAGATGAGAAAACGAGAGTTAAAATTTTTGAACTTATTAATTTTCTAAAGACACAACAATATATCCCAAAGGGGTAAGGTGCCATGAAGGCGGCTGAGATCAAGACTCTTTTGGTGGTTGATGATGAAGCGGATCTCCGTGAAATTCTTGTGTTTAGCCTAGAAAGATATGGATATAAAGTTCTCACTGCCTGCAATGGACGCGAAGCCTTTCAGATTGTTCAAACGAACCGGATTGATCTCATTATTTCAGATATTCAGATGCCCGGAGGCAATGGCGTTGAACTTCTTGATAATGTAAGAAACTACCATCATGAGCTTCCTGTTTTACTATTTTTGACAGGGTTTGCCGACATTACCTTAGAGCAAGCCTACGACAAGGGCGCAGAGGCGCTATTCGCAAAGCCATTTGATATCAAACAGATCCTTTCAACCATAGAGCGCGCTCTGAGCCCAAAAGAAGATCGTTGGCAGAGGCGATCCGATCGACACGAAACCGAAATTAACATTGAGCTAAAATTCCCTGGTTTTGATGAAGCCAGAAAAGCAAAGGTTTTAAACATAGGAAGAGGTGGGATCTTTGTCTCTTTGGATAAAGATTTTCCAAAGGTCACTGATTCAGTATCTTTCAAAATCGAGTTCTCAGAGGGCTTAATCTCCATGATTGAAGGAACAGGGGTTGTGAAGTGGGCGCGAATTCAGGCCACCGACGCCTTGTCGGCCGGTTGCGGCATTGAGTTCGTAGAGCTCAGCAATGGCACAAGGCTCAAAGTCATCGAAGTAATCAATTTTTTAAAAACCAAGCAATATATTCCAAGGGTTTAGGCGTCACCGCGGACCATGTCCGCCATCAAATATAATGGTGAAACTTGAACCATGACCCAGTCCTTCACTGGATACAGAAATCTTGGCATCCATCTCTGTCGCCGCATTAGCGCAGAAATGAAGACCAAAACCATGGCCGGTCTTTTTTGTCGTGAACCCGTGGTTAAAGACTTTTGAGAGATTCTCCTTACTAATTCCTTGCCCCGTATCACTCATTTTAAGGAAAATATTTCTCTCATTAATTTGGCCTATCTCGAGTGTAAGCACCTTTTCTGTGCATTCTCTAGTGTCCATAGCCTCTTTTGCATTTTTAATTAGATTCAGCAATACGTGCATAAATTTAGTCTTTTGGACAAGCACCGCAGAGGGCTCAGAAAATTTTTTAATAACTTTTATTTCATGACGTGCCAATGCATTGGCCTGCATCAGAAGCGCGCTTTCCGCAAGTTCTACGAGTGAGACGCTTTCCTTAAACTCGGCACGACCCTTCGCATATTCTTGCTGGCTATTAACAATACCCTTGATGAGTTGCAGTTTTTCCATCAATCCACGAGATTCTATTTTCAAGCCTTGGAACTCTGACTTCATGGCCTCACCAAGCTCAAGGTAAAAATCAATCAATTTTTCACCTTTGGGATCTTTCGTCAGAAAATCTGCTAAGCGAGATCGATTTTTCTTCAAAAGGCCATTGGCTTTGTACAAGCTGCTGATCTCCGATTTATCAATACTTTGTATAATGATTTCGAGTCCGACATTGGCGCTATTGAGGACGTTTCCGACGTTGTGAAGGACTCCCGTGGCAATTTCAGACATGCCTGCTTGATGGGCATTCACGAGCATCGCCTGTTGCATTTCGTTTAATTTTTTTTCAGCTTCTCTACGAACGCGAATTTCTTTCTCTAATAAAGTCGTAGCCATACTCATTCGAACATGCAGATCCCAATAAGCCTTCTTAGTTTGAACAATAGAAACGTCTTGAAAAGAAGTTAACCTCCCATTTCTAAAAAATTCCCCAGGCGTAACTTTTGAAACAATAAGCCAATTTCGCAAAACACCCCTTGTCTTAGCCTCAACGTCGACAGAAACATCAGATCCATCAGCCATTGCCAAGATAAGATCATTTAGATTTTTTCCTGCTTTAATTGTATCTGTTAGCCATTTTTTAAAATCTATTTTTTTGAAATCGGAGATCGCCGTAAGAGCTGAGTAAGCACTATTGGCCATTAAGATAGTGTCTGCATCATGACAGACCATGGGGACTGGAGATGCATTGATAAACCAGGAAATTTTATCTATCAAAACATTCCTCGCTCCTTCAGCGTATATATTTTCTGCCAAAAGAGTGACATGAGAGATGCAAACTGAGAGGCCATCTCCTGTGTTATGTGGACTCTACAAAAACCGATATAAATGCCGACATCACCTTCAGGGAGCATGACGCCCGTCCCCAAAACAGATTTCACTCCGTTCACTTTCACAAAATCTTGAGCTGGGATAAAAGGAGAGCCTAGGGCTTCTGGAACGTGGAAAACACCGTATGAACCAACGACACCACCCATATTGATCGCTTCCTTTTTTTCACCAAGTACAATACCCAAGTCAAAGCCTACTTGTTGAAATAACCTTGCCACCATTGGGATAGACTTCACTGTTGTGCGATTAAGCGGAATGGCCTTGTGACCACCTGATTTCCGTCTGTCCTGCCAATCAGGGTTGTCTCCATAAGTTCCAATGAGAACCAAGAATTTTGATTCATCGGTGGGTTTTGAGCCCAGGGTCTTTTCACCGGCTTTTTGGATTTCATCCGGTAAGAGTTGGTAGTCAAATGAATGGAAAACTCGCGAGAGAACAAGGTCTGATTTGCCACTGGTGGTAAACTCTTGACACATTCCTTTTGAAAGAGCCTTGGTCGCCTCCTCTACTGAGGCAAACTGATTGATAGTAGAGAATAATTTTTCTATTACAGACTCGACATCACGAGTCTTAGAGTTGACAAGACTTCCCATGTTCCCTCCGCCTTATTTTATTTCGTTGATTTCAAAATCCCAGGACTTCTTGACGTCATCAAATTCAGGTTTTTCTTTAATTTTCTTCCCATGCAAATCGTACCCAACCTTAAATTGAATCTGACCTGCCCCACTCCTTCGCGTCTCAAATTTCCGATCCAACTTCAGGCGATCCCATGCCCGATACCGCAAACCAAAGGCCGTGGTGTGTCTGAGGATAAATTCAGCACACACTCTCCATTTTTCGTCATCCACTAATAATGATAAGATAATTAAAATTCGACCTTTTTTCCCGGTAGAAGGTGTTTGCCATACGTCGACAGCGCCAAGCTCAAATAATTTTTCGCACACCCATCCAAGGCGCTCTGGAGAAATATCATCAAGATTTGTTGATACTTCTACCACAGAATCAGTCAAAAAAGAATTTGATTTATCCCGAAGGTCCTTTTCATTAGTTTCAAAAACACTGATTCGAAATAGATTAGGGTAATTGCCTAAATCCATTGTGCCAGCACCGCAACCCTGCGCGAGGACTGTACCCAAAGACCATTCTTTTGAAAAAGTTGGGTTTACTGCCTTTAAAATGGCAAGCCCTGTTGGGGTACTCAACTCAACATTTTCTCTGGTAATGGCTGAAGGAACTGGGGCTATCGGCATTCCTATTGAGAGCCTTGCTGATCCAGGGGGCGGGACAGGATGGGTTCCATGTTGAATTGTTATAATGCCCCGACCAAGTTTGATAGGCGATGAGACGATGGCATCAGGAGAGACTTTTGAAATACAATGAGCTGCCATGACTATATCTAAAAGAGAATCGATGGTGCCTACTTCATGAAAAGAAATCTCATCTTTGCTTATGCCGTGACAATAGGATTCCGCATCTGCGAGATGGTCAAAGATTTTTAATGCTAACTCTTTTGTCTTGTTCGGCAATTGTGATGAAACCAAAAACTCCTTTAAATCTCGGTAGTGAACATGCCAATGTCCTGGTTCCTCGTGAGAATGCGCATGACTTAAAACATGCTTATGCTCGTGCTGATGTGCACTGGCTTTAGAAAACCGTTTTTGCCATTCATGCCCATTTTCCAGAACATCGATGTGTGTGGCTTGCATTGCGGCCCTTGTGACTTTTGAAATTTTTATTTCCACACCCTCGAGATGCAAGATCTCAGGTAATTGCCGCAATTCTTCCGATGATACAAGGCCGGCATCTAAAAAACTTGCAGCAAACATGTCTCCGGCGATACCCGAAATTGACTCAAGATAGAGTGTTTTCATTTTTTCTCATTTCATTGTAAATGCGAGCCGCTGCAAATCCCGCCGAAAAACCAGCATCAATATTTGTTACGGTAATACCTGGGGCGCAACTGTTGAGCATTCCTAATAATGAAGAAAGGCCCTGAAAGCTCGCACCATAACCGACGCTCGTCGGGACAGCGATCACAGGACACCCAACGAGTCCACCAACCACGCTTGGTAAAGCGCCCTCCATACCAGCCACTACAATGATAGTTGAAGCGCTCTGAATATTTTTAAGTTTATTTAATAAACGGTGGAGTCCTGCTATCCCAATGTCATATATTTTTTCAAAAGGAACTCTCATTGCAATACATACTTCAACAGCTTCTTCTGCAACCTTTAGATCACTTGTGCCAGCCGAAATAATCGCCACAAATTTTTGCCCATTTTTAGGACGCACAATTTCTGGCGGATAAGTAGTGAAGGTGCCAGCCGCCTCATTCGCGCGATGGCTCGAAAAATGTTTCTTAAGGGACACGATCTTTTCTTCAGTTAATCTTGTCGCGAGAACACATCGATTTGATCCAGAGAGATTTGCCATAATCGTCATGAGTTGATCAAGAGTCTTTCCTTCACCATAAATTACTTCACATAATCCATGTCTCAATTCTCGATGATGATCAAGATTGGCGTATCCCAAATCCGTAACACGAAATACCGACTCTCTGATTCTTTCGAAAGCATCTGGTAGAGCTAACTTTTTCTCGATGAGATCAGATAAAAGTCCAGTTAGCTCTTGTTCATTCAAAGGTTAGCGCCCCCCATTTGATACCCTGCCAAATCCAATGTGACCCATCGGTAACCGCGACGACGCGCTTCAATCAAAAGTTTTTCCCTTACTTGAAATACGGCTGGAATTTCATCGGGAGCTACTTCAATCCGAAAATAGCTAACCGTGTCCTTCGAATCAGAATTTTTCTCTTCGTGAAGTCTTACACGATATGTCTTTATAATGGCAGCGCGTAGAATCTCTTCCATTTTCTGGATATCAAAAAGCTTTGCAGGAGTTACCCTCACACCCGTCATAACTCGTGAAGCAAGGCAAGGGCTAGCGGGTTTATCTGCAAGCTTTAGGCCGATTTCTGACAGACATTGCCTAATTTCATTTTTTTCTAATCCAACATCATTTAATGGGGCATGGATATTATTTTCTAACGCCGCCTTATGCCCATGTCGCAAATCACTCCTGTCTGAGGCATTGTAGCCATAGGCAATGTGGCGATAACCACGTCGCTTTAGCTCTTCTTCTGAAATTCTAAAAAGTTCTGATTTGCAATAATAACAACGAGTCCCGTCGTTTTGAGCATATGCCTCTTGTTCTACTTCATGACTTTCAATTACCGCATGTTCCACTTGTAAGGACTTCGCAAAGACCGCAGCCTCTTCAACTTCCCATGGAGGAATACTCGCGCTAACAGTTGTAAGAGCTAGTAACTTGCCGAGCTCACCCCTATCCCGCATTTCACAAAGTGTACGCTCTGCCTTCCAAAGTAAAAAACTACTATCAACCCCTCCCGAAAAAGCAACAATGAGTCCTTCGCGCAAAAGCGGTGATAGATTCCCTGAAAGAAGGGCAAGTTTAGGGTTCTCAACAGGCAAATTATTTTTCATATGGCAGTATCGCCTGTGCTGACGAAGGGAAACAAGCAGTAAAACTTATTTGTGCCCGGCGATTCATTCGTACCTCAGGAAAAAGGCTCAAGTCTTATGGAGCGAGATCTAAGCGACCGACATTTTGGCCATTTTCATCGCAAAAGCTTTGCTGAGAGTGAAATGGCACCAAGGAGCGCGGTTTTACTGCAATTATTTTAACAAGGCATCTTTTACTTGCGCGTTATCAGTATTCTATGGTTCACAGAAGCTATGATCAATAGAGTTACTTTGGCCTTGCTCTTTCTCAGAGTTTCGGCCCCGTTTATTTTGCAAGCTGCTGATGGCGCCGGTGGTTTATTCACTGAATTTAGTAGTGAGCCGGTAAGAGCGGACTTGCGAACGCGTCTGGATCAGGAAGCCGATAGGTTTATGGACAATGAGCGGCAGAGTTGGAAATTTTTTCCAGGGCACTTCAAGACTCATTTGCGAGAGATGCTCCTCTCAGGACGGGTTGAATCCCAAGTGGCGAAGAACTGGACTGGCGACCCTGTTGCGGCGAAACTCGTCGTTGCCCAAATAGCCTTGAAAAATGAAATGTATAGAAAGCAGTTCGAGTACGCGGTCTCCCGGGCCAAGGATCGAATCCCCCAAGCTCTGCAAGATTTTTTTTTGGCGGAGTCCGGCTACATGCTTGCAGAAAAAGCATTTACCTATAACAAGCCAAGCAGATGGTGGAATCGACGCAGACTGCGTCTTGCGTTTTCACAGGCCTCTGAGGTAGATCAAATGCTTGCCTTACGCTCACTAGCGATGGCCTCCGATCCTCTCTACAGGGCCTATTTTGGTGAGCGTTTTCCGCAGCCTCCAGAGATGAGTTCTTATTTGCTCGAGTTGGCCGGGCCAGAAAAAATATCATCGCTTTACGCGGCCATGTCCGGTTTGGCAGGCACCCCCCGAGAGACCCTTGCCTATGCGATCGCCGTCGGACTCAGCTTGAAGGCCAATGTCATTGACTTATTTATGTCTCAGAGAGAATTTGTCGAGGTGGCTCTTCCAGTCATTCGTGAAAGTGCATTTCCTCCGGATGAAGAGGCTGTTCCAAAAGCAATTTATAAGCATTTGGCCTGGATGACTCCCACGACAAGCAAGGCGTTCGTTCCTCGCCAGCTGAGTCCCCTCTCGTGCTCAAGGATTCATAAGCTCTAAACACTTCTCTAGTCATTCGAGTTTAGGCTAGGTTTCCCCTGGTCCAAGCCTACTTTAGAGTTTTGCAAGGCAGCAAACCACTCCCCTGGGCAGGAATCGGGCCTCTATTCTTTTGACAAGGGCTTTCCGAGTGATGCATATTTGCGCACTTACGGCGTCCAAACTCGACGAGTAGGTCCACATGATCGCTGTCAGCTCACTTGTATGGGGGCTGAAACGGATCATGGGGATAATGGTAGCCTTTTGTTTTGTTTGGTCGAAAAAATTTAGCGAACGGGAAGAATATGACCAGTCAGAAAATCAGAATACGACTTAAGGCTTTTGATCACAAACTTTTGGATCAATCCACCAAGGAAATCGTTGAGACCGCCAGGCGAACTGGCGCGCGAGTTGCCGGTCCTATTCCGCTGCCCACGCGGATCAATCGGTTCACTGTTTTGCGATCGCCCCACGTTGATAAGAAATCTCGAGAGCAGTTTGAAATTCGCACTCACAAGAGAATGCTCGATATATTGGAACCCACCCAACAGACGGTCGATCAGTTAATGAAACTGGATCTTTCCGCTGGCGTGGACGTCGAAATTAAACTCTCTGCGATTTAATGAGGAGTAAGGCATGAGCGAAGAGCAAGAAAAGACATCGACCGACATTAAGCTCCCGGGACTGTTTGCTTTCAAAGAAGGTATGGCGACGTTTTACAACGAATCCGGCGAGGCCGTTCCGGTAACGGTTCTGCGCTATGAGCCTTGGGTCATTTCGCAAATAAAAACCGATGCGAGGGATGGATACTCTGCGGTTCAATTGGCTTGCCAGCCGAAGAAAAAGAAAAATTCAAATGCCGCTGAAAAAGGGCACTTGAAAGCATCTGGTTTTGAAAACGGAGCTCAATATGTTCGCGAGTTGCGAGTGAAAGCTCCGGAAGGTACTCAGGTGGGAGCCCGCGTTTCCATCGAGAGCCTGAGCAAGGGAGACATCATTAAAATCTCTGGCGTTTCCAAAGGTCATGGTTTCACGGGCGTTTTAAAAAGGCATAACTTCCAGGGTGGACCGGGCGCTCATGGATCGAAATTTCACCGCCGTCCGGGATCGGTTGGGAACAGAACCTGGCCGGGACGGGTGATGCCAGGTAAGAAATTTCCTGGCCATTATGGAGACGAATCCATAACCGTAAAAAGTGTGCAAGTTGTCAAAGTGATGCCCGAAGAAAATGTAGTCATGGTTAAAGGACCGGTCCCTGGCGCCCGCAATTCGCTGGTTAAAATGGTGAGAGAATAATTATGGCAACAACAAATATATTAAACTGGAAAAAAGAAAAAGTGGGCACAATTGAGCTGAGCCCAGAGATTTTCGAAAAGGAAATTAAGAAAAGCGTTTTGCACACAGTGGTAAACTGGCAATTGGCCAGCCGTAGACGCGGCACCCACATGGTAAAGACACGCGCTCTCGTGCGTGGTGGTGGGAAGAAGCCCTTTAAGCAAAAGGGAACAGGAAATGCCCGACAAGGTTCAAGCCGTTCACCGCTGATGCCTGGAGGCGCAAAGCTCTTTGGACCGGTTCCGCGAGACTATTCTTACCAACTTCCAAAAAAAGTGCGGGCCCTTGGTTTAAAAATGGCGCTTTCTTACTTGCATAAAGAAGGTCGGCTGTTTGTTGTCAGCGACATAGAATCACAGGGTAAGACGGCTGAGTTAGCAAAACGTCTGCAAGGGTTTGGAGCGACGAAGGCCTTGTTGATCGACGCGAACGCAAACGAAAACGTCAAAAGAGCTTCGCGAAATTTACAAGACTATAAATACCTAGCGGTTATGGGTATCAATGTTTTTGATTTGCTCAAATATGATACCGCCATTCTGACCAAAGAATCGATTGAAAAAATTGAGCAATCCTTGGCAGCGGCTCCTGCTTCGGAAAAACCTGAAAAGAAGGCAGTGAAAGCGGTAACTCCAAAAAAGCCAAAAAAGTTGTCCGTTAAGAGAAAATCGGCGAGTGGGAAAGCGAAAGGTGATCTATGAGCAGTTTGATTTGCAGGCCATTGATTACGGAGAAGAACACCTTTCAAAGTGCTGCGGGCATCTACGTTTTTGAAGTGGCTCGTGCCGCTAGCAAACCAGAAATTAAGAAGGCGATCGAAAAGAGTTTCGGCGTGAAAGTGTCAACAGTGAACACAGTCACCGCTCGCGGTCGCAGTAAAACAAATAAATACGGCAAGGGCAGAGTCCCTTATTACAAAAAGGCTTTTGTGAAACTCAGAGCGGGAGAGAAAATCGCTCTTTTTGAGGGAGTATAAACGTGGGTTTAAAAGTATTTAATCCGAGGTCTCATGCCAGTCGTGGAATGATTGGCTTTGATTTTTCGGAAATTACCAAAAGCTATCCTGAAAAATCTTTGACAGAATCTTTGCCAAGAAAATCGGCGAGGAACAATAGCGGCCAAATTACCATTTGGCACGTTGGCGGTCGCCACAAACGACGCTACCGTTTGGTTGATTTCAAACGGCTTAAGTTCGACGTCCCGGCAAAAGTGTTGTCGATTGAATATGATCCCAATAGGACTTGCCGAATTGCGCTGCTCTCCTACTCAGATGGAACCAAAGCCTACATTTTGGCGCCCATTGGCCTCAACGTCGATGACGTGGTGGTGTCGAGTGATAAAGCAGATATTAAACCTGGAAACTGCCTGTCATTGGGAGCGATGCCGATGGGGACAACCATACACAATATTGAAATGCGCCCAGGTAAGGGCGGACAAATTGCTCGTGGGGCCGGGATTGGTGCAATCCTTGTGTCGAAAGACGGCCAGTATTGTCAGGTACGACTGCCCTCTGGTGAAGTAAAAAAAATTCTCTCTGT
>Ga0207114_1257_pt1 | contig 10770 bp, 6 predicted proteins | sample Alteio_BWMinHeat_70_FD_153560 | JGI IMG/M metagenome (GOLD analysis project Ga0207114, IMG submission 153560) | Enriched cells from forest soil in Barre Woods Harvard Forest LTER site, Petersham, Massachusetts, United States -... | ecosystem: Environmental > Terrestrial > Soil > Temperate forest >... | reverse complement strand
TCGCACCGCTTCATAAGCGCGCCCATAAAAAGTTTGCGATCGTCATCGGTGAGGAACTTGTCGACCTGCGGCTTGCCGGATGCGTCTTTGGGAGCGGCCTGATTGTAGGCGACCGGAATCCATTGAGCGATCGCAAGATTGGAGAGCCCGGTACGCATCGCCGGATCGCCCGAGACAATCCCGTTGAACACGGTGGGATAGCGCTGCGAGAGGATCATCCCTTCGCGCCCGCCAGTAGAACAGCCGATGAAGTAGGAGTACGCCGCCGGCTTTGCGTAGTAGTGCGCGATGATTTGTTTTGCCACCCGGGCGACTTGAGCATTGGCAAGGAAAGCGAAGTCGAGATAGGCCTGCTGGTCACGCATGAATGAGAAGTCGAAAGGTCCGGTCTTTGCTTTGTGTCCTGTGTCGGTGCTGGCTACCGCGAATCCGCGGGTGAGAGCCGGTTTGTCGCCGGAGTAGTTCGCACCGGTGGGATAGGTAACGAAGCCGTTACCGCCACCGCCGCCCTGCATCATGAAGTCGCCGTTCCAGGCATCGGGTTGCGGTAGCGCCACAGCGAAGCCTATGCCGAACTCCTGGCCGTCAATGCCCTTGCGGCGATTGATCACACCATCAACGCGGCAGTGCGCGGGCAGTGGGCCGATTGAGGGATCGCCGAGGTACGGCGGAACCGTTGTGCCCGCGGCGACGAGTTCGGACTTGGTGATCTCGACGGCTTGCAGCTTGAAATACGGGAGATCGGCGCAAGCGTCTGCTAATTGAGCGCGGGCGGCCAGAGGAACACCTAGCAGGACCATAAGCAAAATTGAGAGTTTCGACTGCGTCATAGCTGGCTTTCTTTACCTCGAGACGGGGTGCGAGTGATGCGCACATACTTTCAAATTGTGAGTGCTTTGGACTGGCCCTTCATTGAATGCTTGTTTGAACTTCCTTGCCATCGTAGTCAATTTCCGCATTCGGAGTGCTGGTGGCATCCGCGCCCGCGCCACGTCCTTCGCCGACCAGCACGACGCGGAATTTGCGGTGTTCGATGATCCCGGGAAACGCGCCTTGGCGCGCGCCAATGGTGAGAATCGAACTGCGATCGTCCCAGCGGAGTGGGATTATCGAATGCTCACCCTGCAGGTACTCATAGCCATCGCCGGCATCCTCATAGAGCTCGAATTTGCCGTCGGAGCCTCGATAAATACGGAGCTCGATGGGTCCTCCGGGATCCTGCGTGGCGTACTCGATTTGCGGTCCTAAGGGAAGAATGGAACCTGCGCGCACGAAGAGCGGCATGCGATCGAGAGGCGCATCGGCTTCGATTTCCTCGCCGCCAGTGAGCGATTTGCCGGTCCAGAAGTCGTACCATGCGGCGGCTGCCGGCAAGTAGACGCTGCGCTTGGTGGCGTCACCTTTGAGTACTGGGTTGACCAGGATGGCCGGGCCGAACATGAATTGATCGCCCAGGTTCCAGGTCTTCGGATCTGTGCGCCAGTCCATAACGAGCGGACGCTGGATCGTGTAGTCCTCGCTCGTTACCTTCCAGGCCAGTGAATAGATATATGGCATCAGCCGGTAACGGAGCTTGTCGTAGTTGACCAGGACAGGTTCAACCCTGTCGAAAATCCACAATTCGTTATGCGGGCGATGCCCATGCGTACGAAAGATCGGACAGAACGTGCCGTACTCGAACCAGCGCGCATAGAGCTCCTGGAATGCGGGATCTGACAGCGGATTCTCGTGAGGCGGCCAGTAGCCGCCGATGTCGGTGGTCCAATATGGATATCCAGAAAGGGCGAAATTGAGACCGGCGGGAACCTGGTGGCTCAAGCCCCAGTAGGTGCCATAGACGTCTCCCGACCAGACGGTAGCGCCCACGCGTTGCTGGCCAAGAAAAGCCGACCGTGTGAGCAGAAAGACCCGCTTGCTCTTGTTCTGCGCTTTCCAGTTATCCTGTACACCCAGGGTGTGCAAGAGCGGGAAAACGTTCGTGAACTCTGCGCCGTTGCCGATGGCGAGTTGGCGGCTGCTGAGGATCGCGTCACCCATGTGCGGCCAGTACTCTTCCGGCTCCGCGCTGTCGAGCCAGAATGCGTCCCATCCCTGCGTCAGCAGTTTGCCTGGCAGGCGCTCCCAGTAGATGTCGCGCGCCTCGGGATTCGTCGCATCATAGACGTGCGCGCCAGATACAAGCTCGTTCTTGGCATCGAGAACCTTGTAGGTTTCCGATTCGGGATCAAGCAGGCCCCAGACAGAGATCATGGTGTGCACGTTCTCTTTGTGCAGGGCGTCCAGATCCTGCGATACATCGTGATAGTTGGAATTGAAGATCGGATCGCCCTCGGTCTTCCACCAGAACCAGTCCTGCACCATCGCATCGAGCGGGATGTGCTCCTGGCGGTAGCGTCCCGCAATCTCGCGGATCTCATCGAGAGACACGTAGCGGTCCTTCGATTGGAAAAAGCCGTAGGCCCACTTGGGCAGCAACGGCGCGTGGCCTGTCATGCTGCGGTACTCGTGGAGAACGGTGTCGATCTCCGGGCCGTAAAGGAAGTAGTAATCGATCGACTTCCCGGCGATGGAACTCAACTTCATCTCGAGCGGAAAGCGATTGTCGAACCAGGTAAGCGCCGCCGTGTTCCACATCAGGCCATAGCCCTTGCTCGAAATCAGCAGCGGGATCGCGACATCGGTGTTGTTTTGTCCCAGTTCCACCGTGGCGCCCCGATAGTTGAACATGCCGCTCTGGTGCTGGCCCAGCCCGTAGAGCGCTTCCGTAATCGAAGGAGAAAAGCGATCCGTGACGCGGTATGTGTGGTCGCCATTGAGTTCTACGGGCTCATAGGTACGCGGCATGTTTGGGCCTTCGTTCAGCAGTGACTCCCCTCTGGTCGTCCTAAAGGAGAGGCTGCCACGCTCGATGTCAATGATCACCTCAAGCTGTGCGGTTTTCATGCTGGCCGCTTTCGAGTCTTGTGCGAAGGTAAACGGCGCTCCGGGGCAGGATTGCCGCGCGTCGAGCATCCAGGGGCGCGGTGTTGCGGGAGCGGATGGTTCGGGCGTGGCAACGACGTGAATCACCGAGTCGGTACACGCGGTCACCGTAAGAACTTCTCTCCCCGCAGTAGCGCGGAAGCCGTGGCTTGTCTGCTCGATTTGCGCAGGTGGAGGGCCAGGCGCCTTCTGGCCGGACATTTGCGCCGCGTTGTGCGAGGCGGCAGAGGCGAGCAACACAATCGGCATAATCGCCGAAGAACTACGAAACAGACTGTAAACTGCTGAATTCCTGACCATGTACGATTTCAGATTCTTTCTGCCGAGAACTTGTGTATGGCGCGACCGAAGTCGCAGGCGCGGCTTCGACTCCGGTTTGCCCAATGTTTGTGGTATACGTTTACCAGAAGTCTCGACTATACGAAATTGAGCTGCGGCGAACAAGAGGTAAATCGGTTTACTCCCTATTGGCCCATGGACTATCCATGCCGCTGAGAGGACAGCGCGATTTCGAATTGAACGAGCTTTGTACGAGCAATGTCCTGGACGGAGGTTCCCAATGAAAATGATCGGAATCGTAGTGCTACTGGCAGCGAGCTTTTGCTTCGGCCAGGACTCGGGCGACTTCAAGCCTGCTACTTCGAATGTTCTGGATGCGCGGTATCCAAAAGTCGACAGCAACGCACGTGTACTTGTCCGGTTCAAGGCGCCCGATGCGACCAAAGCAAGGCTGAACTTCTGGAGTGGGCCCAAAGTGGACATGGAAAAGCAGCCGGACGGGTTTTGGACTTTCACGACGCCGCCCATGGCCCCTGGGCTTCATTACTACACAATCATCGTGGATGGTGCGGAGGTAAGTGATCCAGGCAGCACGGCCTACTTTGGTGGCAACAAATGGGCCAGCGCCGTCGAGGTGCCCGAAGCCGGAGACGATTATTACCAGCCCAAAGATGTCCTGCACGGGCAGGTTCACGAAATCTGGTATCACTCCAGCGTGACGGAGACGTGGCGGCACGCGTTTGTCTACCTGCCGCCTGATTATGACACTTCAAAGGCACGTTATCCGGTTCTCTACCTGCAACACGGCGGAGGGGAGGACGAGAGCGGCTGGATACGGCAGGGCAAGGCCAATTTCATCCTCGACAACCTGATCGCCAGCGGAAGCACGAAGCCAATGATCATCGTCATGGCGAACGGTTATGCCGCCCGCGCGGGCTATGTGGTTCCCGACCTGACCGGAAAGCCGTTTGGATCGCCGGAGTTCATGACGGTGATGCAGGAACGGATGGGCGCGTTCGAAGACGACATGACGCAAGTGCTGATTCCCTTCATCGACAAGACATTCCGCACGCTGACTGACCGCGATCACCGTGCCATGGCCGGCTTGTCGATGGGCGGCATGCAGACGTTCCAGGTCACGTTTAATCATCTCGACCTGTTCTCGTACATCGGCGGATTTAGCGGCGCGGCGAACGTGTTCGCAATGGAGAACAACAAGCTGGACACCAAAACGTCATTTCACGGCGCGATGGCCGACCCGGCTGCGTTTGCAAAGCGCGTCCACCTTCTCTGGATCGGCGTGGGAACGAATGAGCCTGAACGAATGAAGTCCGGACTTGAGAGTCTGAACGCCGCCCTCGATGAAGGCAAAGTCCAGCACATTTTTTACGAGTCACCCGGTACCGATCACGAATGGCAGACGTGGCGCCGCGATCTGAAAGACTTTGCGCCGCGGTTGTTCCGGCCGGTCGGTCAACAACCCGCTCGTGGCGCACGGACACTAGACTAGTCACCCGCCCACGATGTCGGCCACCCGTGGATCGGTCATATCCGCCGACCAGCCCAGGCGACTATTGTCTTGATCGGTGTAGGTGCTCTTTAGAAAAACCAGGTCCCCGCCCATTAGAAATGTCATGTTCAAGGGATGGCCTGATCAGAATGAGCGCACGGGATCTCAAGCGCATCGCGTTGTTAAGTGAAGTACTTGTTGGCCGGCAAGCCGGGGCTTACCTACACACAAGCCCGCGCCATACGCGAAGATGCGACTACGGACGAGAACGCACTCCCGCCAGGCATCGCGATTTCTTATTATTCAGACTCAATCTTTACTTCACCGGCTTCGCGGGCATCTCCGCAGCCTTAACCTCAGCAGGCATGGCCACCACCGGTTTGCCCTTTATCGGAACCGGTTTTGCCCCATAGGAGCGGTCTATTTTGCGGTTTTCGCGCGACTTCGTTGAAGTATGGCGATGCACATCGGACTTTTTGGTCAAGGTCATAAAACCTCCATTCGCTGACGGTTCCTGTTTTGACTTCATATTCGTTCTGCACGAGCGGCGACCCCTTCCCACCGCAAGACACCTCTCCGTCCTCTGTAACAGAGAAGTCGAAGATCACATAATGACTATCTAGTCTCAGTCACCACAGAGACCATCGTTGCCGATCATACCGATAGCGAGGCAGGATGCACCAGTGTAATCGGCTGCGAGTCAGGCGTATCCTATGACTCCCCGATCCCCTTCGATCACGATGCCGGCTACACGGATAGATTGCGAAGTTCGCCGGTTTGGGGAACATAGAACGAGTAGATTCTCTGCCGTTTCATCAGATGGGCCGATACAAATGGAAGGAACTCAAACTTAACTACAGCCCTCAACGACGTTCAACCGCCAAGTCACGAAGCGGTTGAACACACTTGTGCGATCTTTCGTGACGAAGGGCTCAAAGCATTCTGAGTTAGGAGCCCGCACTGACGACGGGGATTCAACATCCCATCTTCTACACATGAATTCAGTGCTTGTGCAAAGATCTGATTGCAGACGCTCTTCGCAAATCCTTCAACGATGTCATGCGAGACCCGTTAAATTCGCCATCAGGGGAACCACTCCGTTTCCGCGCAGCAGCTGTCAGTTCTAACAGGTGACATCCCGCTGCCAACGCGCTAGACTAGCGGCGCAATTAGGCTGAAGAAGAGCCCGAGGGCGGGACTAGGTTCGGTGTCCGTCTGTGATCAACGTCATAGACTTTATGGTTATTCTTGCCCATAGCTTGTAAGGGCGCGTTCGCAATCGGCTGCCGCGAGCAAAGTAGGATAAGTGGTTGCCCAGACCTCCTTTGGTGAGACAGATGAGACGACTGCTCCTCTGTATGGCGCTCCTCATATCGCTGCTATTTTTCTGGAAGGCCGTGCGTGTGAACGCTGCCGGTGGCGACAAGCAACAGGTGGCCACCAGCCAGAAGGCACCGATCAAGCCGGAAGATTTCTTGGGCTCGGAGACTTGCCAGGCCTGCCATGAAGACATAAGCCACAAGTTCGCAGACAATCCTCATACTCACCTCGCATTGCTGCACGGCGGCAAGGGAGTCACCTGCGAGAGCTGTCACGGACCCGGTAAGGAGCATGTGGAGGGAGGCGGCGATCCAACGAAGATATTCCGGTTCAGCCATGTCAGCTCGAGGGAGGCAGATAAAAGGTGCCTGGAGTGCCACGAAGGGAATCATCCCAACTTCGAGCGCACCGCGCATGGTGATGCAGGAATAGGCTGCACAAGTTGTCATAGCATTCACAAATTCAAGAGTGATGCGAGTCTCCTCAAGGTCTCGCAGCCGAAGCTTTGCTACACCTGCCACAGCGATGTGAAGCCGGCTTTTGCACAACCTTTTCATCACAAGGTGGACGAGGGGTTCATGAACTGCAGCGATTGCCACGATCCTCACGGCACATTCAAAGAAAAGGGCCTGCACAGCAGCGTCGCCGGCGATGCGGTCTGCGTGAAGTGTCACACGGAGACTGCTGGACCCTTTGTGTATGAGCATCCACCGATCAGGACAGAAGGCTGCACCTCATGCCATTTCCCGCACGGATCGCCGAACCCCCGCCTGCTTACGCGCAACAATGTGAATTCACTTTGCCTGCAGTGCCATACGGCTTCGATGAACTTCACCGCGCCTGGCGTCCCGTCATTTCATAACCAGGCGAATCAGTACCAGGCATGCACAGTCTGCCATGTACAGATTCATGGCTCGAACGCTGACAGTTCGTACTTCAAGTAGGGGTGGTCACACATGACGAGCAAATTCTCATTCATATCACCCATGATGAAGATTCTGTGTGGTGTTTATGAGATTTCGCTTGGAGCGTTATTACTGGCTGTGTGCTTCGCCGTTGTTGACGCTGCAAAGGCCCAGGAGCCTCCACATGCACAGGAGACTCAACAAACATCGCCTCCAAAAGAAACAATCATAGGTGGTTACGTGGTCCATCAGTCAATTGATCTCGGCGGTCATATCGTGGAGCACTCCGGCAGCGACCCGATGTACGCTACGCTGATCAACATGCAATCCGGGCCGCGCATTCTCGATCAATCACTCACGATGCGTGCAGTCGATCCGGCGCACGCGGTCTTCTTCGATCAGCTCTCATCCACCAGCGTCGGTTACGGTGGTGACCCGATTAACCTCACGTATTTGAACATGTCGAAAGGCCGAATATATGACTTCCGCGGAAGCTATCGCCGATATCGTCAATATTTCGACTACAACCTGCTGGCGAATCCGTTGATTCCGCCAAACTCGGATCCTTTTGTTCCAATTCTCAGTTCGCCGCACCTTTTTAACACCGTGCGGCGGTTGACCGATCTCAACCTTACTCTTGCCCCACTATCGAAGGTCAGCGTTCGCTTTGGATATAACCACAACGTTAATCAAGGGCCTTCGTATAGCACGGTGCATGTGAGCACCGATGCCCTGCTTTACCAAAACTGGCGTAATTCAACGGATGCATGGATTGGAGGCGTGGATTGGAAGCCCGACCCCAGGACGACTTTTAGTTACGATCAGTTCGTTACTCACTACAAGGGCGACACGAGCTGGGCTCTCGCGGGTTTGAATTATGTGCTTCCGAATGGCACACCAGTCTCGCTTGGAGTCAATCAATCTTCGGTGTGGGGTACCCCGTGTTCCTCCCCATTTAATCCTGACGGAACTGTGAGTCCAACCTGCAACGCTTTTCTGGGATATACACGTTCCGCGCCAACTCGGACTCTTTTCCCGACCGAGCAGGTGCGCTTCCAGACCTCGGCAATTCACAACTTTACGCTGAATGGGCGGTTGCTCTATAACGGTTCAACCAGCAATCTCGACAACTACTATGAAAATTTCAACGGTCTGAGCTCGAAGTCCGCAGTGCGCCAGACCATCATCACCGGCTCCGCCGAAGCGCGGCGTGTGAATGTCAATGGAGACATCGCGGCAGTCTGGCAGATCACTCCCAAGGTCTCTGTATCAGACCTTTTCACTTTCTGGTATTTCCGCATACCGGGCACCAATATGTTCACTGAGACAGATTATGCTGGAACATCGATGCTGCTGCCTCCGGGAGCCCCGACGACATCAACCACGACCGATTACCAGGCACTCAACCAGGAGACGAAGGCCAACACATTTGTTATGGCGTGGGACGTAACATCGAAAGCACGGGTCTCGGTTGGCTATCGGTATCGAAGCCGCACCATTACGGATTCTGGAGGAGACTTCATCCCGATCCATGAAAATTGGGGGGTATTTGGCGCAGCCCTTCGACCTGCCCCATCGTTGCGCGTTAACGTCAACTTTGACGGCATGTATGCAGACAGGGCGTTTACCCGCATCAGCCCTCGGCAGAGTCAGCACTATGTTGTCCGCAGCACCTATCAACCGCATCCATGGCTCTCCGTTTCCGGAGCGGTGAACATCTACGAGGCTCGCAATAATGTTCAAACTGTGAATCATCTCGAACACAATCGAGATTTTTCCCTTGGCGCATCGATCGTTCCAAGTGAGAAATGGTCAATGAATTTGAACTACGGCTATAACAGTGTATTTTCCTCGACGATCGAGTGCTTTCCGTCCACTCCACCGCCGCCTCAGGCTTTGCCTGCGCAGCCAGTCTGCGTTGCAGAAAGCACACCGTACCAAACCAGTGGCTACTACAACGCGCCGACACAGTTCGGCTCCATTGGGTTTACATATACGCCAGTGAAGCTTGTTCACTTTGATGCCGGATATCGCATGAGCGCGGTGAACGGCAATTCCGAAATGATCAATGTCCGACAGGTGCCGGGCTCTCTGCAGTCGCAGTTCCAGTCGCCCTATGGGAGTGTGGCTGTGCAGATCTGGCCCAACTGGACATGGAAGGGAGACTACAACTATTACGGATATGGTGAGGGAACACCTATCGGGCCAACATTGCCGCGAAGTTTTCGGGGAAACGTCTACACGCTGAGCGTAAATTATTCCTTCTAAGAGGTACAGCTTGCGCTATGATTCAACTGCTTATCAGGAGGACGACTAACTATGCTGAAACAAATTACTCTGGTTTGTATCATGAGCCTGCTTGCTATCAGCAGCACGAGTTTTGCTCAGAACCCCGGTGCAGATATCTACAAGTCCAAATGCCAGTCCTGCCATGCTGCTGACGGTAGCGGTAACACGCCCGCAGGCAAATCCATGAAGGTACGGCCGTTTAATTCTCCGGAAGTCGTGAAGATGTCAGACGACGATCTCATCCAGGTCACAAGGGATGGGCGCGGCAAGATGCCAGCCTATGCTGGCAAGCTTACAGACGATCAGATAAAGGCTGTGGTTGCACATATCCGTACACTGCAGGGAAAGTGAAGCAACTGGAGTCACGAATGAATTTATTCGGACGATTCAATGAGTGAGAATCGGCTTCGGCGGTTGATCTTTTTTGCGCACAACTCCGTAAGTCTGATCGGGGTCGGACTTACTACTGCGTCTGCTCTGACCCTGATCGGATTCTGGGTTGTGGATGTGGTTGGCCACGGCGGCTCAACCAACCCGTATGTCGGGATTATCTTCGACCTTTGCCTGCCGGCTCTTTTTATCCTTGGGCTGATTCTGATTCCAATAGGCATATGGTGGAAGAGGAGACAGCTAACCAAGACAGGTCAGCTTCCAGGTGAATATCCGAAGGTTGACCTCAATAATCCTGTTTTTCGTCGTTTTCTAGGCTATGTTGCTCTGGCCACATTTATCAATTTTGTTATCGTAGGCGCCGCAAGCTATCGAGGGGTTGCGCAGATGGACAAGCCATCGTTCTGCGGTCAGGCCTGTCATGTCATGGCGCCACAATGGAATGCATATCATATCGCTCCTCATGCCAACGTAGCCTGTACCGAATGCCATGTCGCTTCAGGGCTGGGTGGTTATGTGCATGCCAAACTGAATGGAACGAGACAACTAATGGCTGTAGTCTTCGGCAACTATTCCCGGCCTATCGCTGCTGGGGGCAAAGTGCCCGCCGCGGAAGAAAGCTGTTTGCACTGCCACAATCCGAACAAGCTCATCGGCGACAAGCTCGTCGTGAAGACTTCTTATGGCGATGATGAAAAGAACTCAGTCACTTATTCTCTCGTGCTGCTTCATGTTGGAGGCCGGGACTTGTCGGGCAGATTGAGCGGCATCCATGGCGCACATCTTGGCCATATCGAGTTCATCGCTACAGACAGCACAAATAAGACCATCCCCTGGGTAGCAAAGGTAAATGATGACGGCTCCACTGTGGAGTATTTGTCGTCCGATGCAAAGACACCTGCAACAGGTAAAAAACGTGTGATGGATTGCATTGATTGTCACAGCCGTCCGGCGCATTCATTTGATACACCAGAGGGCGCATTGAACAAGGCGATGGTCCACGGTCGACTGAGCGCTTCTTTGCCTTTCATACGCAAGCAGGGTCTTGCGCTCATTAAGGCGGAGTACGCATCACAGGCGGATGCGGAATCAAAG
>Ga0207114_1255_pt1 | contig 10840 bp, 8 predicted proteins | sample Alteio_BWMinHeat_70_FD_153560 | JGI IMG/M metagenome (GOLD analysis project Ga0207114, IMG submission 153560) | Enriched cells from forest soil in Barre Woods Harvard Forest LTER site, Petersham, Massachusetts, United States -... | ecosystem: Environmental > Terrestrial > Soil > Temperate forest >... | reverse complement strand
GTTCGTCACGTCGGCCATGGTCAGACCGAACTGGCCAGCATAATCGCGGTTTACCGTCACCTCGACTGTGGGATAGAGATGAGGCTGAACGATGGAAACGTCCCGCAGGAAGTCGAGCTTTCGAAGCTCGGTTTCCACTTTTGCGAGATACATATAGTCCTGGTCGATATCTACGCCTTGAACGTCGATCTGAATGGGCGTGGGCGATCCGAAGCTCATAACCTGAGAAATGATGTCCCCGGCTTCGAACGCCACTGTCAGTTGGGGCATCTTTTTGTGAAACGCGGCGCGAAGATCCTCTCGTAGCTTCTCATCGTCCGGATGCCCTGGCCGGAGTTGGACCTGCACGAGAGCTTCTTCCGGACCGCTTGTGAAGAGATGAATGAGATTGACTGGGTAGCTTGATGGTTGAACGCCTACATAGTCGGAGGTGATCTCTACGTTATCCTTGCCCACTGTCTTGCGAATCAGATCGAGAGCCTGTATCACCATAGGCTCGGTCTCTTCGATTCTCGTCCCGATGGGCGCCTTAAGCCGCACCCGTAAAACAGGTCCGTTGGAATCTGGAAATATCTCACTCCCGATGCGAGGCCCAACCAAAATGAGAATGAGTGCGGTCACCGCGAAGTATCCGATAATAATGGGCCAACGGCGATCCAATACGGCATTCAGATACCTTTCATAGCGAGCTCTCAACTTGCCGAAGCTGCCTTCTTTCTCTTCTCCCTTATGCGACTCCCTCATGATCCACGTGGCGAAGACCGGCACCAGACTGCTCGACAGAAAGTATGAGGCGACCATCGCGAAGCCCACGGCGAGAGACAGCGGGACAAAGAGCTGTCGTCCCACTCCGTTCATGAAGAAGGACGGAACAAACACCGCCAGCACGCAGAGCATCGAGAGGAGACGTGCCAGAACAGTGCTGCGGCAGGCTTCGAGAACCGCTCTCGCCCGAGAGACACCTGGAAGCAACTGTGTATGGATGTTTTCGACTTCGACCGTTGCCTCATCCACGAGGACTCCAACCGCAAGCGCCAGTCCACCCAGGGTCATGATGTTGATCGTCTGACCTGTCGCCCATAAGAGGAGTACGGCAGCAAAGAGAGCGAACGGGATGTTCGCAACGACAATCAAAGCGCCGCGCCAGTCTCTTAGAAACAATAGGACAACTAGTCCGGTAAGGATCGCGCCAAGCGCCGCTTCTCTGACGAGACCCCTGATGGCATTCGATACATAGCCGGACTGATCGAAGGCAAGCTGCACGTCGACGTCATCCGGCATAACTTTTTTGAAGCTCGGGATTGCTGCCTTCACCGCCTGAATCACTGCCAGGGTCGATGCGTCCGACCGCTTCGTAACCGGGATGTAGACGGTACGGCGGCCATCGACATGGGCATAAGCCGTAACGATGTCCGTCCCATTTTCGATGGTTCCGATGTCGCGCAGATAAACGTTCGCTCCAGTGCGAGGATGGATCGGAGCACTCATCAAATCGTTGAGCTCCGGCCCTAAGGTCGAGTTTGTTCGAACGATGCGATTCAGAGTGCCATCGTAGAGATTGCCCGAAGGCGAAACGACCGTACCGCTGGTTACCGCCGCGATCGCCTGTTCTGGGGAGACACCATATTGCTTGAGTTTGTCAGGATCGAGCGTGACGACGATCGTGCGCTGGTTGCCGCCAAAAGGAGGAGGCGCTGAGACGCCGGGGAGGGTCGCAAACAGCGGGCGCACCTGATTCAGGGCGATATTTTGCAGCTCGCCTTGCGTGTGACTATTGCTCGTAAATAGGAGAAGACCCACGGCAATACTTCCAGGATCGAAACGCGTAATGAAGGGTGGAACCGTACCAGGCGGCATGAAGGCGCGAGCGCGATTTACATAGCCGACTGTCTCAGCCATCGCCTGCTGCATGTTCGTTCCTTCGCGGAACGTCAGTTTCATCAGAGCTGCGCCTTGAACACTCTTGCTATCCACCGACTGAATACCTGTGATGTAGAGAAAGTGATACTCGTAGTAGTAGGTAAGGAATCCTTCCATCTGCGCGGGCGTCATGCCGCCGTAGGGCTGGGCGACATAGATCACGGGATTGCCAACCTCTGGAAAGATGTCCATGCGCATCCTTCCAACCGCCATAAAGAATCCTGCGATGATTGCAATCAACGCGACGACCACGGTGAGGGGACGACTCAGAGCTGCGAGGACTAAACGCATGTCAAATGATCACCTGAACTACTGAGCTGCCTGAAGAAAAGGCTGAAGATCGCCACGTAGTGACTGCAATTGGAGGAATGCACGCCAGACGTTCAGGCGCGCAATCGAATCATCCATCTCAGCCTGCACTACAAGCCGTTGCGCCTGCGCCACATCATCAATCGAAGTCAGCTCCGCTTTATAACGAGCCGTAGCTTGAGCAAGAGCGGTTCGAGCAGCCTCGACCTGGATCCGAGTATTCTTCGCAACGCGGCGCATCGCCCGTAAAGCAGCTCGTGCCTGGCTAAACTGCTCCTGGAGCTGCCGCCCAACCAATGTCTCGCGAGATTGCTCGGCCTTCAACGTGGCGGCTTGTGAGGCTTCACGAGCGTGGATGCTGGCAAAGTCAAGAAAGCCAAATGTGACGTTCAGGCCGACCGCGTAGTTTCCTACGGTTGGAGCGAGACCGTTAGCTCCGCTCAGGCGCTCTCCATTCGTCTCCGCGCCGGTGCCTCGGCCGTAAGCCGCCCCTTCCAGATTGAACTGCGGCACCCAGCTTCGATCCGTGGCGCGAAGTTCCGCAACCGATTGGGAGACGGCTGCATGTTGTTCCAGCATCGCAGGAGTGTTTTCTGGATGAAATGCTCCGTCATCCTCGACTCCCATAGGGACCTCTCCAAGAAGCCGGGCGGAGTTGAATGGTTTCGTTATGTCGTCCGGCTTCGAGAGAAACTTCGCGAGTGTTGCCTCGCCCATTTCGACTGCTTCTGTCGCGAGGGCCAATTGAGTATTCGCAGCTGCCTTCTCAGCTTCAACCCGTGATTCGTCCGCGCCAGGACGCAGCTCCGCGGCCGTGAGAGCGTGGATGTTTTTCCGTAAAGTTTCCCAGTTATCGACGGCAACTTGAGCGGAATTCTGTGTCTGACGAGCCGCAAGAACGGTCAGAAAGGCATCCGCAGCTGCGCCGGAGACTTCAAGTTCGCTTCTCTGCACAGTGGCGTTCGCTCGGTCGCGTGCTGCCGATGCCGCTTCCACCTTGGCGTGCCGCAAACCGAAGTCGATTGGTTGCCAGTTGATCAGAAGCCCTGTAGCGCTTCCCCATACGGAGCCGGCATTGTTCGTTCCAATGACAGGCCCGGACATGCTTGGCAGCGTATTCTGTGGAAGCAGAGTGCCGAAAACGTTATTTCGCGTAGCCCTGTTGATCTCTACAATCCCGTCGAGACGGGGAAGATAGGCAGTCCTTGCTAACCGGATATTTGCCACAGCCGCGTTGAGATCCTGCTCAGAGACATGAATCGCAGGATAGTTCTGCTCGGCATCCTGAACGACTTGAACAATCGTGAGATCAGACGGCACAGCGGGAGTAGCCACGGGCGAGGACTGGGCAATAACTGCAACAGAGGTACCGGCCACGAGAAAGCAGCCGACAGCTACCTCTCGAATCCAGCAGGCATTTCGGATGAATGGACTATTTGCCTTCAATGAGCTCTCCAAAAAGCTCGCGGACCCGGAGCTTTGCAGTCTTCAGCGCGCGGCGACCGGAAGCCGTAATCTTGTAGAAGCGGCGAATACTCCTACCGGATCGCTCTGGCTCTGATGTGAGATAGCCGCGCTTTTCTAAACCGTGGAGGATCGGATAGAGCGTCCCAGGGCTGATCTTGTATCCATGACGGGCAAGCTCCTCCGCCATTCCCGCCCCAAAGATGGCTTCATGTTCCGCATGATGAAGAATGTGAAGACGAATCAAGCCGGAGTACAGATCGCGGTTGTTCGGATTATCCTTCATTATCGTATCTCGTTATCGAGATACGATAATGAAGAAACATTAAGCTAGTATGAAGCCTCGTCCAGATCCAAGGCCCGTCTGAATTTAGGGGGGCATCTTTTACCGGTTGGCCTACAAGGCCCACGGACTCTGAGCCGAAATCTAGTTCAGCCAAAACGAAGCTGCTCAGTTCTATTACCTCGCCCCTATTTGACCTATGCCAATTCCAATAATGTATGTGACGACGCCCTCAACGGCCCCGACAACCGTCATCTCAAGACCACTGCTCCACCACGATCGAATTGTGATGAGCGACTTTGCAGCTCCGACGACAAAGTGGGCGATTAGTGAGACGATTGCAGCGACGATTACAGCCGGAATACCCGCCATGAAGAAGAAAGGAACAATAGGGATAAAAGCTCCGACCGCAGTGGATAAGGCTCCAGAGACTGCGGAAACCATTGGCTTGCTTAACGCTTCTTCGGTCGTGCTGAGACGTTCCCGAGCCAAGGCCTTGATGAGCTGCTCTTTATTCTTCGCGAGGTGTTCTACGAAGCGCTCAGCATCTTCTTCTGGAAGGCCACGAATCTGGTAGCTGAGAGAAAGCACTTCGCGTGCTTCCGCTTCATTTTCTTCAACGGCCGCCCGTTCCCGAGCAAACTCTGCCTCAAAGATCTCGCGTTCGCTCTTCGCGGCGAGATAGGCGCCGGATCCCATGGAAAGCGCACTCGCCACCATACCAGCTAAGCCAGCAATGAGAACGAAGTGGCTGTTGCCTAGAGTCGCACCAGATACACCGGATACGATACCGAAGATCGAACCGAGTCCATCGTTGATTCCGTAGATCGCGTCGCCTACCCATCCCGCAGCCCGCGAATGCCCTTTCTCGCGGGTGGAGACCAACTCGTCAAGAGCTGCCTGGGCCTGCTCAGGCGGCAATGCGGGCAGAGCACCTCGCGCCCTTATCAAATTGCTGAGCGTGAGGTAATGTTCGCGCTCGTCGGCGATCACTTCTTCGAGGATAGCAATGCTCGGCTCGTCACCAAGCTCTTTGATTTGCTTACCGTACTTTGCAATATCCCGTCCTTCATCGATTTCCAGCCGACGAAGCGCCAGGTCTGGTCCACCGACGCGGTTCGCCAGCGAATCCGCTTGCCCATTCGGACTCCCGCTGAACTGTGGCTCTGTCCCACCGAGTTCTTTGATGCGTTCTGCCCAAAGATCGGCATGATGCTTCTCAGCCATTGCCAGACCTCGCAGCGCATTCCGACGATGCGGGTCCGCTTCACTATTAGAGAGAGCAGTGTAGGTGTGGAAGCCCTCCATTTCCGCTTGCCAGTTCGCCTCCAAAGCATCGAGGATGTTTTTGTTGTCGGAAGCTGCCATGCTATTCTCCCTGCCGGACGTAGGATTCTCCGGAATTATCCTGTCTTTTCAAGACAAACTGCCCACGCCTTGGGGGGCTTTTCCTATTCAGGGTGCCACGGACGGACATTGAGGTTGCGTGACAGCATCAACTTAAGCGTCCATTTGTCGGAAGCCCCCGTCAACCCGTACCCGACACCGGTCTCAATGTTCAAACCGAGAAACTTGCTCCCTGAGTAATCCGTAGTCGCCCAGACCTCGTGAAATTGCTTCGAAAGTGGCAAGAACCCGTGCAGCGGGCCGAAACCGTCATACTCTTCCGCGGCGACGGCCCACCTGTCGTTGAAGTTGTACGCCACTCTCCCCGAGGGGTTGTACTGCAGGTTTCGAAGTCCCCCGGTATAGTCGGTGTCGAGAATCGGGTTGTAGATGAAATCCCATGGGTGCAAGTGCAGCCCCCACGATCGGCCTGATTTCGGAGGTAATCGTCCTGGACTCCCAGTAGCTGCGATTGACGCTAAACTCAAAATTGGCCGCATAGAAAAACTTGTGATCGTGAGCGTTCGGTCGCGCGAATAGTTCGCGAATCTTGAACCCGTTGATCGTCGAGCCATAGTTCGAAGAATAGGGCGACGTTACGGGCATATAAAGTCCTTGCTCGAACCACGGCGTAACGCCGTACGCCCATTCGGCAGTGACCTGATACGAATGGTTGGCGATGATCGCCCCAGGGAAGTCGGGCATCGTCCGTCCCTTGGGCGTGAAGTTGTTGTGGATCATCAGATTGAATATTCCCGGCGGCGCAATCTCTCCGTCGTAGACCTGGATCTCGTCGGTTTGCGCCAAAGCCAGCACCGGCATTGAGATGAGACAAAGAGTGGCCAATCCAATCGCACGCATATTCATTTTTGGCGAGAATCTCCTTAGTTTGAGATCTGGCCGACGAGATTGAGATCAATCGCCACATCATTCTCTGCCTTCCAGATCAGGAAGCTAGGGTTCTTGAGACCCCACTGAACATAGGGAACGACGAATTGAGCCCTCGCCATTGCCTTCGATCCATCCATGTGTATCTGCATCGGTATCGTCAGGTCGTGAGCAATGCCGATCAGAGTGAACACTCCACTCACCTGAATGGTCGAGTCGCCAGAGGGCGCGATTGTTCCGGTGTAGGTTTTGGGCGCAAAGGAGACGGTCGTGTACTGATCCACCTTCAGAATGTCCTTATTCATCTTCTTATCGCGGCTGTCGTTACCGGTCTTGCCGCTTCCGGCTGCGACGACAACGCTGCCGGGTATCGTTTGCGCCCTACGATCGAACTCGATCGATCCAGATTGGATGTGGAAGGTGCCGTTGACAAGTTCGTGGGTTGTTTTGAGCGTCATTTTGACTTCGCAGGCGTCTGGATTGACGACGAAGGTTTGATGCTGGGCGAGTGCGGCTGGAGCGAATATGAGCGCGAGGGCTATGACTAGGAAGGATTTCATTGCATCATCTCCCCTAAAAGGTTTAACTGCCGAGAGTTGTTTTGGCGTGGCTCGATTTCAGTTGGCGAACGCCTGTGAAGCAACAGCGGCGGGCCGGGTGACACGCGTGAGTCTAGCCGTTACGCGCATCGCGCCGGGCCAGACCCTGAGGCAGAATGGCAGTACAGCGCGCGCGAGTGCGTTGTTTAAGCCGTCGGCTGCGACCTCGGCAAGACGCATCTGGGACAGCATTGCGGAGCGCAGTTTTGGCTGAAAGACCGGCGCCGGCTCCGCGGCAAGATAGGCAGCGGCGGCACGGCGGGCAGTATGCAGGGCAATGGATATGCCATCGCCGGTGAACGAGGGGATCACGGCTGCCTGATCGCCGAGACAGTAGAGCCCATCCTCAGTTGCGCGGCGGATGTAACCGTACGGGATATGAGTGATGGTGATTGGTTTGTCGAGCAGCGGTTCCGCACCGTCAAGCCGCATCGCGAGGTGGGGACAGTCCTGCTGCATCTTCGCAAGGAGACCCTCCCAGCGGAGACCTGCACCTGCAAAATACCGCCGTTGCACCACACAGCAGAAATTCGTAATGCCGTCTTCCACCGGTTGGATACCACCGTAGCCTCCGGAATAGAGCGTCAACTCGGAGGCGTCCCCCAGGTCAGCGGTCTGGGCGGCAGACAGTCGGTAATACATCTTGAAGGCGACCCATTGGTGAGGGTCCTTCGGGCGACTGTGGCCACGCATATCGTGCTTGCCCGTGGCGAGAAAGGCGGTTGGGGCTTCTCGGCTGGTGCCGTCATCAAGCGTAGCCTGCCAGACGTTGGCTGTCGTACGGCTGAGCGACTGCACACTGCGACCGCGCTCTACGCGGACTCCAGCAGCGATTGCCTCGGCAATAAGCGCTGTATCGAGTGCCTTGCGCGTGAGCGAGGCTGCAGGAAAAGGCAAGGGAGCCTCCGCAGCGCGTCTGGCTGCGGCAAGGCGAACGTAATCGATGGGCACCGCGCCAAGAGTAGCCACGTCGATGCCAAGTGCATGCAGGTCTTCAAGGGCCTCACCGCTTAGGAATTCTCCGCAGACCTTATGGCGCGGTGTGGGCTCGCGTTCGATCAGCGTGACGCTTCGCCCCTTTCGAGCGAGCGCGATCGAAGCCGCACAGCCTGCCACTCCACCACCGAGGATCAGTACTTCGTCTTGCAAGGCATTCCCTCCAAATTCAATGGATATTCAATCAATTCGCAGCGGACTCCATCTTCCTAGTAGACGTCCACAAAACAGTTCAGCACGTCATTCTGTACAAATCGTCATTTTGGAGCCGGTAGAGCGCTGGCTGGACGAATGCACGTGTCGACGTCTAGATCACAGAGGCGAAATGTGGATCGCCTGCGTTTATGACGATGCCCTGAAAATCTCATGACCTCCTAGCCGACGAATCAGTCGCGACGGGTGGTGAGCTCGCGCCAGTTGAGGGCGAGGTCCACGATCAGGAGCGAGGCAAGTGTGAACGCAATCACGCCGACGGCGGATAAAACGTCGCCCAGGTGGCTCCAGTAACGCGGCCAGAGATTGAGGACGCGGCTGGAGACGAAGGTAAAAGTAACCGCATAGGAGCGCGCCATCCATTGGCGGTGCTGTGTGGTTTGGCGGTTGCGCGCGGTGATGAAGGCGGCGGTGGTGCAGACCATCCAGGCAGCGGCCTGCATGGAGGTTCCGGGAAGACCCGGGCGGCCGGCTGCTAGAGCGATGCCCGTGAAGGAACCAACAAACACGGAGATGACGTAGATGCGGCCGAGGATGCGATGGAGTTGGAGGTGACGCTGGCGGATCCGCGAGGAGAAATTGATGGGGCCGATCAAAAGAGCGAAGATTCCAGCGAGTGTATGCGGGATGAGGAGATGGCGGTCGGCAATGACCTGCAGACGGTAAGCGTGGTACATCGGATAGTCGGTGATGAGGAGCAGCTCTGAGGTGATGAAGACGAAGAGCACAGTGAGACCAAGCGAGACCCAGAGAACAGTCTTGAATCTGGTACCGGCGGAGCTGGGCGCTAGCAGAGTGGAAATTGGCATTATTCGCTTCTCAGATGGTTAGACGTGATGAGGTGCGCCATGAGGGCGACGGGGGCGAGAGGCTTCATATCTCTTAGTCTAACGAGACGCTTAAGAATCACCGACGTCACTTGCACCGCCCCACGCACAACCGCCCCGGCCGCCACTTCTCCACCGTCACCGCCTCTCGCGGGACCTCAGCCGCAGTGAGCAGGCGTACCCAATCCTCCTTCCGGAAGGCCCGCCGGAACGACACCGGCCCATCATGGCGCACAAGCCAGTGCCACCGAACCCATCCAAACATCCGACTGCTCCACTCCGCCCGCTCCAAATCATTGATAAACCAACCTACCTGCACGGTCGCTTCCATCCACCTCAGCAGCGCGACGATCTCCTCGTCCTCCAGATGATGTGCCAACAGCGAGCTCACGACGATATCGACCGGCTTCTTCGGTCGATACGCCAGAGCATCGCCGGTCACCCATTCGATTCCGAGCTCCTCTGGCGTGGACTCCGCTGCTGCACGTGCCGCATAAGGATTCAAGTCGATCCCCGTTAACTTCACGGCAATGCCCCGTCTCCGTGCCCAGCCTGCAATCTGCCGCAGTAGATCGCCGCCGCCACTGCCCACATCGACGATGTGTACTGGATCACGCAATACGTGCGGCAACCGCTCCAGCCAAGCCAGCGTCGGCCGATAACCCAGCAGCCAGCGATTGACTGTTTCCAGACTGCGCAGGCAGTCACGGAAATCCTCATAACTACAGTCACCATCCATCAGCTCCGGCAACTCACGTGGAGAGACCCGCCGACTGAAGTCGATCTGTGCACTAAACCCCATGGAAGCGCATCGTCTCCGCTGTTAACCCCGGCCCAAACGACATCGCACACCCACGCTGTCCTGGGCGTGCTTGCTGCATTATTCGCTGCAACACAAACATCACCGTCGCCGACGACATGTTGCCGAAGCACGATAGCACTTCGCGCGACGCTGCCAGCGCATCCGTCCGCAGTTCCAGTCCCTTCTCCACGGCATCCAGAATCGACCGCCCGCCGGGATGCACCGCCCACAGGTCGATGCTGTCGCGCTCCGCCATTAGTTCGCCCTCGTGCAGCGCGCGGCCCAGCTCTCCCGGCACCTGCCCGGAGAGCAGCATGTCGAATCCGAGATCGCGAATCTTCCAGGTAATCAGCCCACGTGTCTCCGGCACCATCACCGCCTTGAAGCTGTCCAGCGCGAAACCCTGCTCGCGCGCAGTAATCAGGCTCGCCGCCGCGCCATCGGCGAAGACCAAGAAGGAGAGCATCTGCTCCAACTCCTTCGTCTCCTGGAAGTGCAGCGTACACAACTCAAGGTTCAACATGAGCACACCTGCCTTCGGATCTGAGCGCACAATGTGCCGCGCCAGCTTCAGCGCATTGATCGCGGCATAGCATCCCATGAATCCAACCATCGTGCGCTCCACGTCCGCCGAAAGCCCGAGGTGGTCAACGATCTCAAAGTCCAGCCCTGGCGCATAGAGTCCCGTGCAGCAGGTCACCAGCACGTGCGTAATAACGGAGCGTTCCTCCTCGCTCAGCGCAAGCCGGTCCACGGCCTTCCGCATCAGCACCGGAGCGCTCTGCTCAAACAACTCCATACGCCGCGCCGTGTTGGGAAAGTTACCTAGCCGATAAAACTCATTCGCGTTATGCGACGAGAATTGGCCGGAACCTTTCTGCGGATCGAGGAACGAATAGCGATGTGCGATGCCGGCGCGGCTCACCATGCGGCGGAAGACCTTACGTAGCCGCGGGTCGGCGAGCATCTTCTCGGCGAAGACGACGAAGGTGTCATGCACATCGTGCTCTGGTACGGCAGTGGCAATGCGGTTCAGGTAAGCCGTAGTCAAGCGGAATAGACCCTCAGCCCGGATCATCGGGATTAAATATCGCGTTTCTGTGTTGGGGAAGCTGGACCACGAAGAGACGACGATCCGGCGACAGTCGACTAC
>Ga0207114_1253_pt2 | contig 10843 bp, 3 predicted proteins | sample Alteio_BWMinHeat_70_FD_153560 | JGI IMG/M metagenome (GOLD analysis project Ga0207114, IMG submission 153560) | Enriched cells from forest soil in Barre Woods Harvard Forest LTER site, Petersham, Massachusetts, United States -... | ecosystem: Environmental > Terrestrial > Soil > Temperate forest >... | reverse complement strand
TCGTTGCGCCGGAAGCGGACAAGTCCCGGGCTTTGTGTTTCGGGTCTCTTCCTCTCCTTCAGCTGAGAGAGGAATTCCGGTTTTTTGTCGTAGATGCGCTTGCATAAGTGGGTCAGCTGTCCGCACACCTTCCCTTCTATATATATGGCATAATCGAGCCAGGGTTGTTCCGGGCCTTTCCCTTTGTATTTGTCGGCAATGTTTATTCCTCCCGCCAGGGCTTTGGTTCTGTCAACCACCACTATTTTATGGTGCAACCTTCTTCCGAAGCTAACTCCTTCATTGGAAAACAAAGGGGAGAAGAAACGAAAATGTATGCCAAGCGCTTGCAGCTCCTTAACTACAGAGGAAGGATATCCGTTCGAACCAAACGCATCTGCCAGTACAGTGATCCTTATTCCCCTTGCCTTAGCAATCTTCAGGCAAGAGGTGATTCTCTTTCCGGTATCGTCGTAATCGAAAATATAGGTTTGGAGTTCTATGCTTTCCCTGGCCTCTTCTATCATCCTTTCCAGCACATCGAAGTAATCGCTTCCACTGTGTACTAGCTGGATTTTATCGGCTGGGGTGTAGTTCTTCATTTGTGCTCCGTAAAATTAATAAAAGAGCAACGGATTCAGAAACGCATTCAGGTAAGGCGCCGGCTTCCGGATCTTTTGTCCCGGCTTATACAAATACTGATTCCCCTCCGTATCCAGCATAGGCATATGACAATTACGGGAACTTCGCCACTTACGGGGCAGAAATACCAGGTCGTGAATGATCCTGTTCTGCAACACATTTCTTACCTGTTCCGCATCCACACCTGCATTTGCCTGTGCCTGCTGGTGATTGTCGGGCAGAATGGTCTTCACCTGAAAACTGAGAAGACCATGTGAATAGTGAACATATTTTCCTCCTGTGGTATCCATATAACCGTTCGGATAAGGATAGAGCGAATCGCGTACGCGGTTCTCCATCTGACCTGTCCACATGCTGCAATTCAGAGCAAGCTGTGTGGTAGGGTTAACGGTGTATTGCAGGAGCATGGCGCCGGTACGAAACCGGTCGTAGTAGGAGCGGGCCAGAATATCATTCTCGTTAATCCAGCTGAACTTACCGAACTGAAGAGAAAAGGTTCCTGTTCGCTGAGTGGTACCTATCTCATTGAAATAGATATTCTGGGAATATCCCACACTCTTTGACCAGCCCGTTTGATTGGAGACATTGGAAAGAAAATAAGGACTGGCCACAGAATCTTTTCTGCCATAACCATACACAATACCCAGGGAAGCAAAGCCTTCGGGGTAAAAACCAGGTGGCCCCAGATTGCGGATGTTCCCATAAAAACGGAGATCTCCGTTCAGCTGCACAGAACCCCTCACAAAATATCCATGCACGCAAATACCCATGCGGTCAAACCGGTTTCCTATAGCGGCGACTAAACCAATGCTCCCTCCTACCCCATCCGGAAAATGAAACTGGGAGGAGGCTGTTTTCATAAACAAAAACATCCCAAACAGGAAGAAGGACAGGTGTTTTGCGCATTTCATAGGAAGGAGGCTATTCTGCGGTTCCGGAAGATGAACAAGATAGGAATTATCGGGGTCCACCTAAAATACCCAAGATTCTCCGTTACTACGTTTTGTATCGTTTTTACTATCAACACATTACACCAAGCTCGAGATGCAATCCCCTCTTCCCGATCCTTGAAAATCAGGGCAACTGTGGTTTTCCCGACAGGTTCCATCCCAATACATTTATCCTGCAATGTGTAAGGGTCCTGTCCTTTTCCCTTCGGTCCTTTGTTTTTTCAATAACAAAATATGATGAGTACTGATCCTCTGCATTCATTGTTTCTCTCTGCACGGAAATTGATTTTTGTTTTTCCTGCATTGGGGTTTTGTTTTTTTTCTGTTAACTCTCCTGTCCTGGCTCAGCAACGATGGAAGCATTCACAGGAAACACTTCCCGGAAACATCAAAGCCTTTGAAGAAAACAAAGGACAATATGTAAACGAAGTTAACAATTCGAAGGTTTTGTATGCGTGTCATTTTGAAGGATACGTGATCTCCTTTACGGAGAAAGGGTTCATATACTCCAGGAAGGACCTGCCTGCCCAAACAGAGGCCGCGCAACGGCAGGCAGAGAAACAGAAAGAGAAAGAGGAACAAGGTCAGAAAAGAGAACAGGAAGAAAACGGAAAGATAGAAACGGTGCTGCATTACCTGGCGATGGACTGGGTGGGAGCGAATCCTCACCCTTTTGTGGAAGCTCTGGATAAGACTCCTTTTTATTTCTGCAGCGCTGAAGCCGGAGATCCTGCCAAGGCAGTAAATTTCATTCCCGGTTTTCAAAGACTGGTTTATCATGATCTCTATCCCGGAATTGACCTGGAGTTTGCTTTTCATCCTGATAAAGGGATCAAGTATACGCTTCGCTCCAGGCCGGGCGTAGACATTTCTGTTTTTTCCCTTCACTATTCAGGACAAGAGGATCTGGTATTTGACAAAAAAGGAAACCTCCTCATCCGCACCGCCACCGGTAATTTTCTTGATCACGCTCCCAGGGCCGAATCCCTCTCCGGAGTGGATGTTCCGGTGACATTTGAAAAACTTCCCGGAAAAAGAATTGGTTTCAAAATTGGAAAAAATGAAGCCCGGAATGGACTCATCCTTGACCCCTGGCTCGTATCCCCTTCTACGGGAGGTTTTGTTCCTGCCGATATCGGGATGGATGCAACTAACAATGCTTACGTATATGGGATGGATACTACATTTGGTTTCAGTCATGGTACTTTTCTGCAGAAGTACGGACCCACCTCCACTTTACTTTGGACCTATACTTTCAGCCAATACCCTGCCAGTACCGCAAACTACCAATCCGACCTGGCCGTAGACCCTGCAGGCAATTCATATGTGGCTTCTCCTTATACTTTTTCTAATGCCAGCGGAAATCAATATGCCATGGTGTGTATAGGAACTGCCGGCACTCAAACCTATTTCTACAATGCTTATGCGAGCAACAATATTTCAGAGACCTGGAACCTGGCCTATTCCTGTAACCACTCAACCCTCATTCAGGCAGGATGCGGAGCCGGTGCAAACAATACATCTCAGGTGACCATCATGACTCCTTCCAATGGAAATGTCGGACAACAGTACGCTAATACCCAGGTAGGGGAAGTGTACGCCGGTACGGTAGCCCCGAACGGAAACTACTACGCCCTTGGAGCTGATAGTTCCAATGGTTCAGCAGCCTCCGGGCCTTATAACAATTTGCTCTGTTGCAGTGTTACCGGCACAACTGTTTCCCTCATCTATAAACAACACCTGGATTATAAATTCAGGGATTTTACGGTTAAGTCTGGCCCCAACGTGATAGGTACCAATGGCATCGCTGCAGGATGCGCATATCTGTACACGTCGGATGGATACAATCTGGATCAGCGCAACCTGACCACCGGTGCTCTCCTCAAAAGGGTTGTCATTCCCGGAGGCAGTAACGGCAGCACCAGCAACGGGGGTGGTATGGGCAACGCCACCGACGGACATGTAAACTCCGGCTTAGCGGTTGACCTGGCCTGTGGATACGTATACGCCGGGTCTACCGGTGGTGTTTATGTTTTTGATGCCAACCTGAACCCTGTGGGATCCTATGCTTCACCCCTGCTTCCCGCAGCAGGAATCGTTTATGATCTGGCACTAAACAACGGGATTGTTTCGGTTTGCGGAGCTGAGGCAAACAATAAGGGATTTGTGGCCCAGTTTAATGCAAAAACCTGTACCAGTCTTATTGCTATTACGCATACCAACGCATCCTGCGGTTTAAATAACGGCACCGCCACGGCTTCCCCAAATTTCTGTGTGGCCCCCTACACTTATCTGTGGACTCCATCGGGGCAGACTACCGCCACGGCTACTGGTCTTGCTCCAGGACTATATACGGTTCAGGTAAGTACTCAAAACTCCTGTGCCAGTGTATCGGATACTGTCACCATTTTCAACAGCGGATCCCTGACTCCCGTTGTCACAACCACTCCTACCCGCTGTGGACAGTCGAACGGTTCTGCAACCGTCACCGTCCCCGGATCAAGCGGACCCTTTACTTATTCGTGGAACACAGTACCTCCACAAACAACTCCTACCATTACCAACCTGGCAGCAGGCACATACACGGTTACCGTAACAGGAGCATCGGGCTGCACCGGCACAGCCATAGCTGTTGTTAAATCTTCCACGCCGGGCACACTTTCCATCACAGCTCACCACAACGTAAGCTGTAACGGAGGAAACAATGGTTCCGCAACCGCAACGCTAACAGGAGGAATCAATCCCATTACCTACCTCTGGTCTCCTTCCGGAGGAAACGGACCGGTCGCTAACAACCTCGTGACCGGACTCTATACTGTTACCGTGAAGGATTCTTCTGGATGTACTTCTTCCGACACCATCCGTATCACACAACCTGCGAAAATAATTCTCATCACAGCCTCCACCCCTTCCAGTTGTACAGGACCAACCGGTACAACCTCAGTAACGGCTACGGGTGGGGTAGGAACCTACACCTACTCCTGGTCGCCTATGGGTGGCAATGCCTCTACCGCATCAGGACTTATTTCTGGTTTATATACGGTGTATGTCACGGATTCCAACTCCTGCCAGAAAACAGCAACGATTCTTGTTGGCAATACAAGCGGTATTTCGTCTTCCATCACCTCCTCTATCAACGTAACTTGTTACGGTGGCTCCGATGGCTCCGCGACCGTAACCGTTACAGGCGGACATCCCCCCTATTCTTATTCCTGGTCCCCGGCAGGAGCTCTTACCGCTGGTGTGACCGGACTTACTGCCGGTGTATACACCGCCACTTGTAAAGATTCTGCCGGGTGCTTAAGCATGGTGACAGACACCATCAGGCAACCACAGCCCCTGAAAATGGCCCTGAGCAAATCCAACCCCAGCTGCAACGGAATGTGCAATGGAACGGTTTCTTCCGTTGTAACAGGAGGCGTTCCCACCTATAGCTACTCCTGGTCGGGAGGGTGCCTCACCAACTCCTGCACCAATGCCTGTGCCGGTAAATATGTTTTGGTGCTGACGGACAAAAACGGTTGCAAAACACGTGACAGCATTATTGTGTCTCAGCCCCAACCCCTTGCTCTGGTCATGTTTTCGGGTCCTGCCCATTGCAATAACGCGGATGGATTTGACTCGGTTGCCGTAAGCGGCGGCACTGGTCCTTATGTCTACTCCTGGTCTCCCGGAGTGGGAGCATCTGTTTCTGCGTATCATCATCTGAGTCCCGGTTCATATACCGTAACCGTGATTGATTCAGGTGGATGCAAGGCAAAGGACACGTTGAGTGTCATGCCGGGTCTCATGCCCACAATTAAATTCTCTGCAAACGATACCGTAGGTTGCGCCCCCCTTTGCGTCACTTTTTCCGACGTGGTGTCTCCTGCATGTGTTTCTGCTTCCTGGGATTTTGGTGATGGAACCACCGGCAATGGATGCGCCGCTATCAAACACTGCTTTTCCTATCCCGGAAACTTTGGAATTACGCTTCAAATCAAAGACATCAACGGGTGTACTTCCACTCTCGTAAAACCAAATTACATTCATACCTACCCGACTCCAAAAGCAGCCTTCGAGGCAAATCCTCAGCCTGCCAGCATTTTAAGTCCCACCATTTATTTTACCGATCTTTCCACAGGAGCACAGAGCTGGTCCTGGAATTTTGGGGATTTCAACCTCTCTACTTCTTCCTTACAGAATCCCGTCTTTACCTATCCGGATTCAGGGTGTTACCCAGTGATGTTGCTGGTGCAAAACGCCTATGGCTGCAAGGATAGCATTACTTCACCGGTTTGTATCAATTCCTTCTTTACTTTTTATGCACCCAATGCTTTTACGCCTAATGGAGACGGAGTAAATGACATCTGGACACCGAAAGGATATGGTATTGATTTAAAAAGCTATCACCTGATGCTGTTTGACCGCTGGGGAAACCTGATGTTTGAAACCTTTACCTGGGGAACCGGATGGGACGGCCGGGCAAACCAGGGATTAAACATCGCTCAAATCGACACCTATGTGTGGAGGGTCACCTTAAAGGATTATATGGGTAACAAACACGCCTATTCCGGCATCTGTAACCTCATTAAATAATTGTAAATTTTATAAGTATTCCTCTGTAATATTTAGCCAATAGTCTGGACAATTTCAGAACTGGTTGGTTTTTTTCGTTGTTTCGTCTAAAAAGATCTCCATTCTTATTGCCCCTCCGGTTATTTAGCCTACTTTAATACGCTGGTTACCCTCTAAAAGCCAAGATTTTCCAACTTTTTGGCCTTTTTTCCGTTTAATACGCATACCGGTTTTGTATATAAGTGGTTATCTCTTTGCCTTATTGTGCCCTTGACAATGGCATCGGGTTTTTAATGGACATATATCTGCATAAAAGAAAACACACTATCATCATGATTCTCCCTTCCTTTTTTTCTCTTTTCCGCACCGGCATGATCAAACCCGCTTTGGTTTTATTCGCCTCGTTTCTTTTTATGAGCATGGTGCAACAGGAAACAGAAACCACATTCGTTATCAAGGACAAGGCTATTGTAAAAGACATCAACCGCTATATCCATGCGCTGAACAAAGCCAGTATGGAACCCTACCGGCTTAGGGACAAGCGCTCCGTCCTTGTTTTTGAACCACAGAAGGTGGTTGTTGAATTATTATCTGCCAGGGAATTGGTTGCTTCAGGAAGCAAAATAGATATCGCTTCTTATCCCGCAGAATTTCCAAAAACATTTGAGATGCCCATATTTTCTTTAAGTGCCGATGGCTGGCTTATGGCCCGGTATTCAAACGAGCCAAAATCAAAACCTCGCTGACAATTTGTGTTATTGCATGTGCTTTTTTCTTAACAGCTACCAAGCGTAATTCATCCTTGAATGAAACTAATCTACTCTGTTTTCTTTTTTCTTCTTTCTGTGGCCTGTTTTTCTCAACCGGCCAATGACAACTGTTCCGGAGCCATCGATCTGGGTAGTCTCCCTACTCCGGCGGCCTGTCCCTCCGGAGCAGGAGGAAACACTTCCATTGCCGGTACCCTTACCGGAGCAACACCTGGGAATCCTTATATTTTTCAAAACTCCTGTGCGGGCTCTTCGCCCAATATGCCAGCTCCTGCAAATGATGTGTGGTATACATTTACCGCCACCGGATATACAGGTACTTTTTCCATAACCGGAGGCGTCGTCAATCCGAGTATCGCGCTCTACTCCGGAACCTGCGGAGCCTTAGGCGGCGGTATTGGCGGTTGTTCTGTGGGCAACGGCGCAGGAAGCGCCACCCTTACGGTTACACAGATGGTTATCGGTCAATCCTACATGATACAGGTTACCAGCGCCTCTGCGGGGGCAGGCGGTAACTTTACCCTCACAGCCAGCAACTCTATAGATTGTAGCGGCTGTATGCTTTCGTCTACCCTTACCGCAACACCGGCTCCGGTCAACGGGGCGTATAGCCCTGGGCAAGTTGTTCATTTTTGCTATAACATCCTCACGTACGCCGAGGTAAATACCAACTGGATGCATGGGGTTCAGGTTACTTTTGGAGCAGGATGGACCGGTACCGTTGTTCCCTATCCCGTTGTCAGTTTAACACCCGGTACCTGGAATTATTATCCTGCAGGTATTACCGGTGGATTTTGCGGTTGCCCCTGGGGGCCTGGTTTTTATTTCGATCAAGCCCCTACCGATGGAAATCCCGGAAACAATTACGGTGATGAAGATGGCTCCAATTCTCCTGCCGTAACCCCTATCCCTGCAGGAGCATGGAATTTTTGTTTTGACCTTACCGTGAATCCGGGTTGTAGTCCCGGTTCAGATTTAAGTGTTACCCTGAACACTTCCGGAGATGGTGAATCCGGGCATTGGCATGACCTGGGCTGTGTGAGCGACCCTCCAAGTATTGCCCCAGCCATCGGCGCTTGCTGTGCCCCCACTATGGCATCCACTCCTGCTACCTGCGGTGCAAACAATGGAACTGTTACCGCAACACCTGTTGGAGCACAAGGCCCCTTTACCTATTCCTGGAGTCCAGGAGCACAAACCACTGCAACAGTCACGGGATTAGCCCCTGGAACGTATACCGTATATGTGACGGATAAAAACCTGTGTCAGATTTCCAATTCCGTTACCGTTGGTTCAGGTGGAGCCATTACCGCCACCAGCACAAACACCAACGAACTTTGCGGAGGGGCAAGCACAGCTACCGCGACAGCCAACCCTGCCGCTGGCGTAGCCCCATATACCTATTCGTGGAATTCAACGCCGGCACAAACCACGCAAATTGCCACAGGACTGCCGGCAGGCACTTTTACCTGTACTGTAACAGACCATGCAGGCTGTACCGTCACCACCACAGTCACTATTACCGAACCCACTGCGCTTACTGCAACCAATTCTCAGGTAAACGAGCTTTGTAATGGGGCCAGTACCGGAACGGCAACCGCTATCCCTAACGGAGGTACCGGAGCCTACACCTATTCCTGGAACTCTGCACCCTCACAGACAACTGCTACGGCCACGGGACTCCCGGCCGGAACATATGTCTGTACCATCCAAGATCACAATGGCTGCCAAATCACTACATCCGTTACTATTACACAACCAACAGTCCTTGCCGCCACAAGCACAAATACAAATGTGCTCTGCCACGGAGCTTCTACCGGAACGGCTACGGCTAATCCCACCGGAGGTACCGGAGCCTACACCTATTCCTGGAACTCTGCTCCATCTCAGACTACAGCAATAGCCACGGCTTTGCCGGCAGGAACCTATATCTGCACAGTCAAAGACCATAATGGGTGTTCCACCACCACCACAGTAACCATCACTCAACCCACAGCCCTTACCGCAACCAATTCACAAACCAATGTACTCTGTAATGGAGGATCAACAGGCACTGCAACAGCCTCTCCTCTAGGAGGCACAGGAGCCTATACCTATTCCTGGAACTCCGCTCCGGCACAAACAACAGCCACGGCCACGGCACTGCCTGCCGGAACCTATATCTGTACCATTACAGATAATAACGGATGCCCAACAACTACAACGGTTACCATCACACAACCAGCAGTTATTACAATCGCCACCTCAGCCGCACCAGCTGTTTGTGGAGCAACCAATGGGTCTGCTTCGGTAACCTCTACTACCGGCGGCACCGGCGCTTACACATATTCCTGGACACCTGCAGGATCTATCGGGGGAGGACAAGGAACGACCACCGCAACGGGCCTTGCTTCGGGAACCTACACCATCACAGTTACAGACCACAACGGTTGTGTGAACTCCGCGACTCAAGCGGTGTCGAATAGCGGAGGCGCCACTTCCTCCATCACAGCCTCCACCAATGTTCTTTGTCATGGCGCAGCTACCGGATCGGCTACCGTTACGGCTGCCGCCGGAACTCCTCCTTATACCTATTCCTGGAATTCAGCGCCGTCACAAACAACCGCCACAGCCACCGGTTTGATTGCTGGCACCTATGTGGTTACGGTCACCGATCATAACGGATGTACTTCCACTTCCAGCATAACCATTACCGAACCACCTGCCCTTACTGCTACAAACTCACAAGTAAACGAACTCTGTAATGGAGCCAGCACAGGATCGGCCACGGTAGTACCACTGGGAGGAACGGGAGCTTACACCTATTCCTGGAATTCGACACCGCCACAAACAACCGCCACAGCTACCGCTTTGCCTGCCGGAACATTTATTTGTACCATCACGGATAACAACGGCTGTTCCATTACTTCTTCGGTCACGATTACACAACCGACCGCTCTTACTGCAACCAATTCCCAAACCAATGTCCTGTGTCCGGGCGGAGCAACGGGTACCGCAACCGTTGCTCCTGTAGGAGGAACCGGAGCCTATACTTATTCCTGGGCCCCCATCGCCTCTATCGGCGGAGGGCAGACGGCAGCTACAGCCACAGGCCTGGTAGCCGGAAGTTATGTTTGTACTATTAAGGATAATAATGGATGCAGCATCACTTCGGGCGTTACCATCACCAATCCGAATGCCATTGTTATCGGAACCTCTTCCACCCCTGCCAACTGCGGTACCCCTTCCGGTTCTGCTACCGTTACCTCTACCACAGGGGGAACAGGAGCTTATACTTATTCCTGGACACCGTCAGCATCTATCGGTGCCGGGCAAGGAACAACCGCCGCCACGGCTCTGAACGCCGGTACCTATACGATTACCATAACCGATCACAATAACTGTTCAAATTCGGCAACCGTTATTGTAACCAACAGCGGAGCACCTACAGCCGTTATCAGCTCCTCTACTAATATTTTGTGTAATGGTGCTTCCAACGGATCGGCAACTGTTACTGCAGCCGGCGGTGGTGGTACATATACTTATTCCTGGAACTCAGCACCTGCACAAACAACTGCAACAGCTACAAATCTTCCTGCCGGCAACTATACCGTGACCATAACAGACCAAAACGGTTGCCAGACCACAGCAACAGTAACCATCACCCAACCAGCCCCTCTTGCCGCAACAACCTCTCAGGTAAATGATATTTGTAATGGAGGCACGACAGGTACCGCAACCATTAATCCTTCAGGAGGAACAGGAGTATACACCTACAGCTGGACACCTGCTGCTTCTATCGGTGGGGGGCAAGGATCGTTCACTGCTACCGGCCTTGCTGCAGGCACATACACCTGCACCCTTACCGATCACAACGGCTGTTTTATGACTTCTCTGGTGACCCTTACACAACCAACCGCGATAACAGCAACCAATACTCAAGTCAATATCTTATGTAATGGCCTG
>Ga0207114_1254_pt1 | contig 10895 bp, 12 predicted proteins | sample Alteio_BWMinHeat_70_FD_153560 | JGI IMG/M metagenome (GOLD analysis project Ga0207114, IMG submission 153560) | Enriched cells from forest soil in Barre Woods Harvard Forest LTER site, Petersham, Massachusetts, United States -... | ecosystem: Environmental > Terrestrial > Soil > Temperate forest >... | reverse complement strand
GAAGCCATACATCGGCCCCATATCACCCTCCGCGTAATGTGTTAATCCAGTCTTGTCTAAGAATTCTCTGGAAGTGTTACCATTCCAAATATTCACCTTCAGATCAGATAATAATTTAGTATTGGTTTGACCCTTAATAAAGAACATGAGTTCTTGGAAAATATTGGATAAAGAAACGGTCTTGGAGCGTTTGTCCAGTTTTATATTGAGGCGAATGGTCGGTTATCATGTCTGATGGTGCAGCGAAGTGGAGATTTGTTTTTGGGGGTACCTTATAATACGGCTTCTTATGCGTTGTTGGTACACATGATTTGTGAAGTGATCAATAACGATTCAACCTATGCAGGACCAAAATTAACACCTGGCAGATTAATTCATACTATTGCAGACACTCATATTTACGAACAGCATCAAAGTCAAGTGATTCGTCAACTTTTGAGAGAGCCCACAGAATTTCCTAAATTGGGATTTAATCGGGCAGTGACTGACATTACTGATTTTCGATGGGAAGATTTGGAGCTAAAAGGGTAACATCCATATCCGAATATTCCGGCCAAGATGGTTGTTTAAAGGAATGTGTTAAGTATATTATCCATATACTCAATGCATTACACCGTATCTGTGTCACTTGGAATAGATCCGTAGGTCGTTTGAATGGTCTTCAAGTTGGAATACCAGGCTTTCGCTTTGATAATGTACGTATAAAGGATCCAACAGATACCATACGTTACTAACATAGCTGTACAAAATCCAGATCCATAAAAAATGCACACCACATTCATCAAACCAAAATATGAATTCATATTGCAGTTGGCTTGCATAACAGGTAGGCCTATCAAATGTGTAGCAACGACACCAAGCAGTTCGACAAATCCAAAACACAATGGTAGAGTGCAAACAAATATCTTGATGCGGAATGACTCGTTGAAATAACAATAAACTGGTGTAAAGAGGAAAACCACACTTGTTAGACAAAGAATTAAACAAACCCAGACCAAACCTCCGCGTGCAGCACATTCTCCGAATCCTTTGAGATGGATTGTTTCTGTCACATCACACCTAGTACCGGATATTTGCAGAACAGATGCACTAGATGTACCGGTTGCCGTGAGTAATATTAAAGTCATTGCACATAACAAAGCAATGAGACAAATCCAAACTGGAATCATAAAGATCGTCCACGCAATCCGTCCGCATAAATTCCGTTGATACCATGGTTTGGAAGCATTGTAGTCGTAGTAACAACAAAAGAAACAACAAGTATTATATTTGGAATACATTGAATTACTTCAACCAATTGTTAAAGATCGAATAAGATGTTTGAAGATTCAATTTTTTATCATGATCTGTAAAGATCATGATAATAAATTAGACGAGATTTTAGTTGAGACCAATTTTTTATTAGGATCTGCAAAGATCTTAATAAAAAATTAGACGAAATTACATTGCGACCTGGGTTTGGGGAATCTGCATAGTATTTGTTTGAGGGTCTGATTCTGTCATTGTTTGAGTATCTATTTGGAGTTCGACAGTTGATTGGTCTGTAGGTTGGCCTATGTCAGCGATCTGGTTTTGTTGATTGTCAATAACCTCTTGATGCCACTGTTCAACATAGTCGAAGAAACAATATGCCGCAAAAGCAATTACCAAAAAAATACCATCTACAAATAGACTTCCCGAAAAATTCCTGAACATACAAGAGTTGTCATCATATTGAGCGGTATAATATTGTGCGAAGTTACATGGTGAACTATAATAAAATATCTGATCAAAATATGGTGCAATGAAGACCGAAAAACAAAACCAAAATATGACATAGACAATATCAGAAATCCGCAGCGATATTGGACTATTACAAATCGAACCGCGAAACCATTCAACAAGCCACCACACGTTCACATATCTGCTAAGAGTTGCACCACACATGCATTGACAAAATAGTCGATTAAATTCACTCAAAATATACCCAATTGTCAAAATTATGGGTATCGTTGCGATCATATGTAGAAGCATAAGTATAACGGTTAGAGCTCCCACGCCCGAACAATCAAACCAAGATTTTACATCTGTCCCATTACAATTGGGTATACCATATGCGGTCTGTAAAGTGAAACTAATCAACCAAGTAAAACCAAACAGTCCCATAAGCAATAGTAACAAGATAAGAAAATATCCCGTCCATCGTAATACACCTATTGTAGCTTTTCCACAATTAGTTGATTCATACCATGGTCTAGAATCGTCTCGGTTCAAATAACAACACCAGAAAACACACCAATGGTGATTCTGTTGGTTAGCTTGATCTGTAGCGTCTGTCATGAGTACATAATCAAATCATCTGTTGTGAGAAGTCTTTAGTTATTTGAATGGATCAATTTTTTTATTCCCAATTCTCAAATTAAGAATAAAAAAATGAATCAATTTTGTTGATTCAGTTCGACAGACGGATCGATTTGGATAGTATCATGGTCGGTAGAAATTGTAGGATAATTTCTTGTATTTCGTTCATAAACTTCTGTGCATGTCCCACATTTGTTCACTAACCAAATGATTAAACAAACAACTCCCACACAAACGCCTTCCGATATTCCAATCATCGTCATGGCCACCAATCCTTGCGTCCAGCAAGTGAAAGTCATGAAACTAAACCAAGAATCCAAGGTGCAGGGATGGCCGTATCCAACTGAACCAAATATGTAATACGTAAGTTGACCACTCATTTCAAAACCAAAAAAGTAAACTGGAATCAAAGCTATCGCAACCACCCAGTTCCACACAGACAGCTTTTTGTCGTATAATCCCACATGACATGGCCAAAAAAGAAAATTAACGAACATTACATCTATTATTCCTATCAGAAACCATAGAACTCCATTCAGAGTGCATAGAAATAGATCCAGATCACCCTTGTCCGTGAAACACATTGAAGAGCGGCGTTTGACCATATCATTTCTGATAATGTATTCAGCGATATAACCGACGCCCAGCATCAGCACCACTACACAACCCACCACTATACCAATGATCGTGGGAATGGCTATGGTTAAGGTAATGGCTTTGAGAACGCAATATATAAATCGCGTGCACATATTGCGTTCGTTCCAAGAGCCGGTTTCGTTTTGTTCATGAAGACAACACCAGTAGTAACAAAATGGTGGTCTGTGTTGTCGTTGTTCAGAGCTCGCTGACATTTGTAATTACAATCAGATACAGAGAGACTGTTTTGCATTTGGAAAATCAATTTTTTCATTTGATCTTGTCGATTAGATGAAAAATTGGGTAAAAAAATCAAACTGTACCATAAGTGGTGGTTTCCGATAATAATTGATATCTTTGGCAGCGATTTCTACATTGGCATCCAATATAATACAATCCCCACAAAATCAAATAACAAACACTAAGACAGGCAGTCATTACTGAACCATACATCATGCAAGTCATATTCATAAATCGATAATATGATTGAAAATCACACACGTCGGATTTAGAGAATGGCACAAGATAGGCTCCGATAACTCCTAAGAGTTCAATGCCACAATAGTATAGAGGTATTGCGGCTAAACCGATTTTCAAATGAAGTAACTGGTCATGTTTTGAATAGGCCCAAAAATGAATCGGAGCCAATACGACATTGACAAATACGAGTGTTATCATTAAGAGCAACAAATATATGCTGCCCGATGCAGCACACGGAATGACATGTTCCACATCAACAAAACTACATTTATAGTCAGATAGTGAAACCATCATTTGATTTCCGACCCATCCGATTGGAATTAATAAACCGACAATAATTCCTCCAGCTACACCCACCAATAAAATGATCCCTAGAACATATGCTATATTACGTCCAATCCAACACACAAAATCTAGAACGGGACGATTGGGACAATCACAACATTTATGCATTGATACAATATAATTAATGAGTTAATGATATGGCGCATCAATGCATAAATGTTATCAATTTTTTGGTCCGATGGATTACTTCTACATAGCTAACAAGGTTTGACTTTCTGCAGTTCCATAAGTCTCCTGTATTTTATCCAGATCGGAACACTTTTGATGAATGTACCGGTACAAAAGATACAAGACAATGAGACTGCCATACAATAGAAGTATGCCTCCGGAAACAAACAAACCATATCCCCAACACGTAAAATTCATTATTCCGTAATACGATCCTGAATTACACAATTTCATTAGTTTTGGGTCTTTCAATATAGTCACTAATCCTAACCCCATCATTTCTATCGCGGCGAAATAAAATGGTATTCCCAGAATAAGAATATAGCATGGTGAATTGTTGGATTTGTCTGATGAATTGTTGGATTTGTCTGATGAATTGTTGAGTTGGTCGGATTTGTCGGATGGATTGGTAGATTTGTCGGATGGATTGATAAATATTCCATTCCACCAAAAATGGAGCGGCAACAGAAGGATATTGATTACACAAACATTTGTTAAAAGTGCGATCCATTCCAGGAATCCTTCCGTGATTGTCATAAAAATAATTAACCCATCAAAAATACCTTCCGATGTGTACGTTTTGATATCCCCTATGGAAAGTAGCTTGGAAATATTACAATCAGTTATCACATGAAAAACACATGGTCCAATCAAACCGGTGAGGAAGAGAAAAGCTAAAACGAGAACCAGAGCGATGGCGCCGAATATTAGAATAATAAGTGCGATTAGGTTCCATTTCACAACTTTCCCCCATAAATTTCGATCGTACCACGGTTTGGATTTGTCGCTTTGATAAACGCAACAAAAAAAATGACAACGATTGTATTTGGAATACATTTGAATTATTGTTGTCTAACTTAGTCGGCCTCTTTATGGGATTTTTTGTTCAATTTTTTTGAATCGGTATAAAAATTGAACATTTCATTGGTTATGCTGTTTAACTATTACTTATCTGAAGTACGACATCGTATGTCAGTTAATTCGAATTCTACACCGGTCCAAAGTTCGATGAATGATAATTACATAATAAAATTCATGATTAATTTGGTATCGGGATTCGTAGCCGCGACTGTGGCCATGTATTTTACTCATCCCATAGATACACTCAAGATACAATATCAAGCTGATAAACAGAGTCGAAGAGTTCCAGAACTCATCAAGACCATTTATCAAACCCAGGGATTTCGTGGGTTTTATCAGGGATGCGGATCCACTCTACCCACGTATCCAGTCTTTTGGGGAATATTTTTCTCGGTTCGTAATCAAAACTGGATACTGTGCCAGAATACCCTCTTGAACAGCATTTTGAATAATTTTATGGCGGCTTCTGTGGCATCGACTGTTTGTAATCCACTTTTTGTACTGAAAACTCGTAAACAAACATCAGTGATGAAAAACGCCAAACTTCGCTGTTCATATTTTGATGAAATTCGAACCATTTACCAAACTGAAGGTCTCAGAGGCTTCGGTAGAGGACTGGGAATTACTTTGTGGAGTAATTTACGATTGGTCGTCCAATTTCCTCTGTATGACTGGATCATGTTGAGATCTGTTCAAAACATACTCTTAGCATCAGTTATTTCTAAATCTGTGGCGAATTCTGTATTTTATCCAACTAATATCATCGGTACCATTCAGAGAGATCGTCCTATTAAAATCTCTGTTGGAACAATTTATCAACAAATATATCATGTCAGTGGTTGGAGAGGATTTTATAAAGGATTGTTGATTTACAATATGGCTTCTTGTCCGAATTTTGCTATCATGATGTTAGTTAAAGAATGGTTGGATAAACGAATTGGATTTAAAAATTGAAAAAATAAACAACTTAATTGGCTCATGATAATTGAGGTTAGCATTCGAAGACAATACATGTTGTCGGTTTCCAAAATGACTCTTCAAGTTTCGCCGAGAGAGTCTCCATTGGACAAGATTTGGCGTCTGGTTGTACAAGCGGGATATTATGTTCAATCCCAAAAGCGTGATGGTCGTAAAGGATGGGCAGATATTCGAGACGCGATCGAAACAGGCGCTAAGGAACTTCATCTTAAATATATTTTTAGAGTCAAATATAGTTTCATGTTATTGGTTTTGAATCATTATCGGCCGGGATGTAACGGCGCCACCTGTCAATTGGTGTATTTGGATAATATTTTGAATAGTTCTTCCGAAGTGGAATATTTTCCCATACAGTTGTTCAGACTTTGCTACAGGGCACGATTTAGATTAGATTTAATAACATTAGCACAAATAGGTTATCATGTTGGCCAAACTCTCGCCACGATTAAACACAATCCTGTTGCTTATCCCAAACTTTTTCTGGAATTTTTTGTCGGGAACCGGTTAGATCATTGGCAAACTTACATCAGCATTTGATAGATCATAATCCGAACTTAATAAATCATTAAGTTCGGGTCATCATTTTAATTTTTGGTAATAGCCATTTGATTTAAGTATTGTTCTAATAAAGCGGCTCTGTCGGGTTCCGGTGGCAGAGCTAAAAAACACATTGGAAAATCATTCTTGACATCATAATAACAATTTGATGCAAACACTTTGTCCAACTCTTCTTCCAAATGTACATTGGTTCCTCTCAGTCCCTCTATTACTTTATGGGCCCATACAAAGTATCCTTGGATTCGGGATTTGTCCCATCCTACTGGAGCATCTGTCAAGAGACTGGTGAGGTTGTGTAATTTGTCGGCAAGTTTAACTGTTCGAGCCGGCACGGATAAATGACTAGCATGTTCAATTTGTTTACGTTTTCGTTCATCTTTCGATAGCGACTTGTCGTCGGTCACTTCAGATACAATATCTGCAACTCTGTTGCCAAAATGAAGTTTTAATTCGGCGTAGGTAGTGTTTGTATCCTCTAATGTATCATGGAGGAGTCCGGCTTGGAGAGTTTCCGTTTCGCGAACTTTGCCTACCTCCGATAGTAAAAACGCCACTCCAATCGGATGGTTAATATAAGGTGTTTGTTCGGCATTTTTGCGTTTTTGATTACGATGCTTGTCTGCCGCAAAATTAGCTGTTTTGAGAAGGAGATATTGATCAACGTGGTTCATATGTAAAGATAATTTTCAGTATTGGGATTTTTTTTAATTAAGGTAAAAAATTAATCAATTTTTTATTTAATTGAGTCCGAACCAAATCTTAAACCAATTGACTGTGAATAGGTTAAGAGTCGCGAACCATCGACAAACTTTCTGTACAGATACTGTCTGTGTGTTGTACCAATTTGTCATTTGGTTATCTAATCTGGTTTGGGGAATGTTAGATTCTCGAATCCATTCGATTTCTTTATTGAACAGATCTATATCGGTCCGAGGAATGAGAGAACTTGTATCAGTCCCGGAAGCGGGATATTCAATTCGATATGAAATCAAACGGCCAGTCCATTTGTTTGTGATGTGAGTTATTAGGCCTTGTTCGATCTCTAAACAGTCTGTTGGGTCGGTAGATTGATACTGAGAAAGAATCCATTTGATATGGGGGACGTTCCCAAATAATGGATGAGATAGTCTCTTGATTAAGTCAATCTGATCTTTGATAATGGTATATTTCTGGTCGGTTGCGAGATACTTGAATATTGACAAAATAATGTCCTTTGGTAAAGAGAATTGTTTCGATGTGCAAGCGGCCCTGTAAGCCTGAGAGTAGTGTGAAAAGGGATATTTGTCAGTCAACAAGCTAACAGATGGAAAATGATTATAATATCGAGTATTATGTATCCAATTAATGATACATTTGTTGATAATCGGAGGTTCCATTTGTGATTTGAATTTGGGTAATAAGTACCACATGGCACAACCTGTAAAGGTATTCGAGTTGGTATTGACGAAGTCCAACCACATTGGTTGATGAGTCGGAGTTGTCTTTTCAATAAATTCTGTAAACCACATGGAATCAAGTTCTGCAAAATGGTCACCAGCCGTACCATTTAATTGACATAGGATCCGACACAAATAATAGAAGTCCGGATCGGATTGTTCAAACATTGTGTCTAGAATCTGTTGAACTGCAAACCATTCGTTGGCCACACATAACTTCCAAAAAGCCAATCTTGAAATGAACCCAGGAATGGGGGCATGTGTGGTTACCAATTGTGGTGTCTTTACGTACTCTTTCAATAAAATAGGTAGAACTTGTTCGACAAAGAGCTTCAAATTGTGTCTGTTCTCTAGAGTTTCAATTAGATTCAATTGGCCCCACATATAGCGTCGGTCAATTACTTTGTCCAGAGTTAGCCATTCGGCGAAGAGAGTGGATGCTGAACATATTGTTGTACTCCTCAAGAACCCCGCTTTTTGTAAGATATCGATATCGGACTGGATCAAATTTGTTAAATTAATAGGAATAGGAGGAATACTGGTATTACCAGTGACTTTGTCTCGGCTAATAGCCGGTCCTGTTGGGACCGTGGTATTACCAGTGACTTTGTCTCGGCTAATAGCCGGTCCTGTTGGGACCGTGGTATTACCAGTTTTGCTCATGGAGAATCTTTATTCAAACCATAGTTAGAAGACAACAATAATAAATTTTTTGTTCAATTTTTTTATGACTTCAACACTGCGAATCCATAAGTTTGATTGTATAAAATATAAAAAAATTATATTTTATGCAATAAGAAACTCTCATGACTGAATTTGCATTCCTTACTGATAAACCGTATCATAATTTGAGTCATAATTACAAGGAAATCGTGGCTAATACAATAGACAGTTCACACATCGAATTCGAATTTCCATCTGGCAATTATTTGATAGAATCCCTACACTTGGTGATTAAATATGATGGTACCGATGTGGATCCCGGCGCTAATGCGCCAATCGCTAATGCGCCAACAGGCACAGAACTCTCTATAGATGACTTTGTGGATGAAATTGTACCATATTATGATAATCGAGTCGATCATGGCATTTTAAAACCAATTCCAGGGGAATTTCTGAAAGCATTCGCTATGGGATCTAATTCTGCACGGTCAATTTCCAAGCTCTGTTGGGAAATTCCTTTGTTGAAAATGGCTTCTTTTGTGTGCCCTCTTCTAGGACGAGAATATTATTACGATATGATTTATGGTCGGACCATGCATTTACGTTTGGTCAAGTCCGCGACATATGCGCAAACTTTGAGATCAATTTTTGTGACCAGACACGCCGTGGACTTGACTAATATGCCGACAGATATCTTGTCATATATTACTTCGGCAACCGAATCCAAGATCCAATTCAAAATTACTTACAGAGAAACAAAATTTTTAAATCATATCGGTCAGGTTTGTCCACCGGAAGCTGTAGTGCCGTACATTCTGGACAAATTTGAAACCAAATTTATTAACTCAGACAAAGCTCATGTTTGGATTACACACCAGGGCAATAGATTTAATTACTCGTATGTTCTGATTGTGTTGGAAACAGATAGTCTAACATCCATAGAAAAGGTTTCTCTCAGTAGTAATTTGCGAGAAAATACCATGAGTGGTAATGATAATCATTTTTCCTTATCCAAGGAATTGGCCGAAGTATATGGATTATCTTATCAATTGACAGATTGTCATTATTTGCTAGACGTCGCTCAATACACGAATACTGTCGTGAAACCTTTTTTTGATAACAGGTTAGAACAAATTGGACCCACTGACCAGATATTTGATCCTAATACTATTGATAAATCTGTCGCGGTATACCATTCTGCGGAAGATTTAAAAAATAACTTTTGTAGAACACTCGGCAGCCAATTTGGGTCAGACTCCAAAACGAATCTTAAATTGAAACTCAATTTGGAGTTTGGTGGAGCAATCACTGGCACCGCTCGGATTTATTTTTTCAATTGAATTAATTGTTTGATCAAAATAATTAATTCAACACACACATATACGAAATCAAGTCCATAACTTTTGTAATCCGGTGACAAATTCATGATGTTTGTCTTGATTGTGAATATTACTGGCTTTAATTTCCATAGCTAGGTCAATAATAGCTGATGTCGGAACGATGATCTCCTCCGGAATTCGACATTTGATGTGACAGCCAAAGAAATGTTGAGAAATTTCCTGTAGAGTTTGTTTATCAATATATCCCATACAGATGGGTGTCATGCGACCAGGTCTGAACAATTCTGGGCAAATATCAGAGATATCTTTAAATTTGTTTGTGGTTGCAATGATAATGGATTCTTCCAATGGCACAGGTCCTTGGAAGAGTTCCAATAAGTCTCGAATCGTCACATTTGTTTTCTTATCTTCAATAGTAATAATTGTATTACCATCATCATCTTTGGTAATTGTTTTAGCTAGGTCTTTATTTTTGGATTCCTCTCGTTCTTTCAGCGCTTTTAAAGATATATCGAACTCTTCAAAAAGATAAATAATATTACGGTGACTGGTATCATTACCAGTGACATGCCATGGTCGAAAGAAATATCGATAAAGATCTATTTTGGTTGCGTCTCTTAAATCCAAACTAACGATATTTCGATAAAGACACATGGCTGTTCTATAAATGAATGTTGATTTTCCGGTTCCTGGAGGACCATATAGGAGCAAACTGACCCTTCCGCATTGGCCCATTGATTTGAATAAATCATTTTGTAAACAATTTGATTTAATTAATTCCCATAATTGATCTCTAACAGGATGAAAAAAAGTTCGGATATAAGTCTTTTCTTGTATGTCTAATGAATGACGTGGTCCTTTATAAAAATGTCTAGTAATATTGCGAGGTTGATAATCTTTTTTTTTATCAACGACAAATGCTTCTATGATGACTTTTGTATAACTTAACGTTATTTTCGTTTTGTTTTTCCGAAGATCCTTTACATGTTTCTTCATACGCTTAACAATAGATTTGGTATCGGATGAGAAATTGAATATTTTATCTTGACAAATATGTATCTCTACATATCTTAGAGTAATTGTTTTTTTT
>Ga0207114_1251_pt1 | contig 10956 bp, 9 predicted proteins | sample Alteio_BWMinHeat_70_FD_153560 | JGI IMG/M metagenome (GOLD analysis project Ga0207114, IMG submission 153560) | Enriched cells from forest soil in Barre Woods Harvard Forest LTER site, Petersham, Massachusetts, United States -... | ecosystem: Environmental > Terrestrial > Soil > Temperate forest >... | reverse complement strand
CCACAAAACACAGCATTGCTAATTATCTGACAAAAAATTCTGGATCAAATTTTACTTTTGCTTCGTCAATGGATCTAGGTAGTGGAGTAAGTTGATATTGGTTGTCATAAGCATTACCAAATATTTTTGCTCTAGGCTTAATTTGGGCTGGAGACTCGAGTCCAATTAGTATTGAATTTAAGATAGTATACATCACTAAATATGGATCAGCTAGAGGACTTGCTATTCTATGTTCAAGGCGTTTTGGCAGCGAATCGGGTAAACGCACGGCAACTGTTCGATTATTATTACCAAAAGACACATGAGTCGGCGCCATATACCTTTGATCTAAACGTAAATAATCCTCAATTGTGGGCATAAAAATTAAGCATGTTTTGAGCATAAAATGACATAAAATCTCACCAAAATGATCTAGCTGCTCCTTTGTTAACTCAGCAAAGCTAATATGCATATGCATACTATTGCCGTAATCATCAACAAAAGGCTTTGGGGAGAAATCAGCTCTGCCCCCTAAATCAGCAGCAATTCTCTCTATTAGAGTTTTTGTTTGTGATATATATTTTGCATAAAATTCTAAATCTTCAGAAGCTTTAAGATTAACCTCAAACTGACCTTTTCCTTTCTCAGTTTTAAGTTCAAGCCCGATAATTCTTTCAAGTTTCGTGATATCAACATTGCTTAAGTAAAATTCAAGCTCAACACCAAAATTTGGCGCTAAATTATGCTCTTTGAGCAATCTAGCACCAATTTTCTCTAGCTGGTTGTTTTTTTTAAGCTGCTGTGCTAGTTTATCGAGAAAATTATTAGGTAGTATTTTCATGTTAAGCACACTGGTACAAAATAAGGTTTATTATAAAATTTTTGATAAAACAAACCAAGAATCTACTCATATATATGGAAAATATAAAGCAGAAAATGAAGCAAAAATAGCAGAAATAGAGAAAAACATAAAGATTGTCACAGCTAAACTAAAATGCCAAAAAATGCTTATCCTTAATCAGGTGCATGGTAATAATATTATTGATGCAGATTTAATAGATAATTTTAACTTGGAGCCTGAAGCAGATGCGGCTGTTACTACAAAAAGTCATCTAGCTCTTGCAATTCAAACGGCTGACTGCGTACCAGTACTTCTTGCTTGTAGTAGTGGCAATGTCATCGGAGCTGCACATTGTGGTTGGAAAAGTGCTAAGCTCGATATCATCAATAAATTAGTTGAAATGATGCGTCTTAAACAAGCCAAAGAAATTGTGGGGGTCATCGGCCCTTCGATTCAGCAATATTCTTATGAAGTTGACCAAAACTTCTATGATGATTTTGTAAAAATCAATCAGGATAATCAGAAATTTTTTATTCCTTCAAAACAAGAAAATCGTTTTATGTTTGATCTACCCGATTATATAACTACAAAGCTTCAGCAACAAGGCATCTACAATATTAATCGTTATAAGGATGATACCTATAGCAACGAAGAGCAGTATCCAAGCTATAGAAGGGCATGCCATAAGGGTAAGCATTATCGCGGTAATATCTTATCCACAATTATCATCAGTAATAAAGTAGGTTTTGCACAATAACTCTATGCTAGCGACCAACAAAATAATCCTTGATTTTACGGCAATTTAATGATATAAATAAGTTTATGAGCATAAATAAGATGAAAATTAATACGCTGCGATCATCAGTTTCTTTAGCTAATGCTAGTGATTCTGGCATGTTTTTTGGTATTTCTTTTATTGTAATTCTTAGCATATTCGTCGTGGCCAGCTCGGCCATATCACTCTAACCCTTCTTTTTTAGACCTATTTCGAAACTCACTTGCGCTAGAGAGTTTGTATAAGACAACTAGCTGTAAAAATATAGTTTCAAAATAGTAGAGTTCTTGCAAGAACCCTAGTCTACTGATTTAATTTCAACACATAATAACAGATGGTGTATGCTTACCTACTTAAGACCAAAAAGCACAGGTTTTGAGTGAAAGCAATGCAATTCCAGAAGTTCAAGCAAGGATGATTATGCGAAAACATATTTTTATTTACGGTTTTTCTATTTTTTCAATGTTTTTTGGGTCAGGAAATTTGGTTTTTCCTTTAAAAATTGGCGCAGTCACAGGAAGCAATTGGTTATATGGATTTTTTGGTTTATTTATTACCGGAATCATTTTACCATTTTTAGGTTTATTTGTTATTAAACTACATAAAGGTAGTTATGATAATTTCTTCGGCGAAGCTGGTCATATTTCCCGTATTTTATTGCCATTATTTACTTTATCATTACTTGGAGCATTTGGAGTGGTACCACGCTGCATTACAGTTGCTCACGGTGGTATTGAATATCTTTTTCCCGAAGTTCCGCTCATAGGATTCAGTATTACTTTCTGCATTATCTGCTTTTTTCTCTGCTTAAACGATAAATTTATGATAACAATGCTGGGCAAATGGTTTACCCCCATTAAACTCATATTGTTAACTATTCTAATCACTATTGGAGTTGTTAGCGCGAAAACTTTAGCACCTTCTATACTAACTCCTAATTATAGTTTTACCTTTGGTTTTGCTAAAGGCTATCAGCTGATGGATTTATTTGCTGCTTTTTTCTTCTCCTCTCTTATATTCAAGCAAATTCAGGAATTAGTTGGTAAAGACGAAGATCCTAAAAAGACTATTTTATTAGCATTAAAACCTAGTTTTATTGGAGCTTTTTTACTTGCACTTGCTTATTTAGGATTTACATTTTTGGGAGCACATTATCAAGACATTGCTGCTGACCTTTCCCCAGAACTTATTCTTCCAGCAATTGCACAACATTTGCTTGGAAGATATGCCGCATTTATTATCAGCATAACCATAACTTTATCATGTATCTCAACTGCGGTAGCCCTTAACAACATCTATGCAAGGTATCTGTGTCAGCTATGCAAATTACCTTCAAATTATTTTCCTCTATTTTTAATGGGAACTACAGCTACTTCTTTTTTAGTTTCATTGCTAGATTTTAAAGGGATAGCTTCATTTTTATCCCCAGCTTTAGAAATATCATACCCCGCTTTGATAACTCTCACCCTTTTGTCAATATTCGTGAAAAAGCATCAAATAGTTAAGACGGTAATATTTTACAGCATGATTCTAATTGCGATAATATATAAATATCTTTGGTAAATTGTCGGAAATCCAGTATCGCTTCCTTTTGCAAAGAAGGCAGGCCGGCGAAGCATAGCAAGCCGGACGAAGGGTTTGTGAAAGCACAAAAAGTAGGTCATCCCCATGAAAACGAGGATCCAGGAATTATAAGAGGCTGGATTCCCGCCTCCGCGGGAATGACATGCAACGTTTTTAATTAGGATGACATTGTTTTTGTCTTTGAAAAAATAGTGTCTTATGTAATTTATTGATAAGGAGATTACCTTCAATCTATTCAGAAATTGCTTCTACAGATTTAACTTCGGGAACGAAATGCTTAAGCATAGTTTCGATGCCATTTTTTAAAGTAATAGTAGAGCTCGGACAACCAGAACATGAACCACGTAGTTCCAATTTGACAATGCCATCTTCGAATCCTCTGTAGATTATATCACCCCCGTCCATGGCAACTGAAGGACGTACACGTGACTCGATGATTTCAATTATTTGTTTTTCGATATCACCTAACCCGTCAGTATTTATCTCATTTTTGCTGGTAAATTTTTCATCATCAAAAGCTAAGTATCCTGCAACGAAATGATCCATAATGGTCATTAATATTTCTGGTTTTAGCAAATTCCACTGAGCTGTATCGGATTTAGTAATAGTGATAAAATCACTGCCAAAAAATACCGCTTCCACATCTTCAATATTAAATAACTTAACTGCCAAATGGCTTTTACCCATAGCTTCTTTAATTGAGCTAAAATGTATTGGGCCAGCTGGGCTTACCTCTACAGCAGGAAGGAACTTTAGCGCATTTGGGTTAGGAGTATTTTCTGTTTGTATATACATATAGATAGTCAATTAATTTGAATTAGCAAATGCTAATTCATGGTACCCGCGGCCGGACTTGAACCGGCAAGGGCGAAAGCCCCACGGATTTTAAGTCCGTTATGTCTACCATTCCATCACGCGGGCAATTTTTAGTTTTTTAGGAATTGCCTGCAGGCACATTAATCAAGAAAGCAAAAAATTGCAAGTAAATTTTGAATTCTGCATCTATATGTTCTCAATGACAGGAAACTCAACTTTTTGATAATATAGGTTGGATCTTTATTAGCGCCAAACTTAAGCTAAAGGTAGAGAATGATCGCTGTGCATAAATTCTTTTAGCATTTTATTCAATTCCAAGATGATATTCTCAGAATTCAGATTAACCATATAAATTAATTTATTATTTGGTTTGATTTTTGCGTGACGAGGATATTTATTGATAAAATCCATCACTATATTGGACACATCAGCGTTTTTATGAAACTGAAATACAAATCCTAAAGGCCCTGAGTCTAAATTCTCAATACCAAGTTTCAGACAAACTTGCTTTATTTTAATTATATTCAGTAAATTCTCAAACTCCTTTGGTAATGGTCCGAAGCGATCAATCATTTCATTTTTAAACTCCTCAACCTCTTCTAAATTAAGTAAGTCGCCTGCTCTCCGGTAAATACCTAACCTTAATGAAGAATCAGCTATATAATGATCACCAATAAATACCGCTAATCCAAGATTAATAGAAGGCACAAATTCACTATCATGTTTAGGTAATTCACCTTTTAAATTTGCAATAGCATTATCTAGCATTTCTTGATAAAGCTCAACACCAACTTCCTTAATATGGCCAGATTGTTCATCTCCAACCAAATTACCAAAACCTCTAAGATCCATATCGTGGCTAGCTATAGTAAACCCTGCTCCAAGTGTATCTGCAGTTTGGATAATTTCCAAACGTCTGCTTGCGTGTTTAGTAGCAACCTTGTCAGATAATGTTAGATAAGCATAACCCCTGATTTTGCTGCGCCCTATTCTTCCTCTAAGCTGGTATAATTGACTAAGGCCGAGCGTGTCTGCTTTATGAATAATTATAGTATTGGCCGTGGCAATATCTATTCCAGACTCAATTATAGTAGTAGATATTAATATATCAAATTTACCCTCGTAAAATTCATGCATTATTTCATCAATAGTACTAGCTGGCATTTGCCCGTGCGCAATTCTATATTTAAGTTCTGGCACCATTTCTTTTAATTTTACTTCTATTGCTGCTATATCTTTTATTCTTGGTATCACGTAAAAGCTTTGTCCCCCACGAAAATGCTCTCTCAGCAGAGCGTCTCTAATAATTACTGGGTCAAATGGTATTACTGAAGTTCTGATAGCTAAACGGTCGATAGGTGGCGTTGCTATTAAACTTAAATCTTTAAGTCCTACCATAGACATTTGCAAAGTACGCGGGATTGGAGTAGCGGACAGAGATAATACATGAATCTTGGATTTCAGTTCTTTCAACCGCTCTTTTTGAGTAACGCCAAAATGCTGTTCTTCATCTACTATCAGCAATTTCAGATTTTTAAAATTTATGTCTTTTGCAAGTAATGCATGTGTTCCGACAATAACATTTATGGCACCTGCTTCAAGCTGCTGTTTTATCTGCTTAATTTCTTTATTTTTAACTAATCTTGAGAGCTGAGCAATCTTAAATCCAAAACCAGCAAATCTTTCAGAAAACCTTAAGTAATGTTGTTTACACAAAATAGTAGTAGGAACTATTATTGCTACTTGTGGATTCTCTTCTTGTAAATCAGCGCAGACCATATAACTAGCTCTCATAGCTATCTCAGTTTTACCAAATCCTACGTCTCCGCAAACTAATCTATCCATAAGATAATTACTATTAAGATCTAAAGTAATCTCATTTATACTACGCATTTGATCTTCTGTTTCTGCATAAGTAAATTTTTGACAAAACTTATCGTAATTTAAGCTATCAAGCATTATAGGGGCAGTAGTAGCTGCCTTTCTTTCAGCAGCAATTTTAAGTAACTTTGCTGCAATTTCATTAATTCGATTTTTTAATTTTGCTTTACGTTTTTGCCAAGATACATTTCCTAATTTATCTAACTCTACTTCATGATCTCCGTATTTTTTTATGGATTCAATATATTCAACAGGTAGGTAGAATTTGTCACCTTCCGCATATAAAATCTTTAGGCAATCATGCCCTACCCCCATAACTTCAATAGTTTCAACACTGATAAACCTCCCAATACCATGCTCTTTATGGACAATTAATTCACCTTCATTAAGATTATCAAGTTCTGCTAAAATATTTTTTAATTTTCTTTTAGAATTCTGCACTGCCGGACCAGCGAATTTTTCACCAAATATATCTTGCTCTGAAATAAAAAGATAATCATCGGTAGCAAAACCTTGTACTAGCGGCATTTTGGTTAAATTAATTACCCCACGCTTCGCTTCAGCAAGATAAATAATCTCTAGATGTCCGCATTCCTGCAATGATGCTATATTCTTAAATCTTTCTATATTGCTTAAAGTAGAACAACAAATCACTATTATTTTGTTTCGATGTTCTTTTATAATTTCAAACAATTTATCGGTAACCGGTTTTTTTTCTAAATTACTGGCAAACAAGATATTATCTATTGCTGTTATCTTTTGGTTCCCAGGCTCAAGATGAAGGTGATGATCACTTGCTAAAATATCTCTTATCTCAGTAGTAGAATAACATAATAAAGAAGTGGGCAGTGCTGGATAAAAGCTAGAATAATTTACTTTATTTGATTGCAAACGCGATTGATAAAAATCATCATAACTAATCTCATATTCGATCATTGCTTGAATTGACATATTATCATAAATGATCATTGGGTCTTTTAAGTAATCAAAAATTGAGCCTAGTTCCTTATAGAATAAAGGCAACAAAAGCTCATATGCGGGAAATTTTCTTCCTTGAATTATTGATTCATATAAAGGATCTTTAGTATGATTCACTCCAAATGTAGTAAGATATTTATCCTTAAAATTTTTAATAGTCGCTTCAGTCAATAATACTTCACTAGCTGGATAGATGATTAGTTTTTCCACTGAGATATTAGAAATTTGGCTAGAAACATCGTATGTTTTTATTGATTCAATTGAATCAAAACAAAAATTAATACGATAACCACAGTAACCACTTAGCACTACATCAACTATTTCTCCTCTAATTGAGAATTCTCCATCATCAATTGCTGTAGAATTTCGAGTAAAACTGTTTTTAATTAAAAATTCTGCTAACTGCTTAGCAGAAAATTTCATATTTTTCTGCAGCTCTAAACAAGCTCCAGCAAATATCGCTGGTTTTGGTAACTTACAAAGTAAATTATTAGCCGCTGTAACCAGCAATTTACTTTCTCGCCCATCCTCAGCAATAAAGTTTTGTGCTAGTTTACTTAGTGTGGCAATTCTTTCTGATAATATAGTTCGGTTAGGCGAAATGCGGTCATATGGAACTGTATCTAGACTCGGCAAATATAGTAAAGACAAAGAATTAGAGGTATAAAATTGTAACTGCTTATAGGTATTAATTGCTTCTTCTTCTGTAGGCAGAATTAGTAAAATATTTTTATTTATTGTAGTAAAATACCCACTAGCGAAGAATCCCTTGGAAGTAAGCGGAAGAATTTGTGTCGTCATTTACTTATATCAAAATTTATTAGCTGCTGTATTATTTTCTGATTTAGATGTGATGGGGCTTTAGTTTTTTTTACTAACCAGTCATAGATGTCTACGTCATTTTCCTCAAGTATCGCTGCAAAATCATTTAACTCAGCTACGCTCATCTCTGATAAGTATTTTGCTGCGTATTTCCCGATGATGAGGTCATTTTCTTTACAACCACGATTCTGGCTTTTATAAAGCAATTTTTTTACTATTAATGTTTTGTTGTGTTCGTCCATTTCACTTTAGGCTATTGCAAAAAAAAATTATGGTAATATTATTTAGTTTATTATAAACATCAAGCATAAGTTTTAATTGACTATAGTTTGGATACTTGTTTTCTCTAATTTTAATTGTAATAATGAACGTCAGAAATGCAACCTCTCTAGAAGCTTATGCTTCCCTTAGTAATGATAAGGATGCAATATTAGTTGATGTAAGAACCATAAAAGAATGGCAAGAAATAGGAGTACCTAATATTGAGCAAAACCAGATATTTTTCCTGAGTTGGAGATTATTACCTAATATGTCTATAAATCAAGAATTTGGGTCAGAGTTTAAGAAAATTAGGCTGAAGAAAGATAAGAAATTATTTTTTTTATGTCGCTCAGGTGCACGATCAATGGAAGCAGCAAATTTTGTGGCAGCTTTAAATTATGAACATTGTTACAATGTTATCGATGGTTTTGAAGGACATAGCAGCGGTGAAGGCTGGAAAAATAACAATCTGCCATGGCATTTATATAATTTATATCATCTTCGAGCTTGACCCCTAGGATCAAGTTTTCTTCCCTTTGGAAAAGGAAGACTAGAACGCCTCCTTTTTCCAAAGGAGTAAAATACAACTTTTTTACACTAGAATATTATAGAAGAGTTTATGTTAAATAATAAATTAGCTTTAGATAAAAATAATATGCATTATGAGGATATTTGGCGCAATGTCACCAAAGACCTCAATAAACATTATGGTGAGGCATTATATCGAAGCTGGTTTAGTAAAATCAGGTTTTTAGAATTTTCTGGTAACAGCATATTGCTTGCAACCCCTACTAATTTTATTAGAGATTGGATCAAATCTAATTACTCTTCTTTTATTTTAGAATTATGGCAACATTACGATAAAGAAGTAAAATCTATTGAAATGATTACTAAAAAACCTACTGAAGAAATAAAAATAGTAGCAGACAATTCTATTTCTGCACAGGACGCAAACAATAATGGTGTTTTCTCTTCTCTTGACCCACGATTCACCTTTGATAATTTTGTAGTTGGTACACCAAATGAGCTCGCATACGCTGCCGCCAGAGCGGTTGCTGAATCCAAAACTGCAGTTGCCGAATCTAACCCGTTATTTCTTTACGGCGGTGTTGGCCTTGGTAAAACTCACCTGATGCATGCAATAGCTTGGTATATAAAAAATCATAACCCGACACGTAAAGTAATCTACATGTCCGCTGAAAAATTTATGTATCAGTTTATTAAAGCTCTGCGTGATAAAGACGTTATGTCTTTTAAAGACGAATTTCGTTCTGTCGATGTACTAATGATCGACGATATCCAATTCATATGCGGAAAAGACAGTACTCAAGAAGAATTTTTTCATACCTTCAATGCGATTATCGATAATAATCGTCAAATGGTAATATCTTGCGATCGCTCTCCTTCAGATTTAGATAATATTGAGGAAAGGATCAAGTCACGCTTAGGGTGGGGACTCGTTGCCGATGTTCATAGCACTACCTATGAGCTACGGCTTGGAATTTTGCAATCAAAATTAGAGCAAATGAGTATTCAGATACCTCAAAATGTCGTGGAGTTCTTGGGTGCCAAAATAACATCAAATGTAAGAGAGTTAGAGGGTGCTCTTAATAAAGTTATAGCTCATTCTACTCTTGTTAATAGAGAAATATCATTAGAAAACACACAAGATATTTTGCGTGATTTACTACGCTCCAACGAAAGAATAATCACCATTGAGGACATTCAAAAAAAGGTTGCAGAACGCTATAATGTTAAATTATCGGATATGTCTTCTACTAGACGTTTGCGCTCAGTAGCAAGACCACGGCAGGTAGCTATGTATTTAGCTAAGATACTTACGCCAAAAAGTCTAGCTGATATTGGAAAGAAATTTGGCAAAAAGGATCATACTACAGTAATGCATGCTATTAAAAGAGTAGAAGAACTTTGCGGCAGTGATCAAGAGTTTAACGAAGAATTGAGATTATTAACCAGGATATTGCAGACATAATATGAATAATTTAAGCTTTATTATAGAAACAAAAGAATTAATGCATGCTCTAACTTTTGCTAATTCAGTAGTAGAAAAAAGGAATGTAACCACTGAATTAAGTCACGTAAAAATGGTTGTTGCTGATAACAATCTAGAGCTAATTGCTACTGATATGGATTTATATTTAAGTCAAAATATTGGCGCACAAGTTTTAAAAGAGGGCCAAATTACTGTTTCTACGCAAACTTTAACTGATATTGTAAGAAAAATCCTAGATAAAGAAATAAAATTCATTTTAAATGAGGAGCAGTTGGAGATTTCTGGGAAAAACTGCCAATTTAACTTGCTTACTCTCCCAGTAGCAAAATTTCCTAATATCGAATTGAATGATTTTGAGCTAGCACTAAAATTAGCGTCTACTGAGTTTGCAAGGCTCATTGATTCTACTCAATTTTCTATGTCTACCGAAGAAACTAGATATAACCTCAATGGTATTTATTTACATATAAAAAATAATAAATTATGGGCAGCAAGTACCGATGGTCACCGATTATCTGTTTCCTCTACCCCGCTTGATCACCAAACTAATAAAGAATTTGGAGTAATTTTACCGCGCAAAACGGTGCAAGAAATTGCTAAAATAGTTAAAGACCAAAAGAACGCTCAACAAGATATTGAAATAATGCTTGGTACTAATAAAATAAAATTTGTTTGTAATGGGTTATTTATGATTTCAAAATTGATAGATGGCACTTTCCCTGAATATGAGTCTTTTATACCTACAGATAATCAAAACAGGCTAGTGATGGATACCAAGCTTTTAGCAAGCGCCATAGATAGGGTAGCAACGATCACTGTAGATAAATTTAGAGCTATAAAATTGAACATAACCACAAATAGCATCGAAATTACTGCATCGGGAGAAGCCAAGGGAGCTGCAAAAGAGATTATTTTTTACTCAAGTAAACCTGATGAATTATGTGAATTTAAAGGGAACGAGCTAGCAATTGGTTTTAACCCTAAATATTTGATCGATGTTCTAAA
>Ga0207114_1248_pt1 | contig 11085 bp, 9 predicted proteins | sample Alteio_BWMinHeat_70_FD_153560 | JGI IMG/M metagenome (GOLD analysis project Ga0207114, IMG submission 153560) | Enriched cells from forest soil in Barre Woods Harvard Forest LTER site, Petersham, Massachusetts, United States -... | ecosystem: Environmental > Terrestrial > Soil > Temperate forest >... | reverse complement strand
TTGGCCCTCATATGTAACCTATCGATAACATTATCTTCTCTCAAAACTAAGCGGTGTTCTGCGCGTGAAGTAAACATCCGGTAGGGCTCATTTGTCCCTCTAGTTACTAGATCGTCTATAAGTACACCTATATAAGCCTCATCACGTCGAAGAACAAACTCCCCCCGGTTCAATATGTGATTGGCCGCATTAACACCTGCTATAAAGCCTTGAGCAGCTGCCTCCTCATAGCCGCTCGTCCCATTGATTTGCCCCGCCAAGAATAAGCGCCGTAGCGGTCGCGTTTCCAAATGTGCTGCAATCTGTTTAGGTTCGATATAATCGTATTCAACTGCATAACCATAGCGCACAACATCAACATTCTTAAGTCCAGGAATAGTTCGCAGGAACTGAATCTGCACTTCCTCTGGTAGGCTCGTTGAAATCCCCTGTAAATAAATTAGATCTGTCTCAAGACTTTCCGGCTCGAGGAAGGTCTGGTGGCTTTCGCGGTCTGCAAAGCGAACGATCTTATCTTCGATGCTCGGGCAATACCTTGGTCCAACACCCTGAATGATGCCGCAATAAAGAGGGCTCCTATGCAAGTTGCTGCGGATGATCTCATGAGTCTGTTCTGTGGTTCTTGAGAGAAAACAAGGTACTTGCGGTAGCTCAAAGGACGGTTCAGATTGGAAACTAAATGGATAAAACTCGCTGTCTCCATACTGTGGAGTTGTCTGCGACCAATCAATGCTATCACGCCTCAGTCTCGCAGGAGTTCCCGTCTTCAACCTCTTCACCTCAAAACCGAACTCCCGCAACTGATCCGAAAGGCCAAGGGAAGGCAGGTCGCCAACACGACCTCCCGGGGACGACTTGAGTCCAATATGCATCACCCCATTCATAAAGGTACCTGTGGTGATGATGGTTGTTCTCGAAAAAATCTGTGATTGATCCTGTAAGATCACGCCATCACATTCTTGACCAGCAAGACACAGGGCCTTGACCTCGGCTTCAATTAATTTGAGATGCTTTTGCCCAGTCACACAGTTTTTCATCTCTCGGCTGTATTTTTCTTTATCGGATTGGACCCGGGTCCCACGAACCGCCGGCCCCCTACTGGCGTTGAGGCGTTTAAATTGGATGCAGGTTTTGTCTGCGACCAATCCCATTTGCCCGCCGAGAATATCTATTTCTCGAACCATATGTCCCTTGGCCAATCCGCCAACGGAGGGATTGCAACTCATATAAGAGATTCGCTGAATGTTGCTGGTGACCAATAGAGTTTCCAAGCCCAGCCGAGCTGTTGCTAAGGCCGCTTCAACTCCTGCGTGGCCAGCACCCACCACAATCACGTCAAAATCATAGTTTCTCATTTGCCTATGCAAAACTCCTTAAAGACTCTTTCAAGAATTTCGTCGTCATATCTTTTTCCCAAAACTTCTTGAAGACGTTCAAGCGCTTCCCGAAGGCTCAGGCAAATCAGATCCTCACTTACTCCCTCCCTCATTTCAAGGCACGCTTGCTTCAATAGGTGATGAGATGCGTTTAACAATTCAAAGTGGCGGGAGTTCAAAAGAACTGACTGGTCTTCAATCTTGAAAGCATCTATATGTTTTTCCACAAGACCTAATAAGATGTTTCTGTCTTCAGGATGAAAGGCGCAAACGTTAATTCCATCACGGATCTGCGCCTGATCGCTTTTGTTGCCAATCACCAAACAAGATTGCGTGATGCCAGCCACCATCTTCTTTTCATTCTCGCTCAGCCCGAGTGAGAGATCGAAAATAAAAAACACCAGATCGGAATCCGCAAGTGCAGATCGACTGCGTTCAATCCCCAACTTTTCAACGGGATCCTGAGATTCTCGCACGCCTGCAGTATCCACAAAACGCACTTTAACACCCGAAATAAACAGTTCTCCGTCCACAAGGTCCCTTGTCGTTCCTGGAATTTCACTTACGAGCGCTCGTTTCTCTCCGAGTATTAAATTGAGCAAACTCGATTTACCGACGTTCACGGCGCCAACGAGAGTTACTGTGAGGCCATCGCGCAAAATCCGCCCTTGTTTGTAAGAGGAAACCAAATCCGCTAGCTCGCTTTCAAGGCTTGCCAATTGTAACAAAAGCATCTCGGAACTCGCCGACTGCAGACCTTCTTGTGAAAAATCGATATTGGCTTCTAAATGAGCAAGACACCAGATCAATTGCTCTTCAATTTTTAGAATTTTTTCACTCAAGCCTCCCTTCAGTTGCTTGAGCGCCTGTGCGGCCTGCAAAGGAGCCTCACTTTGCACAAGCGAGAGAATGCTCTCGGCCTGGATCAAATCCATATTGCCATTCATAAAGGCCCGAAAGGTAAATTCCCCGCGCTCGGCGGCTCGACAACCACTGGCGCAAAGTTCGCGCAGGATCCTCCCTGAAATTTGCGGGCTTCCGTGGCAGGAGATCTCAAGCGTCTCCTCACCCGTGAATGACATCCCCTTCGCGAAATAACTAATGAGAACTTCGTCAAGGTCCTCTTCATCTCTCGTCTTAAGCGTGCCGAAGTAGATTTGGTGGCTGTGAGGCATTTCTGGAAGAAAGCGAGCGAGATTCCGGGCGCTCTCGAGAGCTTTGCCTCCGCTCACCCGGATGACAGCTATCCCCCCGTGACCTGAGGCCGTCGAAAGGGCACAAATGGTATCCAAATTTCGATCACCGAGACGCATGAAAGCTATCTATTTGCTCTCAGCATCGAAGGCAAGTTCAACCCGTTTTTTATGTAATTTTAGGGACCCTTGAGCTAAAGGGGAAGCCATCTCATCAACGGCTGCAAATGCGAGTCTTATGTCTTCACGATTCTTGTCTCGTTTGCTGAAACGGTCTAAAAGAGAATACGCAACGGGAACTACATAAAGTGTTAGCAGTGTGGAAACAAACACACCGCCGATCAAAGTCACCGCCATCGGCCTAAATGCTTCTGAACCCGAGCCCCTTGCTAGTGCTGAGGGGACGGCGGCAGCAATGGTCGCCACCGAAGTCATAATAATGGGGCGAAGGCGAACTGGACAAGCCTCAATCAGAGCTGTAACGGCGTTGGCGACGCCTCCTTCGCGAACTTTATTAGTAAATTCCACCAAGAGAATGGAGTTTTTCTTCACGATCCCCATCAACAGCAGCACACCAATCATGGAGTACATATTTATTGACTGATTAAAAAGCAGAAGAGCAAAGAACGCGCCGCTAATACTGAATGGAAGAGCTAAAAGAATGGAAACCGGATCCAAAAATGAGTTAAACTGACTTGCCAACACCATATAAGCCACAATAATTCCAAGAAATAGCGCCAAAAAGAGGCTCTGGTTCGATTCATTGAAAGTCTTCGAACTTCCCGATTGTTCGATCATGTAGGTGGGTGGCAGTTCTCTGCCTTTCTTTGCAATAAAATCCAAAGCCGCCTTCAAGGAGGCACCCGGGGTGAGATTTGCAAAAATGCTGATCGCTCTCTGTCGATTGTAGCGAGATATCGTCTGCAAGGCGGTTCTATTCGAAATCTTTGCCACTTTGTTTATGGGAATCAGATTATTGCGATTGTTGCCAATAAGGAGATGCTTGATCTCGTTGTCTGGATCCTTTTCCTTCTCCAACTGCACGTAGATATCATAACGGTGACCATCTTTGGGATATTGGCCATCTTTCACCCCGCCGATCAAAGCGCTCACGGTATTGCCGATCGATTGCACACTGACTCCATGAAGGGCCGCCTGAACGCGATCGGGTACAATTTGGACTTCCGGCATCCCCTCCAAATAGTCAGAGTCCACATCCGTCATCAAGCCGGTTTTCTTCATATCCTCTTTTATTTTTCTGTTGAGCTCAGCTAGTTTATCCCAGTCTGGCCCTTCAAGCACAAATTCAACCGGGTAGCCCTTGCCGGTGCCAAATCCCCGGGATGACAAATCCATCATAAACACCTGGGCCTCTTGCACTTTCGCAAGCGCCTGTCGGGATTTTGTCATAAACTCTTGTTGAGTCATTTCTCTTCCCAACTCGGAATTATTGCCGCGATAGCCCTTGTCCTTGAGGGTCACAAACATGTTCGCAGTATTAGCGTCACTAGCGCCACTCACCCCGAAACCCCCGATTGCTGTGTAAACGTGTAAAGTTTCTGCTTGGGAGCGCAACCACTCTTCGGCTTTCTGTGCCTGGACCCCGGTGTTTTCCAATGAGGAACCCACGGGCATCATTAATTTTACTACAAACATCGACTGGTCTTGAGCTGGTGTCAGTTCTTTATTAAGAAATTTCACGCTGTAAAATGAAACGACCACAAAAAGGATCGAAGATATCATCACCAAAGCGCGGTGCTGGAGAACCCAAATGAGGGATTTTTGGTATTGCCATTTCCAGGCCTCCATAAACTTATCGAAGGCCTTGCCAATTCGCGTGCTGCGATGTCCGACGCTGACAAAATTTGCACAACGCATCGGCGTGATCGTTAAAGATTCTAGCAAGGAAAGCGCTACCGCCAAAGAAATCGTCACTCCAAATTGCAAAAAGAATTTGCCGATAATTCCCTTCATAAAAGCTACTGGTAAGAAAATGGCAATGACAGCCACGCTCGCAGCAATGGCCGCGAAGGTGATCTCACGCGCGCCAACAATAGCGGATTCGATCCGTCCCGAGCCCTTTTCGTTGTGACGAAAGATATTCTCCAAGACCATAATCGCGTCGTCGACCACAATTCCAATTGCCAAAGTCAGCCCCAGCAAAGTGAAGGTATTGAGGGTAAATCCAGAAAAATAAAGGCCAATAAAGGCACCCATAATGGAAGTTGGTATGGAAAGCAGAACGTTGAGCGTCGCCGTCCAACTCCCCAAAAAGGCCCAACAGACTAGGGAGGTCAGGAGCACCGCAAGCACTAAGTGCTTGATCATTTCATGAATAGATTGTTCGATAAAACGCGTAGAATCAAAGTTGATATCAATCTTCATTCCCGGAGGAAGTTGATCTTTCACCTCCTCAATTTGCGCCTTAATTCTTTGCGCGACGGCCACCGAGTTCGTGCCCAGTTGTTTCTTGATGCCAATCCCAAGTGAAGCAACCCCGTCAAAACGCGAGATGCGGTAGACTTCAGCCAGGTTCTCTTCCACGCGCGCGATCTGTCTCATTTTCACTATGTTGGATGGATCTTGCGTTAAGAGACCGGCCCGGTGACTGATCACTAGGTCATAGAACTCATCGACTGTTTTTGCCTCGCCCATCGTCCTAACGTTGGCCGCCTTCTTTGGAGTTTGAATAAAACCACCCGGCATTTCCGAATGCTCGGTGCGAATCGCAGCGACCACGTCGTCCACAGAAATGTTGTATTTGCTAAGAGCTTCAGGTTTCACCCACACACGTAGGGAAGGATCCGTATAACCGCCAAGAATAATATCCCCAACGCCTTGAACCGTCGTGAAGCGATTTTTCAGGTAGTCTTTGGCGTACTTCATGAGGAAATACGGATTGCCTTTGTCGTAAGTCAAGGCGAGCCAAATAATCGGTTGGTCGTCTGGGTTCGTCTTAGAAATAATGGGTGGATCTACGTTTGCAGGCAAAAGCTTTTGCGCCTGTGCGACTCGCGTCTGCACCTCCTGCAAAGCTCCGTCAATATTGCGGTCCAAATCAAGCTCCACCGTAATGTTGGCAACGCCGGTTTTACTTACCGCAGTGATATTGCGAATCCCAGACACGGAAGACAGGGCGTCCTCCACAGGATCAACAACAGTTGTCTCCATAATCTCCGGGGCCGCACCAAGGAGAGTCAAAGACACATTTACCACCGGAAAATCCACATCTGGGAGTTGGCTCACACCCAAACGCTGGAACGAAACAAAACCAAACACGATGAAAGCCGAAAATAACATCCAAGCAAAAACAGGATTTCGAATGGAAAGGTCCGACAACTTCATTTTAAGAGGTTAGAGTTAATTCTTAACAAAGCAAAGTCGGATTTAAGCTACTGCGCCCTCCAGCAAAGATCGGCGCTGTTGAGGCATCAAGCGTTTTAGTTGCAAAGGATTGTCACGGTCGAGAATTTCGAGAATTTTAGGGATGCGGAGTGATGGCAATGACCGTGATCTGGTTTTTGCTAGGGCCATAACACCAGAAAATCCGATAAGCACCAGGCGTATTATTCTGGGCGTAAGCCTCAAAAACCTTTTGCTTTGGATCATAAGGATGAGCCAACGAGCTATATTCGTGTGTATTAAGACCAGGATGGCGGGGATTGTTTTGCAGGAGTCCCAGCCGCCTTATCCACCTGTTTTAAAAGCCCCTCAACTGGAGAGGCCTTGGCTTTCTTATTTTTCTTTCGATTATCAAGAGACTTTTTGGCAGCGGTCTCAAGTTCAATATAGTTGCGATCAGCGTCTTCTAGCCAGACAAATTCAAACATTGGGATTAGTCTTCTAGTTCACTTTTCCAAGATTTTTTCTTGGTAAAAGACGGGCTTTTAACAACCTTTCCCTCGCTGGCTTGTTTTAGGCCTGTCATGACAGAGCTAAGAGCTTCCTTGTTATCAAAGAGCCATTTTTCACTGGCAGGGATGACAACCGCTGGTTTAATGACGTACTCGCCGTTAGCTCGTTTTTCGACGAGGACTGTGGTTCCAGCTAAGTCTTCCCCGAGGAGAAGACGTCCTTTTGAATCAATTTTTTTTGCAGCGTTCATATTAGCTCCTGCACAATATTATAGCAAAAATGGGAATAGATAGCAAATGGGATTTTCCCACCACATGTGGGAGTTGGCTCAATCCCAAACGCATGAAACGATCGGCGCCCTCGAGGCATGATGCCTGGGACATATGCCTGATGCCCCAACGGCGATCAAGCGTTTTCTTCCTGCGGATTATTCTTCACGGGGTAAATCTTTATCTTCTTGTAGAGCCCTTCGCCAATAGAGCGGCTGCGGACTCTTTGATCGCCGGCCAGATATTGATGAATCACTTTGCGGTCCCTAGGGGGCATGGCCCGAAAGTACACAGATTTGCCTTTTTCCAGAGCAATCCCCTTTAACTTATCAGCCAATTCGAACAGGGCTTGATTGGACTCCTCGCGGAAGCCCTCGCAATCGATAAGGATATTGGTTCTATCTTCCGGGAAATGATGCTGCACCACCCGGCGCAAGAAAAGTTGCAAGGAATCGATCATTTGTCCATCCTTGCCACGAATCAATTCCCGGTCTTCCCCAGAGATTTCCACAACCAGTTGGAGATCGCCAGATTCGGCAGTTTCGTTATTGATTCCAAACTCCAACTCAAAGCCTGCCTTCTCAAACAAGCCATCGAGAGTTGTCCGCACCAGTGCTTCCGCCTCACTCTGAGATGCCTCTTTTTTACCACCAAACAATTTACTGAAAAACCCTGTCATTTAGACCTCCTTAAACCTTAGCTTCCTTCACAGCTACGGGATTGTGTTTATCTTTCATGAAAATTTGCTGTTGAACGACACCGAATACGGTGCTTACGAGCATATAAAGGGTGAGACCACTCGGAAGAGCCAACATCATCATGCAAAATACTAAAGGCAGAAACTGCATGATTTTTGCCTGTGCTGGGTCCATTGTGGTCGGCGTAATCTTTTGTTGAATGAACATCGCGGCACCCATCAGAACCGGCAAAATAAAATAGGGATCTTTCGCACTGAGGTCGCCAATCCAGCCAACAAAGGGAGCCTTATAGAGCTCAATGCTTTGTCCTAATACTTGATAAAGTGCGAAAAAAATCGGCATTTGCAACAGCATTGGTAAACAGCCACCAGCCGGATTGACCTTACTGCTCTTCATGAGGGCCATAACCTCACGATTCATCGTTTGCGGGTCCTCTTTGTAACGCTCACGCAGCGCTGCCATCTGCGGCTGAATTTTCTGCATCTTCTTCATCGATTTGTAAGACGCCACATTGAACGGAAGAACCAACAAACGCACCAGAAGCGTTAAGAGAATGATAGAAAGGCCCCAGTTTCGCACCAGGCGATTAAAGAACTTCAATGTCTCCAATAAAATTTCACCAATGCCGCTGAAAAATCCAAAATTCACTACACCCGCAAGTGCAGGATCAATCTGTTTCAAATGGGTATATGACTTTGGGCCGACATAGGCCAAAAATTTGAGATCAGCCGACTTTTGCATATCCGAAAGTGGATAGATCATCTTTAAAGTCACAGGTTCTTTCTCTATACCCGCCTCTGTTTTCAACGAAGGCACGATTTCAGATCGGTCCAGCAAGGTGATGGTAAAATACTGCGTGCTAATCCCTGCGGTCTTGACCGAAGTATATTCTTGGTCAATTCTTTCTTTGGAGCCGGAAATATTGATGCGATCCCAGGTGCCGCCGTGATTGACAACGAACTCCTGGTGCTCAGTATTGGGCATAAAGAAACTCGAAGACTTTGCCTCTCCTCTTTTTTCAGAAACCACGACCTCCACGCCCTTAAATCCAGCCGGAGCCTTTTCGATCTTCAGACTGTTAGCAAGGGTCATTTGCTCAGGAGAAATCCTCAGTTCCCTAGTGATCTTCATGGCACCAATTTCTGCAACACCCACAAAAACGTTGGGTTCTGGGCTTTCAATCTTGAATGGGACCAGCCGTTGGTCTTCAAGAGTGCGAACGGCAAAGAGGCCAACGCCAGGCTCCTGCCCAAACTCTACTGGCATATTTGTTCTCGAGCTGTATTCTTTCAGCACAAAATTCTTAAGCTCCATACCATTGCTTGAAATATCGAAAGCTAGAGTTTGCGAACTAAAATGCAAGAAAGTTCCATGATCTTGCGTCTGAGGAAGCGACGGACTTACATTGACTATTGGAGCAGCAGTTACTGCTGCCTTCTCGGTAATCTTTGTGGGTTCTTTTTTTGCAGCGGCCTGAGGATATTTGTGAGACAAGTAATTTTGCCAAGCAAAATAAAAAATGCCGGCGATAATGATGGCAAAAACAGTGCGCTTATCGAGAAACGAATTCTCATTTTGTTCCATGGCATTCCTTTTTTGAGCAGCAGAGTTGTTCCACAGGATCGTCGCCAAAAGGTCCACCTGGGCGGCAACGAACGAGCCGCCTGAGAATCAAAAATAGAGCCCGTGAAAAGCTGTGAAGCTTCAATGTCTCAACAGCATATTGAGAACAAGACGGTGAAAATCGACAAGCGCCTCCAAAGATCGCACTCCAGCTAACTTGGTAACTGTACACGAGCACCAACAGTATTTTTCTCAAGCCATTTTGGCAAAGATTTCTCCATTGGCTGCAAGGCTCTTGCAAACTCAAGCCGTTGGAGATTTTTGAAAAAACCTTTTTCACTGGGTCTAAAGATAAAGAGGACGTCAACGCAAGCCTCTTTGGGGAGGCTTTTATGCAGGTATTCACGGCACCAGCGCTTGAGTTTGTTGCGAATGACCGCATTTGCAACTTTTCGGCTGATTGTCCACCCCATACGGCTAAAACTTTGATCATTGTGTCCCACCAAAATGACGAGCCAGCGGGAGTTCATGAGGCGTTTTCCATGTTTATGGAGAACCTCAAAATCCCCTCTTCGGCGAAGAACCCGCTTACTTTCCACCAATTTCGATAGCTAGACGCTTACGTCCTTTGGCCCGACGCCGCGCTAACACTTGTCGTCCATCTTTTGTTGCCATGCGGGCACGAAACCCGTGCGTGGTTTTCCGTCTTTTATTACTCGGTTGGTAGGTTCTTTTCATAAGCTCCTCTGAATCTAAAAAATAGAAGGGAAATAAAGCACAATGCGGCAAGTGGGTCAACTGTTGAAAAAAAGGGCATAGGTTGGTAAATCCAGAACCCTGGGGGAAGCACCCGTGGATTTGGACGCCGCATTTTGGAATCTCATCAAAGGGAATATCAAATCCCGGAATAAAGAAAATAAGCTGATTGAAACCTGGCTGGATCCGGTCATTTTTGTGGACACCATCCTAGCCAATGAAGTCCCCAGGATGATCTTGGGCGTCCCGACCTCTCTTCATCAGTACTTTGTCATCGAAAACCTGCTGGACAAAATTCACGCCGAGATTTCCGAAATTTATAAGACTCCCTTTGAAGTCGACCTATTGATCACCGGCGCAAAAAATCCGACCGTTGAGCCTATAAATCTCTCCGAGGCCTTTGCCCAAGCAGATAAAATGATTCATAACACGTCGAGTAAAACGAACCCTATGGAGAGAATCAGGGAGAATCTGTTGAACCCTGAATACAGTTTTTCAACTTTTGTGGTGGGACGAAATACTGAATTTGCCCATGCGGCTTCCTACAATGTGGCCCAAAATCCAGGTGCTGAAGGTTATAATCCGCTCTTTATATGTGGTCCTGTGGGTATGGGAAAAACCCATCTTCTGCAGGCCGTCGGCAACCAAATCCGCGTCGCTTTCAATCAAATTCGTATCAACTACATGAGTGCCGAACGCTTTCTCAATGAGTGTGTTTCGGCGATCCGTCGCCAAGAAATGGATAAGTTTCGCCAAAAATACAGAGAAAATTCGGACATTCTCTTAGTAGACGATGTGCAATACATTGGGCGGGGTGAGGCTACGCAGGAAGAGTTTTTCCATATGATCAATTCCTTTTTGGAGCGAAAAAAACAAGTCGTTATTGCCAGCGATCGCATGCCAAAAGATATTCTGAACATCGAGGATCGTAACCGCAGCCGGCTTGAGTGGGGCTTGATCGCCGACATCTCCATGCCGGACTTAGAAACGCGTGTGGCTATCCTCCGTTACAAGGCTGAGCGCCTGGGTTTAAGACTCACTGAAGACGTGATCACCTATGTGGCGCGGATATCCAAACGGAGCATTCGGGAGCTGGAGGGAAATCTCAAAAAAAGTTAAAATGTTTAGTGAACTTCAAGGCTTACACATAGATATCCAACTGGCTAAGCGCGTTTTGGCTAGCCATGAAACTCAGACGACTATCTCCTTGGAGGATATCCAAAAATTGGTGGCTGACCACTATCGCGTTCGTATTACGGATTTGAAATCCACCACCCGATCGAAACAAATTGTTGTGCCCCGCCAGATCTCGATGTTTCTCATAAAGCGTCATTTAGATAAGTCTCTCGTAGATATTGGCAGGGCTTTTGGTGGC
>Ga0207114_1103_pt2 | contig 11145 bp, 11 predicted proteins | sample Alteio_BWMinHeat_70_FD_153560 | JGI IMG/M metagenome (GOLD analysis project Ga0207114, IMG submission 153560) | Enriched cells from forest soil in Barre Woods Harvard Forest LTER site, Petersham, Massachusetts, United States -... | ecosystem: Environmental > Terrestrial > Soil > Temperate forest >... | reverse complement strand
CGGCCAACTTGGGGGCTGATGAGCCGAGTAGTTTGGCGATTAACGCGGCGGTTTGGCTATCGGTTTGGACGAAGATCTCGGCCTGGTGGAACATTAATGTTCGGCCGCGGCCTTGGCCTTCGGGAAGCAGCGATGAAAGCGCGGAGGTCTCCGCATAACGAAGGACGACCACGGCCCGTAAAGGAACGGCCGGCAACACCGGTCCCGGCGTGGCTACCCCCTCGGCATACCAAACCTGCATGCCAGGAGCGCTATGGATCGTTTGCCAGGAGATGTCCGTGCCTTGACCGTCCGCCCAGCCAAATTTTCCGGCGCCGCGCTCGCGAATCGTTATACAGCGGGCGCCTAAGCGATGCCACATTTGCACTGCCCGATCGGGATGGTCCAACAACCAGCGATAAAAGGAGGAGCGCGCTCGGAACACCTCGGCCGGACCTTGGGCGACCAGCGTTGGCTGCTCCAACACGCGGCGAACACCGTCCCGAACTTTCGGCGGTAGACGATCGAGAGGAATCGCCGCTGCCATGCTCTGCCGAGTCTCGAACTCATTGGCGGCCTTGCTGGCCGCCTCACTCTTGGAGGGGGATTGCGCGACGGCTGTTGCCGCACTTTCCCCAAGCACGCCGAGCGCGATCCCTAGCCAGACTGCCTGCATTCCTGGGTACTCCATCACTTACCTCATCGTTGCCCGGGCGGAGGGGAGACCTGATACCTCCTAATCATCGAAAGGATGCCCTGGCTTCATGAAAGATTTTAGTCTTCAAGACAAGCAGTCGCCGGTCGGCCTTTGCCCTTGTTTCCATCGCCGGCCCTGACCTATATTCACCCCTCCTTGGCCGCTTGTGGCTTAGCGAATCCTTCCCTAATAGGTACCGTCAATGCGCCGGCTTTACATTTGGATCACGGCGATCGGCATCGTCGCCCTCGGATCGGGCATTTGGCTGGAACGGACGCAACTGCTGGCCTGGTACTATGTGCATGAGCTCAGTGCGGCTAATCCGGAAAATTGTGACCTTTGGATGGCGCGGACCTTGAGCTTGGAGGAAGCGGTGGTCCCCTCATTGATTGCCTGCCTGAGCCGGAATAATGAGCAGGCCTGCGACAACGCTACGCTGGCCATGCGCAACTTAGTTGAGCGCTGGGGGTTGGATGATCCGCGAGCTATCTCACTCTCCAGCAAAGTCTGCGATGGGTTCCTTGCTCTAAGCGGCGCCGGCCAGGAAAAGATCCTCCGGATGGAGCAAGCCTGGTTCAGCACGAGAAATACGCATCCGGCAGGGCTGCTAATCCAAAATGCCTGCCGCCTTTTGCTCGAAAGCGCCAAAGTGCCCGACTCAGGGGTACACCATCAGGCCTTGTGCTTGGCCGCCGAGATATTAGGGGCGACGGTCGCCGACAAGACCACTGCTGATCCCATTCTCCTGGATGCATGCCGGGAATTGGCCCGAGCGGGCTTGGGTGATGGAAGCGAGATGAACCGCCTGCTTGCGGTCCGACTGGCTCAACGGCCCGAGGTCAGCTTGCTAACAGAAATCGTGCCGCTTCTACGAGACAATTCGGCGTTAGTTCGACGGGAGGCTATTTTGGCCCTGGGACCAGCGCCGGAGGTGATCGGCGACGACCATTTGTTTTATTGGCTCAATGACCCGGACGCGGATGTTCGAGCGCTTTGCGAGATGGCGTTGCGCGGTCGCGGCTTACAAGAAAATCATATCCGTTTGGCCAAGCTCATGGCGGATCGCCGCCCGGCCGTGCGCCTGCAAGTGATCGAGAGCTTGGGAAGCACACCAGACCTTGATCCCGGGGTGTGGCTGCGGCGGCTGAGCCACGATCCCACGCCTGCTATCCGTGCGGCTGCCGCCCGAGCGGCCACGAGCCAAGCTCAGATCGATCTGAGCGACCGAATCGAGCAGATGGCTCAAAATGACCCCAGTCCCACAGTTCAGCAAGTGGCTCGATATTACCTATCTTGTCACCGCCTACATGCCAACACCTCTTCAGCACCATAAAAAGATTCGCTGATTCGGTCGTTAACATATCAAGAGATCCTTACTTGGGGCTTAGCGCCAGCCAAAATCCGCGCAGGGGAAAAAATGGCTATCGATTCCTGTCCATTCGGCCGGTTATGAAGTTTCTGCCGGTACCAAGACTCATGCCAAAGCAGGGAAAAAATGCCGAAAATGAGGGTCCAGTCACTTGACTGGAGGCTTCTTGGCGTATAAAGTGAATGATGATGAAGTCTCAGCAGCGCCTGGAGTTCATGCCACTCCCAGCCGCGGTGCATGAGCCGTACGCATCCGAGACTTAAGCTTTTGGTTCCTGCAGGGGAAGGGGATCTTCACCGGCGCGTTCTTGTCCTCCCGCAATCAATCGGAGCGCGTGGGAACCAGTTCAACAGGAATAGCTCCTTGTCTTGGGGAAGGATAGGCGGCGATGCTAGTACTGTCCAGAAAAAAAAACGAGAGCATTGTTATCAACAATGACATCACCGTGACGGTGGTGGAAATCCGGGGGGACAAAGTTCGGCTCGGGATAGTCGCCCCCAAGGAAGTTCCGGTCCACCGGCAAGAAGTGTACGACGCCATTCACGCGCAAGCCGGCGCCGTGCCCGCCCCATCGACGGTGGTGGCCAAGCCAGTCGATCCCAGTGGACGCGGGATCTGACCACAATTTTGAGTTTTCTCCAAACCCTCTTTTCTAGTTGAAGAAAAGAGGGTTTCTTATTTTAATCATGTCATCCGCAATGCCGTCTACCGTCGCTATCCTTGGCGCCAGCGCCGACCGCGCCAAATTCGGCAATAAAGCCGTCCGCGCTTATTTGGCTCAAGGCTACCAGGTATTTCCGATTCATCCCAAAGCCCAGGCGATCGAGGGCCAGCAGGCTTACCGTTCCATTCTGGAGGTGCCGGCCGATCGGCTGGACCGAGCTAGCCTTTACTTGCCGCCCCAAATCGGCCTCCAAGTCATCGAGGAAATCGCTCGAAAGCCCGTTCGAGAAGTATGGCTTAATCCAGGCGCGGAAAGCCCGGCGTTGATCGCCCGAGCGCGCGAACTGGGGTTGAATGTGGTCGTGGGCTGCAGCATTGTGGATATCGGCGTCAATCCCGGTGATCTGTAGAGTCACAGATCTGAGGTCGAATCATACCCGTCGCTTACGCTCCGGGCTCTGATACGCTCCGGCCTCTGATATCTTGTTTCATTCACTCTTGTCACAACTTGGAACGTTAGGGACTTGAGTTGCAACGTCCTTTGAGGTAGTCTCATGCGGAAGCCCATCGGAGGTACTCATGAACCAAATTCTTCCCTATCCCCTCTGGCTGGGTCATTCCGGAGAAGGCCAGGATTTCAAGAAGATTTTCGATCTGGGCGTGAAAGTTCTGATGCAGTTGGCGGCCGAGGAACCTCCGCTGCAGCCGCCTCGGGAATTGGTCTATTGTCGCTTCCCGTTATTGGACGGGGCGGGCAATCGGGCCGAGCTGCTCTTCTTGGCGGTCAGCACCACTGCCACTTTGATTAAAATGCGCGTGCCAACCTTGATAACGTGTGGGGCGGGCATCAGTCGCTGTCCGGCGGTGGCCGCCGCTGCCTTATCCATGGTCCACCACGAACCGCCGGAAAGCTACTTGGAAAAAGTTCTCGAGCACCATCACGCCGACGTATCCCCGGGATTTTGGAAGGAGATCACAAGCTTGCTTCCCTCCCTGCGCTAGGCGATTCGAGTTCAGGTTTTGCGCCTGCTGAATCTTGCAAGTTAAGGCAGTCCTCGATTTATCGTTTCGCGTTCGCTTGATGTCGCGAGCGCGAACCGATGAACCGACGGGCGCGAAAGAGTGGCCTTTGCTTAGGTTTCCATGTCATCGAAAAGCCTTCGCCTGCTCAACGAACACATCGTCTCCTGCCGTCGCTGTCCACGTTTGGTCCGTTGGCGAGAACAGACAGCGCGAGAAAAGCGGGCCGCTTATCGGAATGAGGAATATTGGGGCCGGCCCGTCCCCAGCTTCGGCGATCCCCAAGCCCGCGTGCTAATCTGCGGCTTGGCGCCGGCGGCGCACGGCGGCAATCGCACCGGCCGGATTTTCACCGGCGATCGCTCCGGCGATTGGCTGTTCGCCGCCCTTCACCGGGCCGGCTTTGCCAATCAACCGACCTCCACCCATCGCAACGATGGCCTGCGCCTGACCGATTGTTACATCACCGCCTGCGTCCGCTGCGCGCCACCCGACAATCAACCCATGCCGGGCGAGCGCGACAATTGCCTTCCCTACCTGGTCGAAGAACTAAGCCTCCTCGGCCGAGTGCGCGTCGTTGTTTGTCTCGGATCGTTTGCTTGGGACGGCGTTTTGCGCGCTTTGGCCGCTCGCGGCTTGGCAATGAAGCCAAGACCCCGTTTCGCTCACGGCGCTGAGGCAGTCGTCGGATCATACACACTGATCGGCTCTTATCACCCGAGCCAGCAAAACACCTTCACCGGCCGATTGACAACCGCCATGCTGGATGGGATTTTCCGCCGCGCTCGGATTCTCGCGAAGCTGCCCGTTTGATTCATCGATTAGCGATTCGCCGTAATACGAAGCCGAACGATGAATCAAACTCCGCCTCAACCACAAATCGCCAATTCTTCCAAGCTTAGCAGCGCACGGATTTCACTGTCTCCTGAAAAAACTTGGCAATCCGGTATTGACTCCATGAATTGACATCGCTAATCTCCCGCCCACTTTACGTTGGCTACACCGTAGGCAGCTTTCCAGGCTGGGGTATCCCGGTCGGACGGCCTTGCGCCGCCATCGACGGAGAGGGGGAAGACCAATGAGGAAGGAACCCGTGCTGGGCTTGGCCGGTCTGATTTTGACCGGCGTTCTGGGTTGCGAGACGAACCGACCTTATTGCAGCCGGTGCATGCTGGCGCGAAACAATTATGCCCAGGCCGAAACGGCTTACCGGCCCAAGACCGTGGTGACTATGCGCGCGGAGGAGGTGCCGGAGAATCCGGTCCCGGTCCCAGGGTCCGCCTGCCCGACAGTTCAGCTGGTCGGCGCCACAGCGACTCCGGCGGCTCCAGCGCCGGGCCAAGCGGCCGGCTCGGCTCCCATGGTGACCGTGACGATTCCGGCCATGAAGATCGTCATTCCGATGACGGCCACGGCGGCGACTCTTCCAACACCGGTCAAAGAAGCCAGTACGGTTACGCAACTGCCTCCGGCAGTCGGCAGCGTCGTTCAAGCATCCAGCACCGCCTCAGTCGCTTCTTCTTCGTCGAATGTTAAGGCTTCGGAGGCTGACCTGCATCCGGCGATCCACATTCAGAAGGAAGAAGTGGCCGCCCCCCCTTCTATGACCGCAAGCCCATCGATGACTTCTACGCCGATGACCTCTACGACGATCACCGAATCGCCTCCTCTGCCGGAACCGATTCCCGAGCCGAAGCCGAAGACGAAGTCCGCGAAGAATGACAAGGATTCGGTCCGGCTGCCGCGATTGTCCTTATTGCCCCCGGACCCTCCTCCGGATGTCCCTCTGCACCGAACCAATACTCCAGCTACGGCTCTTCGAATAGCCGAACCACCGCCGCCTCCGCCCGTTCCGAGATCATCCTCGTCCGGCGGTCCGGTCCTACCTTCCGAGGAACCGGAGCTAAGGTAAACGCCAAGCGAAGAACCAATTTCCAAGAAGCAAATTCCAAGAAGCAACAAAAGAACAGGAGGTAACAGAGCAAACGGAGAATATCGAGCGCGATTTCCTTTTTCATCTCTGTTGCCTCTGTTGCCTCTGTTGCCTCCTGTTCTTTCTTGGATTGAGATTTGGTTCTTCTTGAAGCGCTCTTGACTCGCCATACCGGCACGGCTAAAGTCCCCGCCACTTTTTGGCGGCTTTACGGGCCGTGGAGTCGGATACCGCGGCTTGAACTTATTGTTCCGCGTCGTTGGCGCGTCGAAAAAACCTATCCGGGGGGAAGGGAAGACCTCATGAGAATGAAAATGAAAACGATTCTTGGCCCGGTCGGCATGATGCTGGCCGGCCTGACGTTGGCGGGATGTCAATCGAACGATTCGGGTTCGTCCAGCCGCATGCTCTCGCGGCAGTCGGACGCGTTTGCCAGGCCGCCGATGAACTCCGTCGCCTCTACTATGCCCGGCAACAAATCGCTGGGAATTAACGATACGAACACTCGGCCCGGAACGTTGCCCAGCAGCGCCAATGCCGTTCAACAAGCCAGTGCCATGCAAAACACAGCTTCCAGCTCGACCGGCATGCCTGCTTCGGGTCCGAGCGGTTCTGTTTCGGGTTTCGATCAAGCCGGCGCCGTGGTTTCTCGTCCAATGCCCGATGCAAGTTCGCCAGCGCCTCAGGGTCCGAAGCCTCCTTCGCCTCCTGGTGGCTACTCGATCCCTACGCCGACAACTTATACTCCATCCGCCAACACCAGCGTGCCGACGCGTAAGCCCGGGGACGACCAGTAGACTGATGACTGATCACTGATGACTGATCACGGCGTCCATGCCAGGGCGCGAACTTCGCCGAACTCACGCGCGAGCTTGGTCCAGGATTGGCCGGCGTCGGTGGAGCGATAGATTTCGCCGCTGACGCTGGCGGCATAGATGAGATGCGGGTCAGCCGCATGAACGGCAAAGTTCCAGACGGTGCTGTTGGTTCGGCCCGGCATGCAGGCGGGCTGCCAAGTTCGGCCGCCGTCCGTGGATCGACCAATCAGACCGGCACTTCCCGGCGGAGCGTCGCCGTTGCCTAACAGCATCTCTTCTGTACGGCCAATGGGTTGCCCCAAGGTGCGACAATAAGACCACGGCATCGAATTGCCGATTCTTAAAGGCCGCCACGTCGCTCCTCCGTCGGAGCTCAAGTTCAAATCGTTATTGGTGGCGGCCAGCATGTTCCAGCGGCCAGTGTCCGCGCCGGCAAAAGCCAGGGCATGGATGTCTCGGGAGCTGAGCCCCTCGCCCACGGCTTCCCAAGTTCGGCCGAAATCCCGGCTACGGAAGATACCATCGATCTCCACCCCCGCCCACAAGGTTTCCGGGTCTTGGGGATCGGCGATGAGACAGGTCACGCGCGTGTGCATGATGCGCGGACACTCCTGAAGCATGCGCACCGTCGGCTCCGTCCATGACTTGCCTCCATCCTCCGACCGGAACAAGCGCGAAGGACAGGTTCCCACTACCAGGATGATGTCAGAGCCCGGCGCGTTAGCGATATCAGAGCCCGGAGCGTTAGCGACGGGTTTTTGCGCCAACAGGATCGACCAGATTTGCAGGTCATTGAGCGGCGATTCCACCCGCGTCCAATGATCGGCGCCGTCAGTCGTCCGATAGAGTCCCTGCTCACTGCCCATGAAAATCGTGCGCGGGTCTCGGGGATGAACGGCCAAGGCGCGGACATGGCATTCGACGAACATGCCATCGCAAGCGCGAGCAAAGGTTTCGCCGCCATCAAGGCTGCGAAATAACCCTTCGCCAATGGTGCCGACATACAGACGATGCGGCCCCGTCATGGCTTCTTCTCCCGCTGGCAAGGAAGCTGGCTCAAGCTGTCGCAGCCCGCCGGCAGCTCGGCTTCTTCGGCGACCAGGACGGGAAAGCCGTCCTTGATCTTGAAGACCAAGGAGCAGCGCTGGCAAATGAGCCGATCGCCCTCCAGCGTCAATCGCTGCCGTGGATCTAACGGACAGCGGAGGATTTCCAGAAGCTCGGGATTAATCATGATAGGTCTCGATGGAGACGGCGGAGTCACCTATGCTTTTGGTAGCGAGTTTGGGCTAAAATGCAACAAAAATCGTGGACTGGTTGTCCGTGTCCGCCCAGGTCTTCCAGTTTTCCCGAGGGCTGTTTTTCCTCCCTTCTTCCCATCCCTTGACAACCGCTTTTCGTTGTGGGATTCTTCTCGACCGAGGAGGAACCGCGACCATGGAAGGCCTATCCCCCCACGCCGATCCCGCCGGCCGATCGCTCTCGCTCGTGATCCCCGCCTTCAACGAGGAACCCGGTATTCGCCAGGCGGTCGAAGAAGCAGATCAAGCCCTGGCGCATCTGGCAAGTCACTACGAAATCATCGTCGTGGATGACGGCAGTACCGATGGCACGGCCAAGGTTGTGAGAGAAACATCTGGCGGTCGCTCGCACATTCGCTTACTGCGGCACCAGGACAACCTCGGTTACAGCGCCGCATTGCGCACCGGTTTTGAAGCCGCCGTCTACGAGCGCGTGGCTTTCACCGACGCCGATTGTCAGTTTCATCTTGCCGATCTTGCCTCCCTGTTGGCCCTGACCGAGCAGCATCCGATTGCCGTCGGCATTCGGCACGATCGGAAGGACCCCTGGTCAAGGCGTTTCTTTTCTTGGGGTTATAACGTCCTGGTTCGAACTCTTCTCGGCACCGGAGTTCGCGATTGCGATTGCGCGCTAAAAGTGTTTCGCCGGGACGCCCTCATGAAGGTGTTGCCCGAAACCCAAGGGTTTTTCGTCAACACGGAGATGCTGACGCGCGCCCGGCAGCAAGGCTACTCGGTGGCGGAAACCGGCGTCCGGCATCGGCCCCGGCTGCGCGGCGAAAGCAAAGTCTCACTCGGCGACATTCCGCGGACTCTGGCCACGTTGCTTCCGTTCTGGTGGACGCGGGTCATGTTCCCAACCCACCACTCACCACTCACCACTCACCACTCACTAGATCGGAGATCCTGGGTTCTGGATCTGGGGTTCTGGACAGTGTTGCTGGTGTCGGTGCTCCTGTTCTTCGCGCGCATCCGCAGTCCGCTGTTGGAGCCGGACGAGGCCCGCTACGCCGAGATTCCTCGACAAATGCTCCACGAAGGGAGCTGGCTCGTGCCGGTCCTGCACGGGCAGGCCTATTATCACAAGCCGCCGCTGTTGTATTGGCTAGTCATGGCCAGTTATTCGGTGTTCGGCGTGGAGGATTGGTCGGCTCGGCTGGTCCCGTGCCTGGCTTCAGTGTTGATGGTGTTGGTCAGTTATGTCTGGGGCCGATGGCTGATGAACAAGCGGGCGGCTTTGGCCGGCGCGTTGATCCTTTGTCTATCCAGCCGCTTTGTCTATCTGGGCCGGATGTTGACCATGGACAGCCTGCTATGCTTGTGGGTCGTGACTTCGCTTGGGCTTGCTCATCAGGCGATAAGCCCGGGCACAACGCGCTGGATCACTTGGCTATTGTCAGCTTTCTTCTGCGGGCTAGGGTTGCTGACCAAGGGTCCGGTCGCTTTGGTTCTGGTGGTCGTGCCTGTGTTCGCCTGGCAAGCGCTGGATCGGCGGACAGCCCGGCCTCGCCTGGCCAGTTGGCTGGCTTACCTGACGATCGCCGCCAGCGTGGCGTTCCCCTGGTATGCCGCGGTAGGCTGGCAAGACCCGGCCTTTGCTAAAGAGTTTTTCTGGACCCATCACGTGCTCCGCTTCGTGGCGCCCATCGATCACGCCGAGCCGTTCTGGTTCTTCATTCCCGGCTTGATGCTGGGCATGTTGCCGTGGACGCTTCTCCTGGCCCCTTTTGCCAGATACCTGATGCGGCGATCGGGAGCTTTGGCTCGCAGGCGCTCAGCGTCGTTGGGTTTCTTACTCCTCGCCAGCTTCTGGTGCCTGCTCTTCTTCTCGCTGGGTGGCTGCAAACGGCCGAGCTACATCTTGCCTGCCATGCCGCCTTTGGCTCTGGCTTTGGGTTGCTATGTCGATGCGGTCAGGTTGCGGGTCCGCCGGAGCTTTTCTTTCCAGCGATTTCCCGTCTCCTGGAGTTTAGCCGGCGCTGGCACCTTTGTCGTCTTGTTGCTGGCAGTCCACCAGCTTTTGCCGGGTTATGCCAGGAAATTTTCGATGCGGGCTCAGGTTCGGCCCAATCAGAATCTGTCGGCCGACCCGAACATACCAGTGATCTGCTATCCGCACGGATGGGATTCGGTCAGTTTTTACCTGCGCCGCAATGACGTGCGCGTCTATCCCCCGGCCCAACGCCAAGCGCTCATTGCCGACTTGCGCGCTCGGCCCAAGGCATTGGTCTTCGTCAAATCGGAACGCTATCTGCGCGAATTGGAGCGCGCCTTGCCCGCGAGCCTGGAGTTCGTCCCGCGTGGACGACAGGGCAACGTCACGGCAGGCGTCGTTCAACATCGGATCGAAGTTCCTTCGACGGTATTTGCTCAGCGCTAATCGTTGAGATTCATCGATCTCCTTGGTTCCCCCTCCGAAATAGATGTGCTAAGCTTGGTTACCGGAGCCATCGCGTATTCCTGTTTGCGCTGGGTCTAGCGCGGTCGTTTAACCCGGAGCCAACGGCGACGGGGCGGCAAAGTTAGCCCATGATCGTCGCCGTTGGCTCCGGGTTAAACAATCATCCATCGCTGGCGGCTTAGCGCGAAAACCGAGCCCTTCATGAAGTCCGATCCGATCATTCACATCGAAAACCTCAAGGTTTGCTACGGCTCTTTCGTGGCCGTCGACGGGCTGAACTTGGAATTGTTTCCGGGCGAGCTGTTCGGTTTGCTGGGGCCCAATGGCGCGGGCAAGAGCACCACGCTTCGGGTGCTGATCGGCCAACGGCAACCCACGTCCGGGCGAGTCCGCGTCGCCGGCTACGACGTGGTCCGGCAATGGGCCGCCGTCAAACCCATCTTCGGATATGTTCCCGACCGGGAAAACCACTTCGAGGATTTTAGCGGCCGAAAGAACTTGGAGATTTTCGCCGGTCTCTATCGGGTGCCGTTTCGGCGCGTCGATGAGTGTCTCGAGCTCGTCGAGTTGACCGATGCCGCCAACATCAAGGTGAAAGGCTATTCGCTGGGGATGAGGCGTAAACTGCTGATGGCCCGTGCTCTGCTGCACAAGCCGCCCGTGCTGTATCTCGACGAGCCGACCGCCAACCTGGACATTCACTCCGCGGCGGTCATGCACCGTATCCTCCGCCAGCTCGTGGACGAAGGGCGAACCGTCCTGATGACCACCCACAATATGCAGGAAGTGGAAGAGGTCTGCGACCGCGTGGCCATCTTATGCCGGGGGAAGCTGGTCGCTCTCGATTCCCCCTTGGCCTTACGCCGCCAGCATCACGATCGGCCAGGTGCCGCAGCCATTCCTTGTACAGCAGGGTTCGAATGATATACCAGCGCATGGCGGATTCTCGGAAAGTCAGGGCAAT
>Ga0207114_1246_pt1 | contig 11280 bp, 13 predicted proteins | sample Alteio_BWMinHeat_70_FD_153560 | JGI IMG/M metagenome (GOLD analysis project Ga0207114, IMG submission 153560) | Enriched cells from forest soil in Barre Woods Harvard Forest LTER site, Petersham, Massachusetts, United States -... | ecosystem: Environmental > Terrestrial > Soil > Temperate forest >... | reverse complement strand
ATGCACTCAAGAAAAAGATTATTGCAGCGGGAATTAAGGATGCCTTTGTTGTAGCCGATTATAAGAAAAAGCGTATGCCTCTGAAAGAAGTGATTACTCAAAATCTCTTTCATATACCCTGACCCACCGGCCATGATCAATCCCAGGGCCCCATACATACTTCTGTTCGTCTTTTCCCTACTTGGCAGCGGACTGTTTTCCCAGGTGAATTACTATGTTGATGCAACTTCCGGAAACGATACTTATACCGGACTGAGTCTGGCACAGGCCTGGAAAACAATTCAAAAAGCCTGTAATTCTGTTCCCGCCAACAGTGTGGTGCAAATCAAAGGAGGGACTTATCATGAAAACCTGGTAGTCAATGTAAGTGGTACCAGCGGGAACCCCATTGTTTTTCGGAATTATCAAAACGATTCCGTTTTTATTGATGGGGCCGGAACAGCCGGTACCATACTCCTTCAGATTACAGACAAAAACTACCTGACATTTGAAAACATGGTATTCCAAAACCTGACGTTAAACGGGGCTCAGGGTATACTTGCCGAATCAACCGTTGCGGGTACTTCAACCGGTTTGGTGTTTCGGAAACTGGTTATCCGGCATATCAATTGGACGGCTAGTGCGGCCAGCATTCCAACCAGTAATGACAATGCTCAGGCGTTAATCGTATATGGAAGGGATAACGGGCTCACCAACCTGGTCATTGACAGTTGCAGGGTCTACAGCAATATCCTGGGTTTTAGTGAGGCAGTGTCCATTGACGGCAATGTTTCAGGATTCCAGGTGTCGGGCTGCCAGGTACACGATAATACCAATATTGGAATCCTTGCGGCAGGCAACTACGGTACCTGTTCTGTACCAGCGAATGACCATGCCCGCAACGGTCTCATTTATCAAAACACCTGTTCCAAAAATGTCTCTGCCTATGCTACTTCAGCCGGAATATATGTAGATGGGGGAAGAAGCGTGGTTGTTTACCGAAATAGTTGCTCTCAGAACGGGTCGGGTATTGAGTTGGGATGTGAGCAAAGCGGGACGACAGACAGTATTACTGTTAAGAACAATCTGGTTTTCAATAATCAATACACCGGTCTTGCAATCGGAGGATATGATGTGAATACCACAGGGCAAGTGCTGAACAGCGTTGTTCGTAATAACAGTTTTTTTAATAACAATTCTCCAACGAATAACTCCGGTGAGATAGACATGACCAAAGCGTCGAACTGTGTAATCGAAAACAACGTGTTTTATACTTCTTCGAGTAATACATTGTTTACAGTCGAAAATATCTCTCCCCAGACGAACAATACAATTGATTACAACTGTTGGTACACACCGGCAAATGATACGGGAAGCCTGACGGTTAACTGGCGATCCGGTGGATACAGCACCTTTGATACTTACAGGTCCGGAACAGGGATGGACGCTCATTCTTTTTACGGAAATCCGCTTTTGAACAATGCCGTATTGCCGGCACCGGACTTACATTTATTAAATGCCAGCCCCTGTGTCAATAAAGGCAATCCGCTCACTACAAGCTCAAGCGGAGAAACAGATTATGATGGCAATATCCGGATTGCAGGGGGAAGGATTGATATGGGGGCGTATGAATTCAGCCCTGTTTCAGGTGTTTTCGAAAAAAAATTTTCTGTCAGCTTTACGGTCTACCCCAATCCTGCTGCGGATTATTTGTTTTTTCGTACGGATGTTACTGTCACCGGAGCTGAAGTACTAGACACCCGGGGGAAGGTTCTTTTTTCTCAAAAGCCTGCTCTCAATTGCATTTCCCTTTCCGGGCTTTCTTCAGGAGTGTACTTGCTTCGTCTGGTTTCAGAGGAGGGTTTGAGCGGAGAAGCGTATTTTGTGAGATTCTGAAGAATCTTCCGGCTAAGAAGTCATCTCACCACCAGCCAGGAAGATTGATTTCCATCCTTTAGAGTTTTATCAATTCCTGGTAGAGTTCGTGCATCGGAAGCCCCATGACATTAAAGTAAGTCCCTTCAATGCGTTTCACCCCTACCAATCCTATCCAATCCTGGGCTCCATAAGAGCCGGCCTTATCAAAAGGTTTGCTGTGGGTGATGTAATGTTCAATTTCGGCATCGGATAAATCCTTGAAATAAACCTTCGTTTCCGCCGAAAAAACACGTGTCATCTGGGTTGTCTTCAGGCAGACCCCGGTAAATACCTGATGCATTTTGCCTGACAAGAGCCTCAGCATACTTACTGCATCGGCATGATCCTCGGGTTTGTTGAGTACCTGGTTTTCTATCCAAACTACCGTGTCGGCAGTGATGAGCAGTTCGTCCGGCTTTAGTTCCTTTTCAAAGGCCTCGGCTTTTTTTTTGGAAAGAAATTCGGGGATTTCAGCTCCTTGGAGGTGAGGAGGAAAAGACTCGTCTGTATCCTTTGTTCGAACCTCGAAGTGAAGCCCTAGCTCTTTCAGAAGGTGCTGTCTTCGGGGAGACTTGGAAGCCAGGATAATTTGGTAATTCTTAATTTGCATTCTTCAGCAAGTTCGTAAGATCAATAATATGCTGAAGTTGCTCAGACCGGTATAGAAACAGGTAGCAGATCCCACTCAACATAATCACCTTGGTAAGTCCCCCTGAAAAAGTAAAATGTTTTTTCTCGGAAGCGGTAAGGAGTCTGGCAACGAGAATCAGGAAGGGAAGCTGTAGTCCGGCTGTAAAGTACCAAAAGGATTTCATTTCATGCACGGAATACAGTTGGAGCTGTATCAGTCCCAATAATACCATGACCCCAACGGTGAGCAGAGCGACAATGTATTTTGATCTGGTAATTCCCCAAGCCACGGCAACGGTGTTGCAGCCATTTTCCTTGTCCCCTTCGTAATCTTCCATGTCCTTGATTATTTCCCTGAGCAGAGTAACAATAAAAGCAAAAACGGCAAAAACAAGTACAACTAAAAACAGGGGCCAGAAGGTGGTTTTTGCCAACGTAAGGCAGTGTCCTGTATGCTGGGTCTGGAGTTTGAGTTCAAAGAGGGCAATAATTAAAGGAACCATTCCGGTGAGGAAGGCCACGGTCACATTCCCGATCAGAAACATGCGTTTAAAGTTGGTTGAATAAAACCACAGGAGAACTATGGATATTCCGAAGATAAAGGTGCCCGGATAGAAAAAATCGTATTTCCAGGACAGTCCGCATCCAATCACAAAAGCGATGGAGTTGATCACTACGTGCGCTCCCATGGCTACCCGACGTTTGATTCCATTGTCAATCACCATTTGCTCCGGTTTATTGATGCGGTCAATGCGTACATCGAAATAGTCATTGATAATGTACCCTGCTGCGGCAATCATCACGGTACTGAGAGAGAGCAGGAAAAAATCAACATTGGATATGATCAGCTCTAGTCCCTCCGGAGGCAGGGAGAGGCAGTATTGTTCCAGCCCAAGTTGAGTGCCTTTCAGTCCGGGTACAAGAATGCAATACCTAACCATGTATTGCGTGAAAGCAATAATTAGCAGGTTCGGAAAGCGTATCAGTTTAAGAAAGGCGATAGCCGGTTTCATATACCTGCAAATTTATGCTGAAATAGGTTACGTGGGACAGGAGGTGAATCGGGGTTTAATTCAATTCTAACCATTTCCCCTGGGCTTTTAATACTTGTTCTATAACATCCCTCACACATCCATCCCCACCTTTACGGGGGGAAACATACTGGCAGAGGGAGCGTATTTCCGTTGCTGCATCGGCTGGGCAGGTGCGGAGTTCGCAAAGATTCATCACTTCATAGTCGGGCAGATCATTACCCATAATGAGGATCTGTGACGGTGCTACCTCGTGTGTTAACAGGAACTCGTCAAAAGAATCTTTTTTATCTCGCGAGCTCATGTAAACGTCTGTTATGCCCAGGGTATATAAATTACGGCGTAATGCAGGACTGGAGGTGCCGGTGATTACTGCCACCCGGAATCCAGTCCGGATTGCCAGCTGAATAGCAAAGCCATCACGCATATTCAGTTTCCTGATCATTTCTCCGTCAGGCATCAGGAGCACGGAACCATCGGTCATTACCCCGTCAACATCAAAGACAAATGCTTTAACCTCATTCAGAAGTTCTTTGAAATTCTTCATTTCCTCTTTATGCTCTTGCTCAGGTTTGAATAGATGGCCCGGTAATTTTTATCCGTTGTAAGCATTTTCAGGTGCTTTTTCATTGTCTTGTCGTCGCTGCGTGCGGCAGGGCCGGTTTGTGCTGGCAGGGGGCCGATTTCTGTTGCTTTTAATGCAGTTTCAAGCACCAGTGGATGAAGGAGACGGAAGGGGAATTTTTTCTTCTTCAGAAGGTTCTCTGCAATCACATACATGTGATTGGTGAAATTGCAGGCAAATACGGCTGAAAGGTGAACCAGGCGTCTTTCTTCGGTGTTCAGCCATACAATGTCTTCACTTACGCGGCCTGCAATTTTCTCCAGCAGTGTTTTTCCTGATTTGGTATTGGATTCAAGACACAAAGGCACTTTTCTCCAGTTGATTTTTCTATCCTTCGACAAGGTCTGCAGTGGATAAATGACACCCGTTGTGGTGGAAGCAGGTTTAAGCACTTCCATTCCGACCGATCCGGAAGTGTGAATAAGGAGCCTGTCTTTTAATTTAAGTTTTTTAGCCAGTACAGGAATCGCATCGTCCTTAACAGCCAGGATATAGAGGTCGGCATTTTTTTCGATTTTTCCAAGGGCTGTTACCGGAGATGCCTTGAGAAGGGAAGCAAGTGCAGAAGCATGCCTTCTATTCCGGCTATATACCTGGGTAATGTGCAACCCGTTTTGTCTCAAGGCAAGCCCAAGTTGTGTGGCAACATTTCCTGAGCCCAGAATTACAATACGGAAATAAGCAACACTGCTTCTTTTCAACATTTCAGAAAAACGTGAATGAGGTTATTTGTCATCTGCTTTACCCTTCAGTTTTCGGATTCTCTCCCTCATGGCCAGTATGGTGCCGCTGATCATCACCAGGCAGCCGAACCAGAGGATGTTGATCCAGGGAAAAATCAGGGCTTCCATTACAATAAAATCTTTTTTATTTGTTTTTTGTTCTGAAACATACAGACTGATTTTGCCGTTAGCCGGATCTACCTTGAAAAAATTCAGTCTCAGACCGAGAGAAGGGACGGTGTCTTCTATTGGTTTGCTTTCGTTGTTCCGAATAGTAAAAACGGGCCGCACAAGAACAATCTTTCCGTTTTCATCCAGTGCGCGGAAGCTGGCCTGAACAGCAAGAATGGAATCCGGAAGACGGTATCTTTGCCTGTCGAAACGCGTTGTCAGAGAGTCGAGTATAAGCATACTGTTGCTCGTATAAATAGTATCATGCCTTGCAGCCGTTTTTTCAACAGGTGTGGTGTACTCTCCATTGTCTGATCCAATAGAGGGATCCAGGTCGGCGGTGGCGAGATGGGTATAAATATCCCGATGAATAAAGTGATGAGTGGAAGGCTCGAAAACGTTACCCATCCGCTCATTTCGTTGAACTAACGGGCTCAGTGTAAATTCATGACGGTATTTTCCGGTTTCCTGTTTCTTCAGGTATTCCACATCAAAATAAAGGTTCCTTTTGTCTTCCCCTTCTCCTTTGCGCCTACCCAGGTAAGTAACGTAATAATCTCCCATGGGAAGCGTATCACCCTTACTCAGGAGGATATTGCTGCTGTTCGAAAGTTCCTTATCAATTGTCCGGAGGTCTCCGCGTATATTCCGGGAGATAATTTCCTTTTTCGCATTCGAAACAAGGGCTCCCAGCAATATAAGACCAAAACCGATATGGGCTATGGAGGAACCCGATTTGCCAAGCTTTCCTTTCCCTATTTTCCTCCAGTAATCGATATTGGCAAAAATGGCAAACAGGGAGGAGAAACACAAGAAGGAATTAAGCACGAACTGAAGGGGATTATTCCTCGGCAGGCCATAGCTGATAATACCGGAAAGAATGCCAGCCAGAACAAAGGCCAGCAAGAGATTTCGGATAAAGGGTTTAAAGGGAGTGTTTTTGTAACGCAGAAACTGGCCAAACCCAACCAGAAATGCAACCACTGCTGCAAAAAGACTTTGCCATTTATTATAGAAGGCTATCGCGTTCTTTTCGGGTGCCAGATTACCGGATGCGAAATTGGCCAGGCCTTTGAAATTGAACCATTGTACCAGCTTCCCATGTATACCTTGAATGAAGGAGTGAATAAAATCGACTTGAATAATCTTATTCAAAACAGGGAAAGAAGTATAAAGTATCACCTGAAAGGAGGCAATGGCCAGAACCAACGAACCGATAAACATCCAGAATTCCCTGGTCCAAAGTTCTTCTTCCTTTTCTTCCTTTGGAAAATACCTTCGGTAGCCGATGATAAGCAGGACAAGGGTGAGCAGACCGAACGTGAATACAAACGCCGTTTTAATTCCGGTCATAATTCCAAGGCACAGGAGCAGAAAAGATATGGAAGTATAGGCTATTTTCAGTCGCCTGTTCAGAAGAAGCAGGGTAACGCTCATCCATACAAAGAATAGCATGTACAACATCAGCTGGCCCGACATGCCCAGATCCGTAAAGGCATGAACGGAAGTGTTTCCCAGAATTCCGCTCCGGGTGAGGAAGGTGGAGTAGAGGACCAGTATAAAGGTGATTATGGTAAGGAAGAAAGTGGTAAACAAGGATATTTTCCGGTTTTTATTGACCAGCATCACGTGTCCTGCTCCCACAAAACAAAGCCAGGGGACGAGAGACGCATTTTCCACAGGATCCCAGGCCCAAAAACCACCAAAGGTAAGTGCTTCATATGCCCAGGCACCTCCCATCAGAATGCCCGTGCCCAGAATCATAATCCCGAAAAAGGTCCATGGCAGTGCCTGGGTTTGCCAGGAATCGAGCTTGCCTTTCCATAATCCCGCAATGGCATAAGCAAATGGAACGAGGGTAGAGGCAAAACCTAAAAAGAGGGTCGGAGGGTGTATGGTCATCCAGTAGTTCTGAAGCAGGGGATTCAGGCCTCTTCCGTCTTTGAAATAAGGAAGCTCCAGGTAATTGGCATGCGTTAGCCAGGGTAATCCAAGATTTTCAGGCATTTCCCTCACCAGCAGGAAAGGATTACTTCCGATATGCAGGTTTCCAACGTAGATGCCCAGCAGCATAGAGGCCAGAAAGACCTGTACGAAGGAGAATACGGTCATTACAGGAGCTTCCCACTCCTTGGAATAACGGATAAGAATATTTCCCAATACCACATGCCAGAAGGTCCAGAGCAGAAAGCTTCCCTCCTGTCCTTCCCAAAAACAGGAAAAGATATACTTCATCGGCATTTCCAGGTTACTGTGCTGCCATATATACTGGTATTCAAAATAGTGGTTATACAACATCAGAAACAGAACTCCCATGATGCCTGCAACGGAAATGGAATGAATGCGGAATGCAATCCGTCCTATGCGCTTCCAGGATAGCTCTTCGAGCGGTTTGCTTGAGGTAATAAAATAGGCGGCCGAAGACAGAATGGCGGCTGTAAAAGAAAGGACTAGGAAAATGTTGCCGAGAAACCCTGCCCAGCTATGTTCCCCAATATAGTGTATGGTCATAGTTGATCTGTAAACCCGTTTCCGGTAGTGAGGGGACGATAATTATTGGACTGGTTTGTTGTCGTTGTATTTGGACGGGCATTTCACAAGTGTTTCGGAAGCCTGAAAATCGGCCCCTTTCATTTTGCCGACGACCACAACCTGTTCGGACTTTTCAAAATCCTGGGGTTTAGTATTGTGAAGCATCACCTTGTGCTCAATCCCTTCCTGGTCTTTCATGTAAAAAACAAAGAGGTTGGGGTCTTTTTGCGGATCGTATTCGGTTCCCTTGTCCTTGTCCCACTTGCCAACAATGTGAAAATCAGATTCCGTACTTTTGGATGCTTCGGTAAATGTGGCATATTTGCTTGTGCTTACCAAGGATGACATGATCAATCCAATGGCAAGCGCAATGAGGATGATGCCGATGATATGTGTCTTTTTCATTTTGAGGTGTTGTTTTCTGTTCTCTTCGATTCAATCTCTTTCTCAATCCTTCCCACTTTTCTGTCAATGGTTATGAGGTAAACAATCAATCCGGCAAGAACGATTGAGGCAACACAAACAACTACATAGATTTTGCCGGATGACCGGAAGGCGTCAGCCATTTCCGGTTTAGTGTCCTGGGCGAAGCAATGGATTGCAATGACCAAAGAAAAGAGCAGGGAAAGTATTTTTTTCATAAGGTTTTTAGGTCTTGTCTTGAACTGAGTCCATGTATAGTGTCTTCGATAGCTGCGATACGAATCCGGACAGTCATAATCCAAACACCAAGCAGAACCCAACCCAGAACAGCCGGATAAAATACCATACGCATTTTGCTGTCGAGGTCGTATTTGTTAAAGCCGGGATTGCCTCCATTGCCAGGATGCAGGGAGTCTTCCATACGGGGAAGTATCATAATAAAAACAATCATCATTACAAAGGCAAAGATGCTGTAAACAGCGGCAAGTCTACCACGCTTTTGTTCGTCTTCTACAGAACCCCGGAGGATAAAATAGGCAAAATAAATAAGCATGGTAATGGCAGCCCCGTTCAGTTTGGTATCCTGTGTCCACCAGGTTCCCCAGGTATACCGGGCCCAAAGCGACCCGGTGATGAGACCTAACACACCCATTGCTACTCCGGTATGGGCTGCTTCCCTGGCAATGACATCATACTTCATGTTGCCATTGTTCAGGTGCTTTATCCCATATATAACGGAGATGAATAATAAAGTCATCATTGCAAACCACATGGGCACATGAAAATAAAGGTTGCGAATGGTTTCGTTGAGAATTTCCCGGGCGGGAACCTGGCCCAAAAAACCGTTAGTAACCGTATTGAACAGCAGGATGCAAGCCAGTAATTTCCACCAGTTTTTCTTGAGATTCATGCGTATTTAGCCTGTTTTCTTATCGGTCGTATGCAACAGTCCGGTATTGTGAAATTGTTCTGCGGAACAGTGCTGTTTCACCTGATCATTAGTCCTTCCAAAGGTACGGAAATAAGAGATAGCTAAGGACGCCGGTTATTACATTTATCCCTGCAACAACAAGAAGAAAACGGTAACTCACCGATGGATCAAGGCCGTCTATCGCGTTTTTTGAGATCTTTATTGTAGTCATCAACAAAGGCAGTAGCAACGGGAAGCTAAGTACGGCCATGAGCGTGAAGCTGTTACTTGTCCTGGAAGAGATGGCTGACATGGTGGTGAGAATGGCAGAAAAACCTATTGTCCCCAGAAGCACATTGGCAAAGAAAAGGGACATGTTTTGAACGGGATTTCCCCCCAGAAGAAGGACATATACGGCGAATCCTATCACTGACAACAGGAGCATCAGCAACATGTTATAAATGACCTTGGAGATAATGATTGCCTGAGGGCTTGCCAGGGTATAGAGGTAAAGGAAGCGGGACCGTGAATCCTGAAGAAAGCTTTTTCCGGTAGCGTTGATTGAGGCGAAGAGCATGATGATCCAAAAGAGGGCATTCCACGCCGCTGGTTGGGGAATGGTGCGAAAACACATCTTACACACAAATACCGTTGAAATAAGATACAAAACCAAGCCATTGATGGATTGTTTTTGTCTGCTTTCAAGCAGGAATTCTTTGTATAAAAGAAGCCGGATTTCTTTTAGCATTATGAAATAATTGAAAATCAAAAGAATAAATTACTGTCTGCAAAGATACAGGTTTAAAGAGACCTCCTGCATCGTGAAATAGAAAGCCTTAATCAAGTATTTTCAGGCCGGAAATTTTCACTTCTGATACTTTTCGGCGTACCCCCATCCGGTCATAATAATAGTTGTGAATAAGTTTCCCTTCCACATATACCCTGGATCCCTTTTTAAGAAATCGTTCTGCCAGTTCTGCATTATTTCCCCAGGCTGTCAGGGGATGAATATGGGATATCCGAATCAGCCGGCCCTTGTCATTGAGATGACTTTCTTCGGTAAGGAGTGAAAGCCTGACTAGTTTCCCGGAATGATGCCGTATCCGTTCAGGTTCCTTGTCCAATATTCCAGAAAGTAAAACGTTATTCAGGTTAAGCATGGTTGAAAATTTTAGGATGTGTATTTACACCCACCTTCGTCACGCCACAGGCGTGACGAAGGTAATTCATGCGTCTGGCAGAGTAGGGTGTAGGGCTGTTTTAGTCCGGAAGACCGGGATGTTAGTCTTCCTTTTTTTTGCCCGGAAGGTAAAGTTCTGTCACAACAATCTCTGTTATATACTTTTTGTGCCCTTCCTTATCTTCGAAATTCCTGTTTACGATTCTGCCGTTCACGGTTACTTCAGCTCCTTTTTTCAGGAAACGTTCCATTAAATCGGCAGGTTTTCCCCAGGCCACCAGGTTATGCCACTGAGTTTCTGTGACCCATTCCCCCTTTGTATTCTTATAACGATCGGAGGTGGCTAATGACACTTTGGCCAGTTTTTTGCCGTCTTCGAAGTTTTTAATTTCCGGGTCCCTGCCCAGATTTCCGATTAATCGTACACTGTTACAAATTGTTTTCATGGTCTTTTGTTTTTTTGTTTTTCTTTTCTTTTACCTGTGTTCGACAGGTCTTTTTTTTTGTCAAATTTGCCCCGTTAAGGACACAGCGCTGTTTATTTTTGACAGGGCAAAGGTGCAGTCTGGGAGATAGGTTATTCGGTAGTTAACCGTTTACATCCGTATCTAGTTGTTTGTAGTCGTTTGTAAACGGTTTTCATGCCTTAATGCTGAAAATCATGAATAAATCATGCATGGAATGTGGGGAAGTGCTTGCAGGCAGAACAGACAAGAAATTCTGTTCAGATTCCTGCAGGAATTCTTTCCATAACAAACAAAACAGTGATGGGAATAATTATGTTCGGAATGTAAACCACACGCTTAGAAAGAACAGAAGGATACTTCAGGAACTGGTTCCGGAGGAAGAGACCGTTCGGTGTTCCCGATCGCGCCTGATAGAGATGGGTTTTGATTTTGGTTTTTTTACAAATACCTTCACAAACCGGAACGGGGAAACCTATTTTTTTTGTTACGAATTTGGGTATCTTCCTCTTCAGAATGGCTATTTTTGTCTGGTACGAAAGAGGAAATTTGTTTGAAGAACCGGTTTTATTTATTGGTATATCCGTCTGAAGCGGCATCAGCTAAGGTCTGGGAACTTAAAAGCCGACTGATACAGATTCTTGGCAGAAAGCCCTCCTCATCGCGAGCTCCGGGACATCTGAGTGTGTGTGCCTT
>Ga0207114_1245_pt1 | contig 11312 bp, 6 predicted proteins | sample Alteio_BWMinHeat_70_FD_153560 | JGI IMG/M metagenome (GOLD analysis project Ga0207114, IMG submission 153560) | Enriched cells from forest soil in Barre Woods Harvard Forest LTER site, Petersham, Massachusetts, United States -... | ecosystem: Environmental > Terrestrial > Soil > Temperate forest >... | reverse complement strand
AAACTCCGTCCCAAACGGTACCACCATAAAACTCGACTGTGGTTTGCAAAACAGCTATTCCGATACCGGAATGGTGCAGGTGGTGCGTGTTCCGCGTTATTCTTCACTTACCATAAACGCTGCCGGAGTACTGACAGCCCAGAACTGGAATGTAACTCCTGGAGTTGGAGGCATTTTGGCTGTGGAGGTGCTGGGCAATACGGTGATGAATGGGAAAATGGATGTTACCGGTCTGGGTTTCCGGGGTGGTAAATTGCTGGACAATAATTCTCTTTACGGAGGAGGAAAACTTTCTGCCACCGGTTCCGGTGAAGGAGAAGACAAGGGAGAAGGTGTTGGTGGATATGAGACCAAGTACGATCCACTGGGCGGGCACCGTTGTGATGCAGCACCGGGTAATGCCGGAGGAGGAGGAAGATGTCACAACTCAGGAGGAGGAGGAGGAGCCAACGGAGGCGTAATCCTGAACTGGGATGGGAAAGGAAACATGGATAATTCCCTGCCAAGCTATACCCTTGCCTGGAACCTGGAGAAAGCCGGGTATGCCACTCATACCTCTTCCGGAGGAGGAAGAGGAGGTTATTCTTTTGCCTCGGCAGATACTGCCGATCCAAGCAAGACCGGTCCCATTAGCGGGAATTGGGGAGGAGATGCAAGAAAAGTTGTGGGAGGATTAGGCGGACGTCCTTTGGATTATTCCACCGGAAGACTCTTCTTTGGAGGAGGTGGTGGAGCAGGAGATCAGGATAATGGAAACGGCGGAACGGGAGGAAGCGGAGGGGGAATGATTTATGTGATGAACTATGGCAATATCACCGGAACAGGTGGTCAGATAAACGCGAACGGGAACAACGGTTCCGATACCAAACCCAATACCCTTTTTAACAATGCATCTGATGGAGCGGGGGGAGCAGGTGGAGGAGGAGTGATTGTTATCAATTCGGTTGGCGCCGTTTCAGGTTTTACCGCTTCCGCAAACGGTGGTAAGGGAGGAAATCAGGTGGAGACGGGAACGATCAGTGAGTCGGAGGGGCCTGGTGGAGGAGGTGGTGGAGGATACATTGCTATCTCCAACGGAGCGATTGTTCAGACAGCCACCGGAGGTGCCAACGGAACTAGCAACAACAAGGCCATGGTGCCTCATTTTCCGGCAAACGGTGCAACCATAGGAGGGGCCGGAACCACCGCCCAGCCCATCAACAATTTTATCGTAACAACTAAAACCGATACCATCTGTGCCGGACAAACGGCTTCTCTCACCGCCACGTTGACCGGAACCGTTCCTTTGGGAACAACTGTGATGTGGTACGCGACAGACAGCGGTGGCGTATCCATAGGAAGCGGAAATCCTTTTGTCACTCCGGTTATTAATTCCACTACTGTTTATTATGCCGGCACCTGTCCCGGAACCTACCGGGTTGCCGATACCGTTAAAGTACTGCCCCCGCCTGCGGCCAGTGCCGGTGGTCCGGTTACCATTTGTAACGGAGGCTCTACCGTACTTCATGCCACCGGGGGGACAACCTACTCCTGGTCACCCAACATCAATCTTACCAGCACTACCACAGCCAATACAACTGCTTCTCCTACATCTACTCAAACCTATACGGTAACGGTAAGCAACGGTTCGGGCAGTTGCAGTAACACGGCCACCGTCACGGTTACGGTAAGCGGAGGCAGTGTTACGCCTACCGCCTCAGCATCCCCAACGGCCATCTGTAAGGGAAAGAGCACAGCGCTTACTGCCGGAGGTGGGGTCTCCTACACCTGGTCGCCTGCCACCGGTTTGAGTGCCAGCAATATTTCCAATCCCACTGCCACACCCGCAATTCCTACAACCTATACGGTAACAGTAACAGATGCCGGAGGATGTATCGGAACAGCCACTGTGGCCGTAAATGTCAATAACAGACCAACCGCCAATCCGGGCCCGGCTGTATCCGAATGTGCAGGATCCGGTGTGGTGCTGAATGGAAGCGGAGGAGGAACTTACTCCTGGAGTCCTGCTGCCGGATTGAGCAGTACCACCAGTGCCAATCCCACAGCAACTGACGGAGCATCTACTACCTATACACTCACAGTAGTGGATGTAAACGGTTGCCGGGATTCTGCCACAGTAGCCTTAACCGTGAACGCGAAACCTCCCGTCAGTGCCGGAGGCCCGAGTACTTCCATCTGCACGGGTGGAAACACGGTATTGAATGCAACCGGAGCCGCCAGTTACAGCTGGTCGCCCGGTACGGGACTGAGCAGTACCACCGTTGCCAACCCTACCGCATCGCCTGCATCCACCATTACTTACACGGTGACGGGGACAGGTGCTAACGGTTGTATCAATACCGATACCATTCAGGTGAATGTGGGTGGAAGCATTACCCTTTCCACAGGAGGGCCCAAAACAATTTGTCAGGGCTCCAACACGGTTATTTCCGCTTCCGGTGCAACCACTTATTCCTGGTCTCCACCGGCAGGACTTAGCAGTACCACAGTGTCCAATCCAACAGCATCTCCCGCTTCTACCACTACCTATACGGTTACCGGAACGCAAGGATCTTGTTCTGCTAACACCACGGTTACCGTAACCGTAAACAATTTACCTGCGGCCAATGCCGGTAGCAATGCAGCCTATTGCACAGGCGGTTCCACCGTACTTTCCGGTAGCGGAGGGACGTCGTATTCGTGGACACCCGCGGGAGGGTTGAGCAGCACCACTGTTTCCAATCCTACTGCTAACCCATCGGCCACTACCACCTATACACTCACCGTCACCGATGCAAACAACTGTACGAATACGGCCCAGGTGACTGTTACCGTAAACTCCCTTCCCAACGTAACCATCACCGGTAACCTGAATGCCTGTGCCGGTACAGGAACCATTCTCACGGCAAATAATGCAAGCACCTATACCTGGAGCCCTTCTGCCGGCCTCAGCACCACAGCAGGCGCTGTAACTACCGCTTCCCCTGCTGGCAATACGACCTATACTGTTACCGGAACAGATGCAAATAATTGCACCAATTCCGCAACGGCAGCGGTGGTTGTTCATGCGCTTCCTCCTGTAGGCCTTACTGCCAACAAAACGAGTTTATGTGCCAGCGGCTGTGTTCTGTTTAACGGAGTAGATTCGGTTGGATCCTGCTCTGCTGTTCTCTATCAGTATGGCGATGGCACTTCGGGTACTAACCCTTCCCATTGTTACAGCGCCCCGGGTACCTATACGCCTATCTTTACCTGTACCGATGCCAACGGTTGTGCAGGTTCAGTAACCCGTACCAATTACATGCTTGTACTGCCCGCTCCCGTTGCCTCTTTTACCACTTCAACAGGTGATGTGGTAATCAAATACAGCGGAACAAAACCCGACAGTGTTTGTTTCAATAATACCTCTGTCGGATCTGTGTCCTGGATCTGGTACCTCGGCAATGGAACCGGTTCCAGCCTCAAGAACCCTTGTGTAGCTTATGCCGACAGCGGAAAATATTGCGTTAAGCTTACGGCAACCAGTGCAGGTAATTGTCAGTCGTCCGACTCCACCTGTATTACCCTCCAGAAGCAAACAGAAGTGACGTATAACATTCCGAACGTATTCAGCCCTAATGGAGATGGAGTCAACGATTTGTTCGCGGTAAAGAACACCGGCCTAAAGCACCTGGACTGTTTTATCTACGACCGGTGGGGAATTAAATTGAATGAATTTCACACCCTCAACGGTACCTGGGACGGAAGTGCTTCCGGAGGATTAAAGGTAAGCGACGGAGTATACTACTACCTGATTACGATGACTACACAGGATGGATTGCTGAAAGAGGAGAAGGGGTTTGTGCAGCTGATACGGAATAACTAGGCGGTCTGGTGCCTTCGGCTCCGCTCAGGCACCGGCCAACGCGAATCGAATGCATCCTCAAAGCAACCTCCCGGCCTTAAAAAAATATTTCTTATAATAAGCTTCCTCCATTCCGTTTATCATCACTCCCTTCTTCACCGTGGCATGTACAAAGTGTTTATTGGTCAGGTAAACTCCCACATGAGATATTTTGTCTGATTCTATTTTAAAGAAGAGGAGATCTCCTTCTTTCAAGTCGTCTGTTGACACCACCTTGCATTTCTCAAACAAGTCGCGGGAAGAACCGGTGATTTGTTTTCCGAACACTTTGTTGTAAAGGATCTCGGTAAACCCGCTGCAGTCCACCCCGTTTTTGTCCTTTCCTCCGTAGTGGTAAGGAGCGCCTATCCATTCATCAATAAAGGAGTAGAGGGGGATGTTGGTTATTTCATCGGGATTGATTCCAAGCTGGGGAGCATATTTCTCACGCAGGGCATCGTTCCGGTTATTAGTTTCGGAGTAGTTGGAGAGTTTGCGGGAAGAATGGCATGAAACCAGAACAAGCTGAGCCAGACAAAGCAGAAGGGCCAGGATGCGGGTTGGTTTCATACTGCAAAGTTAGAGCCATCTGGAGCGGTTTCTTAGTGTCATGAAATGTAAGTATCAAAAGCAGGGTGTTCATAAAAGAACCCTCCTTCGCTTCTCCCCTTAGATCTGCACGAGCTTCGGCGGGTAAAATAAAACCGGCCCGCCGCTCCGGGGCGCGACAGGGCCGGTTTTCATTTAACAAAAGGTTCCGCTTTTGGAATACTCTGCCGGATTTACTGAATCAGTACATCTTCAGGAGTTGTCCAATCGCCCAGAACACCCTTGCTTGATACGGCACCGCGGAAGTAATAACGGGTACCGGAAGTCAGGCCAGTTTTGGTGAACTTCACGTTACTGCCGGCATAAATTTGAACCCAGCTGGCAGGCGTGTTGGGGTCTGTGGTCATCTGGTAGAGATAGGTGCCACGGGATACCGCTTTGGTTGTGAGGACAGCCGTTCCCTTTAATTTCCCATTACTTACCGAGAAGACATGGGGTTTGCGAACAGATGTTTTTCTCACCACCATCCCTGCGCCGGCAATAATATCCAGCGCATGGTCAGGGTCGGCATTGGCTATGGTTTCTACATAAGCCGCCAGTCCTTTGAGCAGGATGATAAGCTTTTTCTGCTCAGCCCTCATTTTCGCCACCGACCCTTTTACCCGTGTCAGGGAAACATTGTAATCTGTTTCCAGCAGGTTGACCTGAGTGGTAATGGAAGCCAGATCGGGGTTAGGGGTGGGGAAGTGGGCGTTCCCGGTCATGCTCGTCACATAGTGACGGGCATTGCTGATCAGTTGCACGATGGATATCTTGGATAACAGCAGTGCAATGATCCGTTTGATAATTTTTGGTTTTGTACTCATTTTGTTTGTTTTTATGTTCCTTCCTTCATCCCTCCACGGCGGGATGGGATTTTTTTGGAACGGTTTTTATGTTGCCTGCACGATTTTCGTACAGGGTATGCGTCCTTGTTTTGTGCTGATTAGGCAGGGAAGCCAGGATTTGCTTCATTCGTCCTTGCTTTTGTGAATCAAACAAAAGCTCAAACGGAATTTCTTTATCACCCACGTTTTTCGGATTTGGTTCCGAAAACCTGCGTTTCTATACGGTATAACAAACAGCCCCCCCATTTTGTGCCATGTCAGTCCAAATTATTTTTCAGTTGGCTGATTCTCAGGGAGAATAATTTTAGGTTTTCGGGCGGGTCTAATAGGATGGAATCACTATATAGGTAATATTATATAAAATACATTTAATGTGAAACATATGAAGTGCCGAAGTCTGGAAGAAAGGTTAGATCAGGAATGAAATCAAGAAGAACAGGGAGTAAGTAAATAACACAGTTTAATTTACACTCCCTTACACTCCCAGTAAGTGTGCAGGAACACGACCGATGTCTTCAGGAAACGGTATTAAGTGTGCAGGAACACGACCGATGTCTTCAGGAAACTGTATTAAGTGTGAAGAAACACGACCGATGTCCGCAGGAAACGGTATTAAGTGTACAGGAACACGACCGATGTCTGCAGGAAACGGTATTAAGTGTGCAGGAACACGACCGATGTCAGCAGGAAATGGTATTAAGTGTGCAGGAACACGACCGATGTCTGCGGGAAACGGTATTAAATGTGAAGGAACACGACCGATGTCTGCAGGAAAGGGTATTTAGTGTGCAGGAACATGACCGATCAATGTGTTGTGCTAAAAAAATAAGCCCCGGGAGTAGCAGCTACCGGGGCTATGAGAAAACATGGCAAAAAAGTACACAAAGAAAAAGCCCTATGCCGAGCTTTGTCCCTTGCACCAGGACAAGCCCTTTTTCTTGTTTCTTTTTCATTACAAAGATGGAGGAACTGACCTTTCTCCGGATTAATGCAATGTTTCCTTTCTATTAAGTCGGGTGAATTGCCTGATTGCCGGGACTTTAAATAACCAACAAGGCTGTTGAAATCATTTTGTTGTTTCATAAAACGCTGAAATACAAAAGACTAGCCTTTACCGGCTTTTCAACACCGGAATGTGGAACAGGAAAACTTCCGGTTTGTAATAGGGATGGATTTTGGACTATATTTACGAGGATTTTAATGGAATTGTTAAGGAATTGGGTTGAAATAACTGTGCTTTTCCGAAAAGAGTGGTAGAAGAGAAGGAGATTTTTTAGTTTCCGCTTATTTTTCTACTTTTGAAAGTTCAGAAACAGATATTCTTCCCGTATCAAATCCGGCACCAGAGGCCAAAGGAAATGAGAAAGCACAGATTCTGTTTGTTCGTGTATGAGAAAATGGCTGTTCATCCTTATGGGCTTCTTCCTCGTCTCCGCTTTTCAACAGCGGGAAGATGCGGCCGTGATGAACGCTCACCAGAAAGCGATTTTTCTCTACAATTTCACCAAGCTCATTGAGTGGCCCACAGATTATAAAAGCGGGAATTTCGTTATAGGTGTTTACGGATCTTATATCCCATTGGTGAACGAACTGAACAAGCTGGCCAGTACCAAAACGGCCGGCACCCAGAAATTTGAAATAAAAGAAGTAGCCTCCATTGAGGCTGCCGCTAAATACCACATACTTTTTGTGTCGACGGATAAGATGCTCCAGTTTGCGGATGTGACATCCAAGCTCAAAGGTCACGGTACGTTACTGGTGACCGAAAAGGAGGGCATGACCAAGAAGGGATCTGCCATCAATTTTGTGGTGGTTGAAAACAAAATCAAGTTCCAGCTTAGCAAAGCCAATGCCGAAAAGCAGCAACTGAAAGTAAGCCGCGACCTGGAAGCTTTTGCAGTAAAAGAAGAATGATTAAAAGGCACACATATCTCCTGGGGCTCACACTGTGGTGTGTACTTGCATGTATCCATGCAAGCGCACAGCAGAACCCTGATTTTGTGGCTGCCTTCAATTACGTGAACCTGAAACAAGCCGACAGCGCCCGGGCGAGGATTGACAAGGCCATCAAGGATTCGGCCGTGGCTAAAGAAGCTCAGTCCTGGTACGTACGTGGCTTCATTTACAAGTATTACTATACCTCCAAAGAGGTGAATAATCAAAGCTCTCCTGCCAGGGCCGAAGCCCTGCGTTCCCTGCGCAAGGCCCTGTCTATGCTCCCCGATACCAGCAAGGAACTGAGAGGCTCCATACATGCCAACATGAAATTTATTGCAGCCAAGTACCATAACGACGCGGCTAAATCCCTAGACACCTCCAACTACCAGCTGCCTATCAAAAACTTTGAGATGTACATGGAGATCATGCGTCAGATTGAACCCAACATGAACCTGAAGCCGGCAGAGATAGAATTTAACCTCGCCCTTTCCACCATCTACACCAGCCTCTACCAGGCCAATTCCAGGACCCGTTCCAACATCCTGGAACTGGATAAACAAGCCCTGAACAAGGTGCTGAAGCTGGATCCGAACAGCGTGACCGCCAACTACAATATGGGAATACTGTATTACAACCAGGCTGTATATCTCATCAACAATTCCGATTTCGATACTCCTCTCACTAGCCTCAATGGAATACAGGACGATCAGGTCCTCCTGTTTAAAAAATCCCTCCCTTTTACAGAAAAGGCTTACGAACTGGATCCTAAAAAGGCTGAAACCATTCAGGCCCTTTCCGGTATATATTTTGGCTTAAACGAATATGATAAGTCCAAGCTTTTCCAGGAAAAACTGGATGAGCTGAAAAAGGAAAAGATAGAGCAGTTGAAGAAGGACAATCAACATTAAGTGCACAGTAGAATCAACGGATAGACCTTCTCCAGCATGCAGTTCAGATTTTCAATAGGACGTAAGATAGGTTTGGGTTTTGCAGTGCTTATCTTACTTACACTTATTGGTTTTGGTGCCACCCTGCTTACCCTCAAAAAGAGTAGCAGCATCAACAAGGAAATTAACCAGATGTACACCCCTTCCGTAGGTGTGCTGCGGGAACTCAGCCTGATGGTTGTACGTTCCAAAATGCTGATAGAAAACTGGCTCCATACTCAGAAAGACAGCGAAGACAAAGGCAAACTCAAAAAACTCCTTCAAGGCGAATACCCTCAGCTCAAAGACAAGATCCTGAGCCTGGCCTACAATAAATCCAAGGAAAAGGATCTGCCCGAATGGAGTGACACCGCCAAAGCGGAGATCATGACCATCCTGAGTCTGACAGACAAGCTCTGGGATGCTCACCGGGAAGTAATGTCCCAACTCAATTCGTTCGACAGCTATCAGGATGCCATGATCCAGATGACGAATCAGAATGAAGTGGAGGACGTGGATGGTAGCATCAACGTGGAAACCCGCCTCATCCTTGCCAAACTCGATGGCCTCATTACCCGTCAGCAAACAAGTGTGAACGATAAGAGTGAGGATATGCGATCCTCTTTTCAGACCCTGCAAAGTGTGGTTATCACACTGGGTATTGCACTTCCACTGGGTGGAATTCTCATCGCCCTCTTTACCGTTCAAACCATTGTACGCCCCATCCGGGAGATTCGTAAAATCATTCTCGATATGGGTGTGGGTATCATGCCCCGCCAGCGTATCAAGAACCGAAACGATGAAATAGGGGAAATGTCTGTAGCCCTCAACGGACTGATAGACGGACTCAAGTCCACCATAGAATTTGCCGATGAAGTGGGTGCGGGTAACTTTGATTCTTACTACAAGCCCCTGAGTACGGAAGATGCCTTGGGTCACGCCCTGCTGAAGATGCGTACAGACCTGGCCGAGAATGAACGAATTCTCGAAGCCAAGGTTATTGAACGGACGGAAGAAGTGGTGAGGCAGAAAGAAGAAATTGAAAGACAAAGCGGCAAGCTCGAGATCCTGTACAAACACGTAACCGACAGCATACGCTACGCCAAACGCCTTCAGGATGCCATCCTGCCCCCGAATGCTTTTGTGAAAAAACTGCTGCCTGAATCCTTCATCCTTTTCAAGCCCAAAGACATTGTAAGCGGTGACTTTTACTGGCTTAACCAGAAAGGCGACCGCGTGCTTGTTTCGGCAGTCGACTGCACAGGCCACGGCGTACCGGGGGCCTTTATGTCGTTGGTTGGAAACAACATGCTGAACCAGGTGGTAAAAGACAACGAGGTGGTGGATGCAGGGGATGTACTCAACAAGCTCAATATCCTGGCCGCAGCCACCATCAGCCAGAAATCGGAAGACGGAGCCATACGCGACGGAATGGACCTGACCCTTTGCATCATAGACAAGGAAAAGATGACCCTGGATTATGCAGGGGCCAACAACCCGCTATACTTCTTCCGTAACGGGGAGTTCAACGAAGTGAAAGCCGACAAATTCCCGATTGGATATTATTCGGAAGAAGCCAAAAGCTTTAGCAACAACCGCCTGAAAATACAGAAGGGAGATACTTATTATATTTTCTCCGACGGTTTCGCCGACCAGTTTGGCGGACCAAAGGGAAAGAAATTCATGGTCAACCAGTTCCGTACCCTCCTTACCCGCATACACAAACTGCCCATGATCGAACAGAAAAGCATCCTCAACCAAACCATAGAAACCTGGAGAGGCGGTTTGGAACAGGTGGATGATATTTTGGTTATTGGATTCCGGTTTAATTGACACCGGTGCCTGAGCGGAGCCGAAGGCACATGACTCAAGGCAACAATATCTTCGCCTCCCCTGCAATCACCAATTCCTTCTTGCCATTGAAAGCCCGGGTCGCAAAGGTCCCTATCTTCCTTTCCATATTAATTTCCGTCAATTCCACTTCGGCGGTGATGTCGTCATCCAGGAAAACGGGTTTCAGGAACTTGAGTGTCTGGCCCAGATAGATAGAACCCTTCCCCGGATAAATTGTTCCGAAAACGGTAGAAAAGAGGGCAGAGGTAAGCATACCATGTACCACCACCTGTTTGAAGATGGATTGCGCTGCCGCTTCCCGGTTGATATGAATGGGATTCACATCGCCCGAAAGCAAAGCAAAGGCATTCACGTCTTCAAAACTGAAACGCCTGGTATACGTGTGTTTGGTACCAATGAGGTACTTCTCGGAAAGGGAAGTGTTTTCGGACATAAGTTGGGAAAGGATGAGTGAACGGAAGCGAAAATAGGTCATTTTGGTCTTTCAAACGGCATCGTGCAGGAATAATAACAGTTTATTATCTTTGCGCCCGAATCACTGAAGCTTACTTAATATGAAAAAATATCTTTTAGCCTTCTTTTGTCTGCTTGCCGTTTACGGTGCAATCGCGCAGGAGGAAACCGCCCGTAAGAGGAAGATCGTGCGTCACGGCAATTTTTACTTCTCCTGGGGGTATAATGCCGAGTGGTATACGCACAGCAACATCCACATTGCCCAGCCCGTGCTCAACAGCAACTACTACTTTATGGATGTAAAGGCTACCGATCACCGGGGCTGGGACGATCACCTGCTTCAGAAACAATTAACCATTCCGCAATACAATTACAGACTTGGATACTTCTTTAATGAAAAGCAGGACTGGGGTTTTGAAATCAACTTCGACCACACGAAATATGTGCTTACTCCCAGCCAGTCTATTCATGTCAAAGGAACAATCAACGGAAGGCTGGTAGATACCACGATCATTGCGGCAGACAATACCATTCTCTGGCAATTGAATAACGGGGCTAATTTTCTCCAGTTCAATTTTGTCCACCGGCTCCGGATGGTAGACGCACATAACTCCAACATACTTTTCGACTGTCTGTTAAAGGCAGGGGTGGGGCCTGTTATCCCCCATGTACAAAACACATTATGGGGTGTGCCCAATAATCCCAATTTTCAGTTTGGCGGATATAATATAGATGTGGACATGTCCTACAGGGCCACCTTTTTCAAACACCTCTTCCTGGAATTCCAAAGCAAGGGAGTATACGGTCAGTATTTCGGGTTGAAAGTATACGACGGTACCGGCA
>Ga0207114_1239_pt1 | contig 11525 bp, 12 predicted proteins | sample Alteio_BWMinHeat_70_FD_153560 | JGI IMG/M metagenome (GOLD analysis project Ga0207114, IMG submission 153560) | Enriched cells from forest soil in Barre Woods Harvard Forest LTER site, Petersham, Massachusetts, United States -... | ecosystem: Environmental > Terrestrial > Soil > Temperate forest >... | reverse complement strand
ATTCTTCTGCACGGCAGGCAGAATCGTAGCCGGGTGGAGGACTTTCGCGCCAAAGTAAGCCAGTTCCGCGGCCTCTTCAAAGCTGATCGTCTTCACGCGCAGCGCATCGGGACACACACGCGGATCGGTCGTCATGATGCCGTTCACATCCGTCCAGATTTCGATAGCTTCAGCATGTACGCCGCCACCCACCAGAGCAGCCGTAAAGTCCGATCCTCCGCGTCCCAACGTCGTCGTTACGCCCTTTTCCGTCGAGCCGATAAAGCCACCCATCACGACAGTCTTGCCTTCGGCAGCGAAGGGCAGCACATGCTCTTTCAGCCGCTGCTCAATCAAGGCATCCTGTGGAATGGCCTTGCCATGCTGCGCATCTGTGATGATGCAGTTGCGCGAGTCAACGTGAACGCCGTCCAGTCCGCGTGCGGCAAAGGCCTCGGCAATCATGCGGCTCGAAAGCCGCTCGCCATAGGAGACAATCATGTCGTTGATGCGCGGCGTCAGCTCGCCCACCGCGGCCAGCCCGCGCAGAATCTCATCTAGCGCGTCGAACTCCGTGTCGATCCACGTCTGCGATGCGGCAAAGTCAGGTCCTGTGTAATCGGCACACTCGGTTCCGCTAGCGCCCTTGGACTGCGCTGTGAGCCTACACGCAACTTCCTTGTGACGGCTGCGCAACCGCGCGGTAATCGCAAGCGCGCCGTTACGATCTGCGCGCGCGGCGGCGTTGGAGGCAGACAGCAACTGGTCAGTCACCTTGGCCATCGCGCTGACAACAACGATTGGCTGCTGGTCTTTATGGCGCCGTCCGGCCACAATGCCGGCCGTGCGATGAATGGCGACTGCATCTTCGACGGAGGTGCCGCCGAACTTCATAACGACGAGCTTCTTCATGCCGTAACCGCCACAGGATCGAGCTTGCCCAGCGATACCAGCAGCTCCGCATTCAACAGTGTCGCACCGGCCGCACCGCGAATCGTATTATGCGAGAGCACGGTGAACTTCCAGTCGAGCAGCGAGCAGGGCCGCAAACGGCCCACCGTCGATGCCATGCCGTTGCCGCGCATCCGATCGAGGCGGGGCTGCGGGCGGTCATCGGCTGCGGCAAACTCCACTGGCTGCGCCGGAGCTGTCGGCAGGTTCTGCCCGGCGAGCGGCTTGAACTCACTCCATGCGGCCAGAATCTGCTCCCGTGTCGCGGGCCTGCGCAGCTTGATGCTTACACTCTCCATGTGGCCGTCCTCTACCGGCACGCGATTGCAGTGCGCGGAGACGCGCGCATCCAGCATCTCAATGCGGCTGCCCTTCAGCGAACCAAGCAGCTTCAGCGTCTCTTCCTGCAGCTTTTCTTCTTCGCTCTTGATATAGGGAACGACGTTGCCGAGAATGTCGAGCGAAGCCACGCCCGGATAGCCCGCTCCGCTTACTGCCTGCATCGTGGTGACGAATAAGCTTTCGATGCCGAAATGCTCTTCGAGGGGCTTGAGAGCCAGCACCAGTCCGATCGCGCAGCAATTCGGATTGGTGACAATATATCCGCCCGACTGCTTACGCCAACTCTGGGTTTCAAGCAGTGGCAGGTGGTCTGCATTTACTTCGGGGATGACCAGCGGCACATCTTCCTGCATGCGGAAGGCGCTTGAGTTTGAAATCACGGCACAGCCGGCAGCGGCAAACGTCGGCTCCAGCTCACGGGCAATGTCGGAATCGAGCGCAGCAAAAATAATTCTGGGTGCGCCCTCAGGCGTCGCCGGGGATACCGGCGTTTCGGCAATATGCGCAGGCAGCGCCGTGTCCAATTTCCATTTCGCCGCGTCGCCGTAGCGCTTGCCGCTCGACTTGTCACTGGCCGCAAGCCACGCCACTTCAAACCACGGATGATGCTCAAGGAGCTGAATGAAACGCTGGCCGACCATACCAGTCGCGCCAAGAATGCCGATCTTCTGTCGCTGCATGTCCCTCTATTCCATCAGCGAGGATGTACACCAATGCCCACATCGCACCTGCGCTGGACTGTTCGCTGTACGAAATAGTGTAACTGTTTCATACACGTGGATGCACGCAGGGAATCACAACAGGAAAGAGCCAGGGCCTTCGCATTCCCGCAAAGGCCCTGGCTCCCAAATGGGATTGTCACCAATTTATTTCACGAATTGTCATCCTGACCCTGGTGTACCCGCTTTACTTCGCCGCGAATGTAAAATCCTGCGAAGCCGTCTGTTGCGCACTCACCGTCACTGTTGCCGTCTGCTGTCCCAGCACTTCATGATCGGCAACAATCGTGTATGTTCCCGGCGGCAGGCCCTTGATCACAAAGTGCCCATTCTCATCGCTGACCGCAAAGAACGGATTTGCCGACACATTGATGAACGCCTGCATCCAGGGATGGTTATTGCAGCGCACTGGCATCATCAATTCCGGCTGGGCGAAGACACGCGTGTCCGGAGTACCCATGGGTGCCTGGGAGATGTCTACCGTCTGGTTGCCGCTGACAGTCGGCAGCATGTGAATGTTGTGCATGGTCGGGTCGCTGTTCGTAAATCGAATCGGCTGGCCGACCATCGCGCCTACAACATGCGGCGTATAGCGGCATCCCTTCTGATCGATCACAACGGGTGTGGACGGTACCGGGTAAAGCTTATTGCCCAGCCCGTCTTTGACGTAAATGAAGACGTTCTGCAGGCCGCCATTCTTGCCCACATACTGTTCGCTGTAGTTGGTTGGCCCAAGATTGCAGGCCGGGTCCTGCGCCATATCGATCTGCACCGGGGCCGGCATTTTTCCAGCAAAATGAATCGTCCCACTCACCGTGGCCGCCGTTGCCGGATCGATCCGCGTATAGCTCCCAGTCGCCGCGGACGAGCCTGCGCCGTTTGATCCCGGCTTCCTGCACCCTGAAAATGCCAGGGTTAAGGTAAATATCGCCGATGCCGCCAGAAACCTCTTCGTCATCACGTATGTCATCTCTGTAAACTTTGCGTCCTTTGTGGTGTAAGACTTGTGGATGCGGGTGCCCCCAGAGCCTGCCCTGAGCGAAGTCGAAGGGTTCGGCAACTAACCTGGGGGTGTTTCGGAGGATTAAGCTACGCTGCTTCTTCGATCGCCTTGATCACCGCATCTGCAAAGGCTTTCGTGCCGCTCGATCCGCCTACATCGCGCGTCAGCGTCTTCTTTTCCATATAGACCGCTTCAAGTGCTGTCTGCAGCTTGTCCGCAGCCTCGGTTTCGTGAATATGCCGCAGCATCAGAATCGCCGATTGCAGCAGCGCAGTCGGATTGGCGATGTCTTTACCCGCAATGTCCGGAGCAGAGCCGTGGACAGCTTCAAAGATCGCCGCATCCGCGCCCAGGTTCGCGCCGGGAACCAATCCCAGGCCTCCGACAAAGGCGGCACACAGGTCGCTGACAATATCGCCGTAGAGGTTTTCCAGCAGCAGCATGTCGTACTGGTAAGGATTCATCACCAGCTGCATGCAGGTGTTGTCGATAATGTGCTCGCCATAGAAAATCTCCGGAAAGCCCTTGGAAATATCGCGCGCGCAACGAAGAAACAGGCCATCGGACAGTTTCATGATGTTGGCTTTGTGGATCGCGTGGATCTTCTTGCGCTTATGCTGGCGCGCATACTCAAAGGCAAACTTGGCAATTCGCGTCGATGCTTTTTCGGTGATGACCTTGATCGATTCCACCACCCCAGGCACCACTTCGTGCTCCAGGCCCACATACAACCCTTCGGTGTTTTCACGCACAATCACCAGGTCGACATTGGGATAGCGCGTCTCCAGTCCCGGCAGGTTCTTGATCGGCCGGAAGTTCGCATACAGCTCAAACTTCTTGCGCAAAGTCACGTTGATGGAAGGGAATCCACCGCCCACCGGAGTCGTGACCGGACCCTTCAGCGCCAGCCTGTTGCGCTCAATCGACTCGTACAGCTCTTTGGGGATGTACTCCTTATGCTTTTCGAAGGCTTCGGCTCCAGCAGCAAAACGCTCCCAGGCAAACTTCACTCCCGTCGCTTCCAGAATGCGGACCACCGCATCGGTTACTTCCGGCCCAATACCGTCTCCGGGAATCAATGTAACTGTGTGTGTTTTTTTCTCAGTCATAATCTCTCAAAAGCAGCGGAGCGAAAGTCTGGTCAGCTAAGAATCTGCCAGCGGGAAAGCGGCCAGCAATATTCAGCTCAACAAGTCAGCGCGCCTGCAGCGCAAGCAAGTCAGCAAGGAAAGGCAGCGTTGTCATCCTGAGCGAAGCGCGCAGTCGAAGAACCTGCTTTTTCACTCCTTCCCACGACTCATTCGGTGGCCCCATCTTCGGCGCGGAGAGCCTAAGGTGGGTAAGTACGCTAACCCGTCGGCTTGCCCTTCTTACCGTGCTCTTTCCCGCTCAACAACTGCTCCAGCTCTTCCTTAAACTCGCGCACATCCTTAAAGTCCCGGTACACGCTGGCAAAGCGAATGTAGGCGACCGTATCGAGCGCCTTCAGCTTGTTCATCAGCAGCTCGCCCATTTCGGTCGTCGTCCGTTCGCGCTCGGGCGAATCCATCAGAAACGCCTCGGCCTCATCGACCAGCGATTCGAGCTTGCTGGCTGAGATCGGACGCTTCTCGCACGCGTGCAGCAGCCCGCTCAACACCTTCTGCCGCTCGAACTTCTCCCGGCGGCCATCCTTTTTCACCACCATGTAAGGGATTTCGTCGATCCGCTCATAGGTGGTAAAGCGCTTGTTGCAGCGCTCACACTCGCGCCGCCGCCGAATCGAATCGGCCTCTTTGCTCTCGCGCGAGTCCACCACCCGGTCTTGCGCAAACCCGCAGTAAGGACACTTCATCTTGTCTGCTTCGATTCTAGCAAGGATGGCTCAAGATGATCGCTGGGTGTCGACACTGAGCAGCAGCCTCAGTCAGTTTCAACAATAAGCTGTCATCCTGACCCTGACTCTGTGTGCAACGAAGAGGAAGGAGAAGGATCTGTTTTTTTTTCGTTACGAAGGCTCAAAAAGCCTTGCGCGCCACACGCCGCACGGAATCCGTCACCACGCCATAGACTGCGTGCGAAACCCACTCGCTGATGCGCTCCCGCGCAGGTTGCCGCTCGGTTGGCGCAGCCAGTCCCATCTTTGGCAGCAGGGATTCGTGCGTCATCTTATTCAACGTGATGCCGAACGCCGCACCCTTCCAGGCGCCAAACGATGGTTCATATTCCACCACCGCTCCGTAGATCGCCCCGGCGAGCGCGCCAAATGCCCAATGGATGCTCTGCGTTGCAGCCTTCTGTTCCGAAGGAGGAAGCGGATGCCCCGCCAGCTGCTCCGCCAGCACGAGCCGCGGAGGCGTCTGCCCCTGCACGCGCGGCGGATATATCTGCTCCGCCACAATCTTCGCGCCAGCTCCCGCGAGGCCGCCGATGAAGCCAGCCATCGCGCCCTTGATTACCGATCGTTTTCTGTCAGCCATTGAGCCTCCCTGTCATCCTGAGCGGAGCGAAGGATCTGCTTTTGCTCCCGCAGCCATCGAACTCAAGGAATAGGATGCTTAGATCGAACCATCGGAAAGTGTTAACTCGCCGATTCGCCGACGTGCTGTGCCGCAATCGCTTCCCCGGCGTGCTCACTCTCTTCCGTTATCTTCTTCAGCGACACATGCTCAAAGCGTGCCCACACCAACCCCAGCGGAATGACGCTCAGGAAAGTCACCAGCAGCAGCACTGCGCCGCAGCCCAGGGCGGGCTCCCATGGCACATGAAAAAAGGCCTGCATCGCGGCTGTCGTCAGGCCGATTTGGGTAAACCAGCCCACGACCGGCAGCGTCACAATCGAGCTGCCCATGCTGGCTGCCATCAGCAGCATGCACTGCGAAAGGTGCATGTCCGCCAGCGTCGGCTCGGCGACGAACGCGCGCGCAGTTTCGAGATAGGCCAGCGCGATCATGCTCCAATGAAGCAGGGAGATCAACACCACAAGCAGCAGATCACCCTTCGACCCGATGGCATTCAGGCCATCGCGGAAGCCAAGAATCTTTTCTTCGACCTGCTCTCCGAGTCGTTCGGAGAGCGCTCCAAAAACGCCCTTCATCACTCTTGCGACTGCTTTTCCCGAAACCCGCACAAACACGGTGAATAATGCGAGGAAGACCGCAACCAGCAGTCCGCCCACAGCCGCTTTGTTGATCAGGTCAGGGCGCGGCAGCGAGCGCCGGTCAGGCGAGAAGAGCAGCACGGCTGAAAAAATCAGCGCCATCGACCCCATATCAAACATGCGCTCGACCGTATACACCGCAATTTGCGCGCTCAGAGGAATCTGGGTGCGCCGCGAAACCAGGTAAGGCCGCACCAGGTCGGCAAGGCGTCCGAAGATAGCGACGCCGGTGAATCCGATCACCATTGAGCCGATCAGCTTGAACGGCGAGACGCGTTTCGTGGGCTTTAGAAAAATCGACCAGCGCACGGCACGTAGACAATATGCCAGCCAGATCAGGCCGATGCCGACACCGATCCGTGTCCAGTCCGCCTGCTTCAGCTGCTCAAGAAAAACATCCCAGTGAAAATCGATGCGGCTCCGCACGACCAGCACCAGAACAACCAATGCCGCCAGAACCACCACCCACAGAATCCAGCGTTTATTCTTCAAGCAGTCTTGTCCTTAAAAAGTTTGTCATCCTGATCCTGAGCTTAGTGAAGGGAGAGGACCTGCTTTTTGCTTCGATTACCACAACCAGGGGTGCCCCATTCTTTCGCAAAAACGAACGGGAAAGCAATGTTCCGAATCAGCGTCCAGCCGCACCCTTCACACTGGCCACTTGTGTCGTCGGGCCCTGTTTCTGCTCCGCCAACCGTGCCGCATACCGTCGGTTGAACTCATGAATCACCCGTGCCACGTAAGCGCGTGTTTCGCGATAGGGAGGGATGCCATGCCAACGCTCCACGGCTGCCGGACCTGCGTTATAGGCGGCCAGCGCCAGCGCTAAATTGTCATGATATTTCTTCAGCAGAGCGTCAAGATACGCCGTTCCGCCGTTGATGTTTTCATTCGGAGCGAAGCTGTTGTCCACCCCCAGATTCTCAGCCGTCTTCGGCATCAGCTGCATCAAGCCCCGCGCCCCGGCACGGCTCACGGCTCGCGGATTGCCGCCACTCTCGGCCCGCACCACACTGGCCAGCAGGTCCACATCAAGGTCGTGTGCTGAACCTGCTTGTGTCAGCAGTTCATGCATAGCCTGGGGTGTGAGCTTAGTGTCATCGTCGGCGATGGCGTCTTTCGGTGCTGGCGCAGCTGCGATGTGAGGAAGATCGACAGGCTCGATTTCAATAATCTCGCCAGCGCCCACATCCACAAAATTCGCGCCATCTGAATCGAGATACAGCCGCACCCGGTCGCCATCCACCTGCCGGTGATCGCAGATCAGATCAAAGCCGTTTTTCAGCGTGATATGCTCCGCGGCATGTATCGCCGGGTGCCAGAAAAAACCCGCCCCAACCAATAGCGCAGCCGCTGCTCTGCACCCTCTGTGATGAAAAAAACGTGGGTGCCCAGAGCCTGCCCAGAGCGAAGTCGAAGGGTTTGCGAAGCTAAGCTGGGATGATTTACCCATCCAACGCATGACGCTCACTCTACCACGCTCGCATGGCAGCCAACCGCATATTGCGCGCACAAAACGTCCTCGATCACCTGTGCCACACCGTCCTCGTCATTTGTCGGAGCCACTCGCCAGCCCAGTTCCTGTCCTATGGTGACAAGTTCAGCTGTGGCATTTCCCATCAGCACCGGATGCCCGGCAAACTTCAGCATCTCCAGGTCGTTGAAGTTATCGCCGATCGCCATAATTTCTTCAGGCTGCAGCCCGCGCGCCTGCGCGAGTTGGCTGAGCGCCACACCCTTTGAGCAGCCGGGCGGCAGAATATCCAAAATGCTCAGGTTTCGTGCTGGATACTGCGTCTGGTGCATCTCGATCTTTTCCGCAAACGGGCTTTGCACCAGCCAGGCCTCTGCGCGATTCATCTCCTCGATGGTTCCGCAAATCATGCCCTGCACCGGCGACTCGCCGGCATCGAACGCACGCTCCAGCGGCCGGACCTCCTCGAGAAAGGGCCGGTTCGCCTTTACCCACAGCGCGATCCGCGCATGCAGCTGCTCAATGGACTCAATCACCAGCTCACCCGGCCCGTCATGATCGAAGGTGAATACCGTCGTCCCGCCAAATTGCCGCAGCGCGCCGCATAAAGCCCGGGCCGTCTCTACCGGCAGCAGCGCCCGTTCGATCCGGTCGCCCGCAAAGGTCCGCGTGACCGTTCCGTTCGAGGTGATAAGGACAGTCTCCGGCTTCAGCCCGATGGGTTGCAGTAACGGCAGCGCATATGCCTGCCGCCTTCCGGTCGCAATCACAATCTCGACACCCGCACTCTCTGCCTGACGCAGCGCCCGCCGGTTGCGCTCACTCATCACGGTTCCAGTCGACGGCAAAAGCGTGCCGTCAATATCAATCGCAATCAGTTTTACAGGGGAGGCATTGTGGGTAGGGAATTCAGCCATCCCTTCCAGTTTACAGGGCACAAGCTCTTAAAGCTGTCATCCTGAGCGAAGTGACCGAAGGGGACGTCGTCGAAGGGCCTGCTTTTTCAGGGCAGCAGCATGAAAACGGGTGCCCCATCCTACGGTCCCAACCCTTAACTATCTGATTTATCCTGAAAAAGATGCCACCGATAAAAAACCTGGAATGCTCCCGCTGCCAAAACGAAATCTCAGCCGGAAAATACGAAACCGTCTGCCCGAAATGCGCCGGAGCACTCTACGTCCGCTACGACATGGAGGCATTGAAAGGGACGGCCAAGCGGCCTACAGCAGACGGCCAGCAATCGATGTGGCGCTATGCCAGTGTCTTGCCCGAAGTTGACCCTGTAACCCTCGGTGAAGGCTGGACGCCGATGCTCCCCAACCGCCGCAACCCCAATGTTTTCTTAAAGGAAGAAGCCACAAACCCCACCGGAACCTTCAAGGCGCGTGGCATGTCGATGGCTGTTTCCATGGCCCGTCATTACGGCCTCAAAAAACTGGCCGCCCCCTCTGCCGGAAACGCCGCCGGAGCCCTCGCCGCCTACGCCGCCGCCGCCGGCATCGAGGCCAACATCTTCATGCCAAAGGACGTGCCTTTCGCGAACTACCTCGAAGGCGTCGCCTACGGAGCCAATGTGACTCTGGTAGACGGTCTCATCTCCGACTGCGCCCGCATCGTCAATGAGCGCAAAGAGAAGGAAGGCTGGTTCGACATCTCGACCCTCAAAGAACCCTTCCGCGTCGAAGGCAAAAAGACCATGGGCTACGAACTGGTCGAGCAGCTCAACTGGACCTACCCCGACGCCGTCTTCTACCCCACCGGCGGAGGTGTCGGCCTCATCGGCATGTGGAAGGCCTTCGAAGAGATGGAGCAACTTGGCTGGGTCACGGGCAAGCGCCCCAAAATGATCGCGATTCAGGCCAGTGGATGCGCTCCGGTTGCTCGCGCCTATAAGGAAGGAGCCGACGTCTCGAAGATGTTCGAAAACGCCGCCACCTTCGCCGCCGGCCTGCGAGTGCCCAAACCCTACGGCGACTACATTATCCTCGACGTCGTCCGCAAAAGCGGGGGAACGGTCGTCGATCTTCCCGACGAAACCATCCTGAACTCACTTTTAGACTGGTCCCGCAATGAAGGCCTGCTCCTGTCACCCGAAGGAGCCGCCGCCACCGCCGCCTACGACCATCTCATCGAAACCGGATTCCTCAACCCCAGCGACAAGGTCGTCATCTTCAACACCGGAGCCGGCCTCAAATACGTAGATATGATCGCCGAAGCCATGGGCGTAACCCGCCCCGACACGACAAAGCTCCCCGAGCGCGTCCCTGTAGGAGGCATCATCACCCCGCAGTGACTCGCGCTTTTTTAAGCTTGTCATCCTGAGCGCAGCGCCGAAGGCGCGTAGTCGAAGGACCTGCGGTTGCCGTCTGTCAGCACACCACTTCCCAGATGTCATCATTAGAGCGCGCAATCCGCCGGGGTGCCCCAGGTCTGCGAAGAAGACCTGGGATCAAAGTAAATCCACCGTTGACCCCTCTGACTTTGCCGCGCTATGATCCTCTCCCCGAGGTGATCTATGGCAGAACTCACAAGCACAATCAGCGCAATTCTAAGAAACAAAGGCGGTGAGGTCTGGTCCATCACACCCACCGCCTCCGTCTATGAAGCCGTCGAAATGATGGCCGAAAAGCAGGTAGGCGCGCTCCCTGTCGTGGAGCAGAACCAGCTTCGCGGCATCCTCTCCGAACGTGATTATGCCCGCAAGATCATCCTCTTGGGCCGCTCGTCGAAAGACACCCCGATAGCCGACATCATGACCGCCGATCCCATTACCGTGACGCCGCAGCACACCGTGGCTGCCTGCATGCGCATTGTTACCGACAAGCGCATCCGTCACCTGCCCGTCGTCGAAAGCGGCAAGCTCACCGGCATGATCTCAATCGGCGATCTTGTGAACTGGGTCATCTCCGAGCAACAGGAAACCATTCGCCACCTCGAGGCCTACATCAGCGGTATAGCGGTCATAACCGATCAAGTGCCGTCATCCTGACGAAGCATCCATAACCGTAAGCACGGGATGTATCATGTCCCCCATGCGCAAGTCAGCTATTCTGCTTTCCACCTGTCTCGCTCTCATCTTGCTGGCCACAAACATGGGTGCCCCATCCTTTGCACAGCAAGGAGTGGGAGAACACAAATGGGCCGTCGTCCTCCATGGCGGAGCGGGCGTAATCGAGCGCAGCCACATGGACCCGAAGACTGAAGCCGCCTACCGGGCTGATCTTCAAACCGCTCTCCAGAAGGCCGCCGATACGTTAGACAAGGGAGGCTCGGCCTTAGACGCCGTAGAAGCCGCCATCCAATTCATGGAAGACGATCCGCTCTTCAACGCGGGTCGTGGAGCCGTCTTCACCGCCGCCGGAAAGAACGAGCTCGATGCCGCCATCATGGACGGCTCCAACCTCAAAGCCGGAGCGGTCGCTGGCGTTACGCGCACCCGCCATCCCATCTCACTCGCCCGCGCTGTCATGGAGAAATCCCCGCACGTCATGCTCATCGGCTCGGGAGCCGACGAGTTTGCCTCGGAACATGGCCTGGAAATGGTCGATCCCAGCTTCTTCTTCACCGAGCGCCGCTGGCAGGGTCTAGGGTTGATCCTTATACATGCCGATCTGCGGCGTACCGCCCTCTGACACGCGAGCACGGTACATGCCGGGTGAGTTGAAGCTCCAGACCATGTCGCCTTTGGTGTCGATGGCAATGATGCCACCGTCGCCTTTCATATCGGTGAGCTGGTGCTGGATGACATCATCCGCGGCGGCCTGCAGGCTCATTCCTTTGTACTGGACGAGGGCACAGATGGTGCGGGCGACGGTGAGGCGGATGAAATACTCACCCGTTCCCGTGCCCGAGACGGCGCAGGAGCGGTTATCGGCGTATGTACCGGCGCCGATGATGGGCGAGTCTCCGACGCGGCCC
>Ga0207114_1242_pt1 | contig 11587 bp, 12 predicted proteins | sample Alteio_BWMinHeat_70_FD_153560 | JGI IMG/M metagenome (GOLD analysis project Ga0207114, IMG submission 153560) | Enriched cells from forest soil in Barre Woods Harvard Forest LTER site, Petersham, Massachusetts, United States -... | ecosystem: Environmental > Terrestrial > Soil > Temperate forest >... | reverse complement strand
CATTGAGCCTGCGCTCCTGCTCTAGGCGGGTTTATAATAACATACTTGAACTTTGCAAGCTCCTTTAAATTTAGTGGGTGGGAGAATAGATTTCGTTGTTCTAAGTTTATTGGTAAATCATAAAGTTTAATATGAAAAAGTTGTATTTCTCTTCACTGTAAAAAGCTTTTTCTTTATTTAGATCTTTGGAAACATCAGTTTCTTTATAGCATCAAGAAGTTCCATTTGCTTATATGGTTTATGAATTACTCCCACATTATCATCTTTAAAAAAGAACTTATAGTTTTCATTAGCTATATCTAAACCACTTTGAAATAAAACTGGAACTTTTACTAAATATTCATCTTTTTTAAGTAAGTTATATACCTCAAAACCATTAATATCGGGTAACATGACGTCAAGTATAATTATCCCAAGTTCTCCCCTAAATCTTTTTGCAATATTCAATGCTTCCATACCGCAATAAGCATTAATAACGTTAAATGAAGTCGAGCTTTTAAATAATAAATTCGCAAGCTCATGGCAAACTTCATTATCATCAACGAATAATATCGTATTGTTGAGTTGAGTAGGCATTGACTATCCTTATATATTATTATGAATCTCTTTAATTGTTGGTATTGTGAAGCAAATTTTAGCACCAATTCTTGCTTTTTCTGCCCAAATATGTCCGTTATGTGCTTTAATGATTTCTTTAGATATAGCTAGCCCAAGACCACTACCACTAGCTAAATTTCCTGCTTTTGCACCACGAAAAAATGGTTCAAAGATATGGCCAAGTTCTTCATCATTAATACCAATGCCTCGGTCTATTATTGAAAATTTCCAGCATTCTATATCTTCAAAATTGCTAAGGTCTAATTTGACAATAATTTCACCTATAGCTGTATATTTTATTGCATTAGTAACTAGATTTGTTATTAACTGACTAACCTTCAGCTCATCAGCATATATGTATGCTTCATGATCAATTGAGCTTTTAAAATTAATATTAATTTTTTTATTATCAACATATAATTTTTTACAATCTAGTAATGTATCATTTATCAATTCTTTTAAATCAAAAATCTTGCAGCTTAAGGAGATATTTCCTGTTTTAAATCTAGATATATCTAATAGAGAATTTATGAATAATTTTAACTTGTCGGCTGTCTCTGATATTGTATGTATTTTTTGTAACTTCTCCTCATTACTAATTATATTCCAATTTTTATCAAGCATCTCTGAGATTCCTATAATCCCATGGACTGGGCCACGTATCTCATGGCTAATTTCATTAAACATATTCATTTGTCTGGCAAGAGTTGTTTCAATTTTAAAACATTTTTCTGTATAAAGAGAGTTAACATGGTTAAGCTGTTTTATTAAACTCTGCTCTTGTTTACTACGTAATTTCCTTACTCCATAGAGAAATAGAGAGTAAGGAACTACGTATAACGAAATCACTATTACTGAATAGTTATAACTACTATCGACTGCAAAATTATTTACTAATAAATACGTTAGGTACCCAGTTATTACCCCACACAGAAGAATTAATACTAAACTAAACCACTGAACAATCATTAACAATAGCACTACCATAGCTATGAAAATATATTGCCATTCTATCATGAATTGATTATTAAGCATCATATAAGTGAATGAAAATGGCAATAGAAATATAATAGCAAAATACCAATAAATTGACCTAAGAAAAACAAGTTTGGCCGGCCATCTCTTATATAAAATTAAAGGCGGGGAAACTACAATCGCACTCAATATTAAGTATAGAGATTCATAATAATTTGGCTGAGATATAATGTAAAATAATAAATACCCAGAAAAACATAACAATCCAATCAATGGGATAGCAAACTCACATTCTTGTGATTCATGATATAGAAAATCATAAAATCTGTTAAGGATTGATTGCATAACAATTGATTTTTTTGTGTTAGCTATTGATAATATTGATCTATAACATATAGTAGTTTGGGCCGTCAATACAAAAAACAACCCTAAGTTTGTTTTTGTATATAAAGCAATTAAAAACATTGAGATGTTAACTAATTACATGAAAACCATTACAGTTTTACTGCCTCAATTAAAGTTATTCCCCCTTAATTATAGTATAACTGAGAACATTCAAGAATTTTTTGTCGGCGATCTAGTTATAGTTCCCTTTCGTAATAAAGTACGTATTGGTATAATATGGGAAATGAATACTAATGTAACAAAGACAGATAAACTGCGATCAATTAAATCAGGTTTAACTATTAATAGGATATCAAATGATGTGTTGGCCTTCATCAAGCATGTATCAGATTATTATCTAACAGAATTAGGGTCTATCGCAAAACTAGTTTTGCCGGTTGATATTTTAGGAAAATCATTAAAAATTATTAAACAAGAAGAGCAAGGAACATTATCTCTTCCTAATTTATCAATTGCTCAAGAAAAAGCATTAATCGGAGCCAATACATCAACTAAGCCAGTTGTACTTAAAGGGATTACTGGGTCAGGTAAGACTGAGATATATTTTCATATGGTGAAAAACTATCTTGAAAATAAGAAGCAAATACTGATTATGCTACCTGAAATTGCTTTAAGCCAGCAACTAATAAAACGTTTCAAGCAAAGATTTGGTTTTGATCCAGTAGTATGGAATGCCACAGTAACAATAGCACAAAAAAAGGCTATTTTGAAAGGTATTTTAGACAATAAAGTGAAGGTGGTGATAGGTGCAAGAAGCAGTTTATTCTTACCATATCAAAATCTTGGATTAATAGTTGTAGATGAAGAGCACGATGCTTCTTATAAACAAGAAGAAGGCGTATTATATAATGCGCGTGATATGGCTGTACTACGCGGTCACTTATGTGGTGCCAAAGTGATTTTAAGCTCTGCAACCCCTTCAATTGAAACTATGAACAATGTTGATTTAGGCAAATATAATTTTGTAGAGATTTTAGAACGACATAATAATGCTTTTATTCCGGAAATGGCAATAATTGATATGAAACAGCAAACTTTGCCTAAGAATAGTTGGATTTCAGCTGTCCTTATTGAAGAAATTAGGAAAAATCTAGAAAAGCAAGAACAAACTTTGCTATTTCTTAATCGCCGAGGCTATTCACCTGTGATGCTATGCAAAAGTTGTGGATTTCGATTTAACTGCGACTCGTGTTCAGCATGGCTTGTAGTACATAAAATTAATGCAAAATTAGAATGTCATCATTGTGGCTACCAAAGTATATTGCACAATCAATGTCCTGAATGCAATGACGAAAATTCATTAGTGACGTGCGGTCCTGGAATAGAGAGAATAGCCGAAGAGGTACAAAGCATTTTTCCTAATAGTAAAATTGCATTAGTAAGTAAAGACCAATTAATAAAAGCTGCTGATATGCAAATACTTATTGATAAAATGGAAAATAATGAAATTGATATTTTAATTGGTACCCAGATTATAACTAAAGGCTATCATTTTCCTAATCTGACTTTAGTTGGTGTGATTGATGCAGATCTTGGTTTTATTGGTGGAGATTTACGCTCAGGAGAAAGGACATATCAGTTGCTAAGCCAAGTTGGCGGACGAGCTGGAAGAGAAAATAAAAGAGGTAAGGTGCTACTACAGACATATTACCCAGATAATATGGTACTTAAAGCACTCATAAATAATCAAGAGCAACAATTTTTACAATATGAAATGAACCATAGAAAACAAGCTGTTATGCCACCTTTTGCTAAGATGGCAGCAATAATCCTCACCGCTAAAAATGAGATTATGGTGGGAGAGTTAGCTAAGCAAATGGTATATATTGCTCCAACTAGCGATAATATTAGAATTCTCGGACCTACAAAAGCCTTAATGTATAAGTTATCCGGAGATTATCGATATCGAATATTGGTAATAGCAGATAAAAAATTTCCACTGCAAAAATACCTAGATTTATGGCTTAATTTGATTAAAATACCTTCTAGCTGCCGGCTAAAATTAGATATAGACCCTCAGAGTTTATTTTATTAAAAGCTCAAATTGTATAAAATAAGAGTAGTTTTTGATTAGTAATATAGATGGCATTGCTAGCGTGGATCAAAAATACCAACCATCACCTAAAATGTTATTGAATATTAATATTAGCCGGGACTGAGATGAAATCTGAAGAAATGTTTTTGGTTTTTAATGAAATTTTGGACCAAACTATTTCTATAATAGAATCAATCTAAAGTTTTCATACTAGACTATTTACAACATTTAATTCAAATCTATCGTCCTTTTATTTATGTCTTCAAAAAAACAATTGCGACTTTTAGTGTAATTAGGCTAACCTAGGTACTGATAATAATTAGTTTGTTTATGGAAATTTTAAAAAAATTGCTTACTGGCCCTATGGGTATCTTTGTTTATGGCATCCTAAGTAAATGGTACTTAATGATAGCTGTGTCAGGAGTAGTTGTCGCATTTTGGGTTTTTAAAGGACTAGATAAGTCGGGAATATTACAAGCCACAGAAAAAGTTGTAACAAAAGCGTTAGGAGATACAAAATCTGTAGCAAAATACTGCACTCCAAAAATCCTAAGTTTAAGTGAGTTTTGGGATTGCTTAGAGAATCCACCTAGTTATGACCCTGATGAAAGTGAAAAACAATTACAGCAACAAATCTCTGATGAACAAAAAAAATTGTCGCCAACAAATAATACCAATTCATACGATTCTAACAATCCGTATGATAGCCAATAAGAGTAATTTATGTTGCTCTTATAAAAGATTGATTTATATAATTAAGAGCGCAATTTAATGAAGTATTTTTATGGCTGATATTATAAATGATGATGATAAAAAAATAACTCGTAGAGATTTCATGACATTAACCGCCGGTACGATGGCTGTAGTCGGTGCAACTTGTGCGGCTTGGCCTCTTGTTGATTCATTAAATCCATCTGCCGAGGTTTTAGCTATGTCCTCTGTCGAAGTAGATATATCAAATATTAAACCAGGACAAACAGCAACAGTTAAATGGCGAGGAAAACCTGTTTTTGTACGAAATAGAACACAAGAAGAAATAGATAAAGCAAGAGCAGTTATAACTTCTACTCTTCCTGATCCACAAACTGACCAAGAAAGAATTAAATCTGGACATGATCAATGGCTTATTACTGTTGGAATTTGTACCCATTTGGGCTGCGTTCCACTTGCTAATCAGGGCGATTATGGCGGGTGGTTTTGTCCTTGCCACGGTTCTCACTACGATACTTCAGGACGCATTAGAAAAGGTCCTGCTCCCCTAAATTTATTAGTACCGCCATACGAATTTGTCTCTAATACCAAAATTAAGATTGGATAATTATGGATAGTAAAACAAACAATGTTAATTGCAACAAGAGTTGTTCTATTATTGAATGGATAGATTATAGATTGCCTTTCCTTTCATTTTTAAAACATTTGCAACATTATCGTACTCCTAAAAATCTAAGCTATTTATGGAGTATGGGTTCCATTGCAGGCATTGCTCTGGTCATTCAGATCGTCACCGGCATTGTCCTAGCTATGCATTATACACCTCATGTAGATTACGCATTTGAAAGCGTTGAAAAAATAATGCGCAATGTGAATTATGGTTGGCTCATTCGTTATATGCATGCAGTTGGCGCTTCAATGTTTTTCGTTGCGGTATATATACATATTGCCAGAGGGTTATATTATGGTTCTTACAAAACTCCTAGAGAGTTATTATGGCAAATTGGCATAGTAATATTCTTAGTAATGATGGCTACCGCCTTTATGGGTTACGTTTTACCATGGGGGCAAATGAGTTATTGGGGGGCAACAGTAATTACTAATTTATTTTCAGCTATTCCCTTAGTTGGAGAAAATATTGTTACCTGGTTATGGGGCGGATTCTCTGTAGATAACCCTACGCTCAATAGATTTTTTTCATTGCATTATCTGCTGCCCTTTATTATTATCGCGCTAGTTATGCTACATTTAATTGCCCTCCATACACATGGTTCAAATAATCCCAAAGGTATAGATGTAACCGAAAAAGATACTATCCCTTTTCATCCATATTATACAATTAAAGATTTTGTTGGTTTTGGTGTGTATTTTTTAATTTTTGCCTTTTTCATATTTTATGAACCAAATTATCTTGGACATCCTGATAATTACACACCAGCTAACCCCATGGTCACGCCGGCGCATATAGTTCCTGAATGGTATTTCTTACCATTTTATGCTATTCTTAGAGCAGTACCTTCTAAGTTAGGAGGTGTGTTACTGATGTTTGCGAGTATTTTTGTATTATTCTTTTTGCCATGGCTCGACCGCTCCCCCATACGTAGTGCAAGTTTTAGACCTTTATATCGCATTTCTTTTTGGCTATTTGTAATAGATTGTTTAGTACTGGGCTATGTTGGTGGAAAGCCGCCTGAAGAACCATATTTAACGATAAGCAGGATAGCAGCAACTTATTATTTCTTTAACTTTTTTATATTATTACCTTTCATTTCTAAATATGAAAAACCATTACCATTACCAAGTTCTTTATGAAACACGAGTTCGTTATGTTATTTAGAATATTTATTTGTATATTTTTACTGTGTTCTTCGATATCTGCTTCTGCACATTCACACACAGCTCTGCCACCAAAAAAAATGGAGTGGCCTTTTGATGGAATGTTTGGCACTTTTGATCGCCAAGCTGCTCAACGCGGCTTTCAAGTTTACAAAGAAGTATGCGCTGCTTGTCATGGACTTTATAATTTATCCTATCGTAATTTAAAAGATATTGGCTTTTCTGACGCAGAAATAAAAGAAATAGCTAAAAATTATACATTGCAAGATGGGCCGAATGATGCAGGAGAAATGTATGACCGCCCAGCAATGCCTTCTGATAAATTTGTTCACCCTTATCCTAATGAACAAGCAGCAAGAGCAGCAAATAACGGTGCCTATCCACCAGATCTATCTTTAGTAGTTAAATCCAGAGAAGATGGTGCTAATTATTTATATTCTTTACTTACCGGATATCATGATGCCCCAACTGATATAACTATTATGCCTGGCCTTAGTTATAATCCATATTTTGCTGGTACACAGATTGCTATGCCTCCTCCTTTAACTGATGGTCAAGTAACATATGCTGATGGCACCAAAGCTTCAGTCGAACAGATGGCAAGGGACGTTACAATTTTTTTACAATGGTCAGCAGAACCAGAGATGGAACATCGTAAGTCAATGGGCTTAAAAGTAATGATATTCTTGGTAATATTTACTATTTTCTTCTATATAGCTAAACAAAGAATTTGGAAAGATGTGAAATAGTGAAATCGGAAGATACTGCTAAGACGAACCCTAGTGGTAGAGACAGTTTTAGAACTATGTTACTCATAAAAATGCCAATTTGCTTTGCTAAATAACGCTCATTTTTTGCAATTATTTCTCCTACAACAGCAGCATTAATGAGTAGTTGTTTTTGAAAAAACATTGATTACAATAACTTCTATAATAATTAAACTTAAACCTATTATTGCAGGTAAATCGGGAATTTGTTTATATAATAAAGCTCCCAGTATAGAAATAAATACAATGCCGACTCCAGACCAAATAGCATAAGCAATGCCTACATGCATAGTTTTTAGAGTCATGCTCAAAAAATAAAATGCTCCAGCATACATTAGAATAACAGTGATAGAAGGCAATAATTTAGAAAATTGATTAGATTGTTTAAGGGCAGTTGTAGCAATAACTTCGAAAATAATTGCAGTAAAAAGGTAAAAGAACTTCATCGTTATGACTTAAAGCTTAATTTTAAATTTAAGGTAACTTAGCAGCCTTAATATTACTATAATATTTATATATAGAGAAAGATAAAATTTAACGTTTTAATTCTAGATATTGTAATTTTACAATCTCTAGTTAGGCATGGATGATTTTCTGTAATTTAGGCTATTATATATATAATATTATTAAATAGTGAGTAAAATATTGCCTTACAGAAAATCGGAGTTTAATAAAATGTCTGGAATGCAAAATGTTGAATGTTGTATTTCAAGACCTTAAACTAACTTGCAAAAACTTGAGCTTTCTTATGTTTTCCTAATTGATATTTTAACAAAAAGACGATAAATATTGAATGGCGGAGAGAAGGGGATTTGAACCCCTGACACGTTGCCGTGAACACGCTTTCCAGGCGAGCGCCTTAAACCACTCGGCCATCTCTCCATCGCAATATCCGCGCATATTAGCATATAAAGATAATTGGCGCTATAAATATAAGCTAAGATTTTTCATTCGTGGTTTAATTTAAGTAGTATAAATCGTAAGCTAAAAATCCCTTTTAAAAAAGTATTAATTTAAGGCTAATTATTGTCAATTATTTCAAGTAGAGAAGTTGATAGAAGTTAATGTTACTTCTCCGACGGGGTTAATTACAGTAGACAGGTTATACGGGATTAGCGTCAAATTAGAGTTTTATGTATGCCTATTAGTGTTTACTTGTAATATAACGGTATTAACCCATCCTTTTCTTACTAACGTTAGTCCAATTCCAATTATAGTTACTACGCAAACACTCATTAGATAATAACCGACCATATCAACTCCACCTCCATTCTCAATCAACCACATCGAAATAATGGGAGCAGCACCGCCAAAAGCAACAGCTGTGAAATTCCAACAAAAAGCTACTGAAGTTGCTCTTATGTTAGTAGGAAAAGACTCAGCTACAAGTGGGTTTAAAGTCCCCTCCGTCATGCCTATCAACGCACCAAGTAGCAATGACATCAGAAGTATCTGCAGCGTATCACCAGCTTTTAAAGAATCAATAAATAAAGGAGCTGAAAAGAAAAGAGCAATAGTGCCGCAAAGTATTATATATCTTTTATTTATTTTGTCGGAGAGATAACCAAAAATAACAGTAGCTATAGTATAGCTGATTACCGTAAAAAGATTAAATTTACCAGCAGTATGACTATCGTAATGCAAGAAATCAATCATCATAGTTTTACCATAAATAAAAACAACAAAAAATGATACCTGAGTAGTTAAAAAAATAGCGAAAAGCCCCACTAGGGTTGTTTTATGATTACGTAACATTTCCATAAAAGGGTTGCCTATCAGGAGCCCATTTTTCTTAGCAATTACAAAATCCTCAGTCTCTAACAAGTTCTTTCTCATGTAATAAGCTACAATACTACCAACAACACTGATAAAGAAAGGTATGCGCCACGCATAAGAATATAGCGCTTCTTCGGTAGCCACAGATTCAACAATAAAGATAGTGCAGGCACTAAGAACTAGACCACACCCTACACCAGTCAGTGCGATTGATCCAAAAAATCCACGCTTATTTTGAGGAACAGACTCATATAAGTACACACATGAAGCTCCAAATTCTCCGCCCAAAGCCACACCTTGGAGAATGCGTAGACATATCAGCAAGATCGGTGCTAATATTCCAATTTGCTCATATGTTGGAAGTAAGCCAATACACATAGTAGGAATGGACATAAGTAACATGGTAATAGCCAGGGTTTGCTTTCGACTATATTTATCTCCTATATAGCCAAATATAATCCCACCAATAGGACGTGCCGCTAAGCCTACGGCAAAGGTTGCAAAAGTTACAATCATAGCAACGAAGTGATTATCCATTGGAAAAAATAACTTGGCTATTACTGTTGCAAAATAGGCGTAAAGTGTATATTCATACCACTCCAGTACATTACCTATTGATGAAGAAATTATGGATTTTATAGGAAATTTTGACATAGTTGAGGCTTTAAATTACCTTTGGTTATAGCAGGTCTGGTTATTGCAATAAGACCGACAAAATCTAATAAATAACATAATATATTATATATTCTCGCAAGCAAATGAAACTTTCAGAGTTGAATTTTCTGGTCAATATAAGAAGCAATTTTTGACGCTAAATTCATCCCATATAACTTGTCTACTGTAATTAACCCAGTCGGAGAAGTAACATTAACCTCTATCAACTTCTCTGCTATCAAATCTACTCCAGCTAAAAAGATACCTTGCGCTTGAAGATATTTAGATAGTTGTGAGCAGATCTCATATTCTTTATCTGTTATTTTCGTCTTAACAGCTGTGCCGCCAGCTGTTAAATTTGTTAAAAACCCTTCGCCTTTGGCACTCGTTTAATTGCAGCTACTGGTTCTCCATTGATTAAGAATATTCGTTTATCCCCATCTCTAACTTTAGGTAGGAATTTCTGTAAAATCACATAGTTATGTTGAAGGATCGCTTTCTTAATTATATTTTTAGCATTATCTATATTATTTGCTTCTATTAGTTCTAAATGTTTACCACCAAACCAATATAAAGGTTTAACTATAACCTGATTATGTTCTTTTATAAAATCAGCTACTCCTTCATACATTGAACTAACAATCATAGTTGGCGGGATTAATTGAGGATAATATAATGGCAGTATTTTTTCAGGATTTAAGCTTAGGCCAAAAGGGCTATTAAGCACCAGTACTTCCTTAGTGATAAGACTAAGTAAATAAAGACTAGTCAGGTAATCCATGTTAAAAGGAGGGTTTTGTCTGATTAATACTGCTTTTGCTTGGTTTAGACAAATCTCATGCTCGTCTGTTTGAACTGAGTATTTACTTGAGAAATCAGTATATTCAACATGAATATATCTTCCGGTAGTATATAGTTTGTTATTAACTAAGGAAAGTTTTTCTGGAGTATAAAAAAACGTTTTATATCCTTTCTTGCATATCTCCGAAGCTATAAATAAAGTGGAATCGGTTTCAGGCTGAAGTTTTTCAAGTATGTCAGCCTGAATAGCTATAATATTCTGAGCTTGCATAGGTCACTCGAAAGGTTTAACTACCACCATAATAACAGCAATTATCATGAAAATAGTGGGTACTTCATTAACAATACGATAAAATTTTTCTGAATGTTTATTTTGCCCATTTTCAAAATCCTTTCTCCACCTTGCAAGCAGTGCATGCAGGATAGTCAGACCAAGCACTGCGATCATTTTGATGTGAAACCAAACACCAAGTGCAATAAAACCGTATATATGAGCATTAATAAGACCAAGTATATAACTAGCTATCATCGCTGGATTCATTATTATCTTGAGCAGCCTTCGCTCCATTGTTTGAAAAGTAAGATCCATTTCGGAACCAACTGCAGCTCTAGTATGATATGCATAAAGCCTTGGCAAATATAAAATACCAGCCATCCATGCTATAATTGCAATAATGTGAAATGCCTTAAACCATAAATAATAATTTGCCATTATGTCTCATTCTAATTTATATTTTTTCTAATGATGGTTTTTTTTATGGTCATAATAAAATTTCATTACCATAGCCGCTGTTTCTTCAATAGACCTTCTAGAAACGTCAATTACCGGCCATTTTTTTATCTGACAAATACGTTTAACTTGTGTGCATTCTTCTTGTGCCACATTTAGATCTGTGTAGCTGTTAGCTTCCTTTACCTGTAAGAGATTCATTCTTGCTTCTCTAATTTCTACTAATCTAGATGGATTAATTATCAAACCTACTATTAAGGGGTAATCCACTTTATCAAGAATATCCGGCAATTTTTGTCC
>Ga0207114_1240_pt1 | contig 11631 bp, 5 predicted proteins | sample Alteio_BWMinHeat_70_FD_153560 | JGI IMG/M metagenome (GOLD analysis project Ga0207114, IMG submission 153560) | Enriched cells from forest soil in Barre Woods Harvard Forest LTER site, Petersham, Massachusetts, United States -... | ecosystem: Environmental > Terrestrial > Soil > Temperate forest >... | reverse complement strand
CGGAATGGCATTCGGCAGAGTGGGCCAGGGAAAAGGGAATGTATGCACAGGTGTTGCCGGATATCGGGAAACTGGATGAGGCAGTAAGCCTTCTGGCAACTCAACTCTCAGCCTCTAACCCGGAAGCCATGCGTATGCTGAAAAAAATCATGTGGCACGAAACCGAACATTGGGATCACCTTCTTACCGAGCGGGCAGAGATGAGCGGAAGGCTGGTGCTTTCGGAGTTTACGGTGAATGCAATTAATAAATTCAAAGGGAAGTAGAACGGAGATCCTTCACTCTGTCGCACTTGCCAGCCCTTCAGTCCAGGATGACAAAGTGCGACAGAAGGATGTTGTTTAATTCTCTACCGGCAGCAGCGCATATTTCTTTCCGTAATAAAGCATCTGATCCACAAAGTCTGTAGGGAACTCAATCTTTACGTCTGTCATTTTGTCTCCATCCATCACCGGCGTGAGTACAGGCTGTATGAACCCCATATAAGGTGCTAGGTGCAGTTTTTCATAACGTTCCAGTACTTCCTTATGCAGCACAGGATCCACGATTACACCGTAGTTTTCAACCAGGTCATGTCCAGCCTGGTAATCCCCTTCGGATTTGATCCGTTGGATTTCCCTTAACAGATCTCCGAACAGAGCCCTGAGTTTTACGTAATCGTTCACCACAAAATAGGTCTTACCGTCTGCTGTCTTTTTTTCAATAACATTGTCTTTTTTCCCTTTCTCAAAAGCCCATGCAGCAATCAGCTGACGGTTGCGCATATGGGCTTCTTCCAGGTTATGTCCGGGCTTCAGTCTGCTGAGCTGGACCATCAGGCCTTTAGTGATGTATTCATCGTAAGCTGCTTTACCATAGTCCAGAGATTTCATCACACCTATATCCACCATTTTCTGATCCATCAGATAATAGAGTGCTACCAGGTCGGCACGTCCTTCTTCGAGTGTGCTTGCATAATTCTTTAGAGTGGATGCGGGTTGACCCACACCTTTGTTTATCTGTCCCGATGCATGGCCGATGACTTCATGCATGTCGGTATGAAGCTTGTCGGCATAAGGAGCCAGTTTCTTAACCCTGTCCCGGATCTCGTCATTGAAATAAAACTCATTGATCACTCCTCCTCCTGCAGCACGTTCGTATGATTCCACAATGTTTCCGAGATTAACAGACTTGGAACCATGTTGTTCCCGTATCCATTCGTTGTTCGGAAGGTTTATGCCAATCGGAGTGGAGGGGGCCGCATCGCCCGATTCCACAGCTATGGTAATTACCTTGGCGGTGATTCCTTTAACATTTTTCTTTTTGTGTTCAGGTTTCAGGGGACTGTTGTCCTCAAACCACTGTGCGTTGTCGCCAATGGTTTTGATACGTTTGCTGGCCTCCAGGTCTTTTATTGATACGGAAGATTCGAAGGAGCCTTTGAAACCCATCGGGTCGTTATATACTTCAATGTATCCGTTTACAACATCAATGGTAGAGTTTATGTCTTTTACCCAGGCAATGTTGTAGTCGTCAAAATCCTTCAGGTCCCCTGTTTTGTAAAATTTGGCCAGTTTGTCGAGTGCATCTTTCTGGGCATCATCTTCTGCCACATTGCTGGCTTTTTCCAACCAATAAACCATTTTTTCGATAGCTTGGGTATACATTCCTCCAACCATCCATTTCTTCTCTACCAGCTTTCCGTTTTCTTTTATCAACTTAGAGTTCAGGCCGGTCATGACCGGTGTTTTGGAATTCTTATCTGTCATTGCGGCGTAAAATTTCTGAACCTCGTCTTGTGTAACCCCTTCGTAGAAATTAACGGCAGAGGTTTGAACCATATCCGACTTGGGATCAAGGTTTACTTTTTTGGGAGCCACTTTAGGATCGAAGATGATTGGAACTACACGGGAAGCAAACTGAACGGTTGTTTCTCCTTTGTGAACCGGAAATCCAGAAGCATCCGATTGCTGAATCAAAGAGGTAAAATAGGTGTCGGAACATTCCGGGAACATCTTGTCGGACGAATAATGATGGTGTATACCATTAGAGAAAAATACCCGTTTGGCATAAACCAGGAATTTCTGATAGTCTTCCGAATTTTTATCTCCCTTGTAAGTGTTTATTATATTCTCGAGGGTCTTACGAACAGTGAGGTTGTATTTGTAATTCTGATCCCAGTGAATATCTCTACCGCAAAGTGCGGCTTCATAGAGGTAATAAACGAGTTCTTTTTGTTTAGGTGTAAGGGCAGTAAAGCCAGGGACCTGGTACCTCAGTACGCGTAAATCTCCAAACTGATCGGCCTGGTATTTGAAGTCCCCTTCAGCAGTTGGGGTTGAAGTAGTCGAAGTGCTGTCTTTGGCCATTGTTCCTTCTTTTTTACTTCCGGGATTGGCACAGGAGTAAAGCATTACAAAAGCTAGTCCCGCAGTAAGTCTGATAAGTTCCTTCATATTTCAATTATTATATTTCCTGCAAGATTAGGATTTAATTCGCTAGTGTGAATCGGAATTAGGAGGAATAAATGCAGGCATAGAAGGGGGAAAAGATTTGCCCCGGTATAGCCTGGTTCTGTCGCTGAAAACAGCTAATTTGTCGCATCGCGAGATTAAACAAAGCCGGGATGAACGGTTTCGAAAGAATATTCCAAAGAAAGACTTCAGAAACAATGATTCAGAATTATATTACGATTATTTTAATTTATAGGAATAATATATTGAATATTGTTAATTATTTGGAATAAAAGTAAAACAAATGTAAATTTATCATAATATAATACTTTCCAAGAAAAGAGAACATGGCTTCCATAGCAGCAGACAAAAAGATGCGGAAAATCAATTCAACTTTAACGGAAGAAATCCTGACAAAAGCCTTTCGTCTCCTCTGTACGGCTAAGGCCATGACAGAGCTGTATGAAAAGAACAAGGAAGTAACCGCAAAATATGTGCATGCCACTTCCCGTGGCCACGAAGCCATTCAGCTTGCGTTGGGTTTGCAACTCCTGCCTCAGGACTACCTTTCTGCCTATTACCGGGATGACAGCATCCTGCTTGGAATAGGAATGAAGCCCTATGAGCTCATGCTTCAATTGTTGGGTAAAAGAGACGATCCTTTTTCGGGTGGGAGGACTTACTATTGTCACCCCAGCCTGAAAAGGGACGACATGCCTAAAATTCCCATGCAAAGTTCTGCCACCGGTATGCAGGCCATTCCCACCACAGGAATAGCCATGGGTGTCCAGTACCGGGAAAAAACGGGGATGGATGATGTGAACAGGAAGGAGAAACCAGTGGTTGTCTGCTCCCTTGGAGATGCTTCCATCACCGAAGGAGAAGTGGCCGAAGCCTTTCAGATGGCTGTACTCAAAAAACTTCCCATCTTATATCTGGTTCAGGACAACGAGTGGGACATATCTGCGAATGCTAAGGAAGTTCGGGCACAGGATGCCGCCGAATATGCCCGGGGTTTCAAAGGCCTCGAAGTGCGCAGTATCAACGGAAGTGACTTTGTCAAATCTTATGAGACGATAAAAGAGGTGTTGGAGCTGATTCGGAAAGAACGCAGGCCGTTTCTGATTCATGCACGTGTGCCCCTGCTAAATCATCACACATCCGGTGTAAGGAAAGAATGGTACCGTGACGACCTGGAGGAGGCCATGCGCCGCGATCCCTATCCTATGCTCCGGAACCAGATGATAGCCGCAGGATTTGATGAAAAGGAACTGAATGAGTTGGAGACAGAAGCAAAACAAACAGTCTCGGAACACTATGCAGAAGCTATGAAAGCTGAAAACCCCAAACCGGAAGATTTGTTCCTTCATGACTTCGCACCTACTCCTGTAACAGAGGAAAAAGGTGTGCGCGCCCCTGCAGGCAAAGAACCTACAGTAATGGTTGATTCGGCTTTGTTCGCTATCCGGGAACTGATGGCCAAACATCCCGAATGTTTGTTGTATGGACAGGATGTTGGCGGAAGACTGGGAGGGGTGTTTCGGGAAGCCGCTACGCTTGCTCAGCAATTTGGCGACAACCGGGTGTTTAACACGCCCATTATGGAAGCCTTCATTATAGGATCTACGGTGGGGATGAGTGCGGCAGGTTTGAAACCCATAGTGGAGGTGCAGTTTGCCGATTATATCTGGCCTGGACTTAATCAGCTCTTTACGGAAGTGAGTCGTTCCTGTTATCTGAGTAACGGCAAATGGCCTGTGAGTTGTATTATCCGGGTACCGATAGGGGCTTATGGCAGCGGCGGGCCTTATCATTCATCCAGTGTGGAAAGTGTTGTTGCCAATATCCGTGGTGTAAAAATTGCCTATCCTTCTACAGGGGCCGACCTGAAAGGACTAATCAAGGCAGCCTACTATGATCCTAACCCGGTAGTCATTTTTGAGCACAAGGGATTGTACTGGAGCAAGATTAAGGGCACGGAAGAAGCCAGAACCATTGAGCCGGATGAAGACTACATCATACCCTTTGGCAAGGCACGAATGGTACAGGAGGCAGAAACCTTTACAGATAAAACCACCCTTACGGTGATTACCTATGGTATGGGTGTATACTGGGCAAGAAGCGCCTCAAAAAAATTTCAGGGTCGTGTAGAAATTGTGGATCTGCGCACATTAAATCCTCTGGATGAAGAGGCTATACTTGCTTCGGTGAATAAACACAACAGGTGCATTGTTCTTACCGAAGAACCTGGTAACAACAGTTTTGCCCAGGCTCTTGCCGGGCGTATTTCCGAAAAATGTTTTGCAAACCTCGACGCACCCGTTCGTATCATTGGTTCTGAAAACCTGCCAGCCATTCCTCTCAATTCCGTTCTCGAAGCAACCATGCTTCCGAATGCAGAAAAGGTTGCTGTGGTGATGGAGGAATTGCTTTCTTACTAAATTCCTGGCTAAGCGTAGCCTCCAGGCTACGTTTGATTATCTTCGAGCGTCAACGCTCGAAAATAGTTGGACGAGGTCTCGAAGTTTGTCCTTTGGAACCTCGCCCAGCGCAAAAGCTAAGTGGTAAACAAGCAAATGAAAACTCTTCTGCTTTTTCTTGTTCTTTTCAACTTGTCCGCAACTATTTCATTCGGACAGGATTCCCTTAGTCGGCATAACAAGGTTTCTGCTGTCCGCTTCATTTCCCACGATTACGACAATGATGTGTTTACGAATACGGACTATTATTACACCCAGGGTGTAAGGTATGAGCTGGTATTCCCTTACCTGCAAAATTCGTCGGTTCATTTTGTGTTGCCTGGATTCCGTCACCTATCGGTGAACTATTACGGCGTAACCTGGGAGCAGAAATGCTATACCCCAACCAGTCTGAAGAGCGACACGGTTTTGCGGGGCGACAGGCCATATGCTTCCGTGCTATACTCGGGCCGTTTCCGGGTTTCAAACGACGAGCTTCATCATCAGCGAATGAAAACCGAAATTGACCTTGGCCTCACGGGGCACTGCGCCCTCTGCGACGATGAACAAAAAGCCATTCACCGGGCACTGGTGGATCAGCAACCTTTGGGATGGGGTACCCAAATTCGGCAAGACCTTATCCTGAATTACTCCATTGCCTACGATAAAGGCGTGGTGAATACGAAATATGTTCAATGTGTGTTACAAGGTAAGGTGGATGTAGGATCTCTTTACGACAGGGCAATTGCAGGGGGGATGATAAGGGCCGGTAAAATGTGCTCCTATTTCAGTTTATACGGGCCCGGAGAAAACGAAGCAAGTAAAAAAGTGTTGTGTTATGGTTTTATAAAGGGATGGGTACAAGGAGTAGGTTATGATGCAACGTTACAAGGGGGATTGTTTGATCGAAACAATGTGTATGTTATTTCAGACAAAAATGTGGAACGTTTGGTTTACGGATACCAATACGGCATTGTTTTTTCTTATCGTAAACTTAGCCTTCAGTACGCTCTTGTGCACATCACCCCCGAGTTTAGTTCAGGCAGGGTGCATGCCTGGGGCCATATTAATATCTCTGTTGCTTTTTAGCTTCGGCTCCGCTCAGCCACCGCCCACTCTTCCGGTAGCTGACTGGAGCCGAAGCTACTGATTCATCAGCAACTCCAGGTAGCTCTTTATCCTCTCCTTATTCCTTTTCGCGAAATCCTGGTACTGTGCATTGAAATCGATGTGGTATTCGCTTAGCATCACGTAACAGTCCAGATACCCTTCCTGCTGCATCTTTCGTGCAAAAGGAAATTTTTCGCTGCCTGTTTTTCGCAACATATATTCCCAGGAAAAGACTTCCGCATAAGGTGATTTGGTCAGGTTGTTTTTTTGAGTGATGATTCCATCCTTGTTGCAGAATTTCTCCACCAGGGAAAAACCGTTGATATATTCCATCCAGTCCCTGTCGCCTTTTTCATTCAGGGGTTGATCCCCTACAGTATTTGGAAACACGATGCGTTCAGTCCAGTGCCGGTCGAAACTTTTATGCCTGGCTTTTGCCACCTCTTCCAATTTAAGGAACATGCTTGTTTCGGGGTAGATGATCAGGGCCTGTATGGCTTCTTCCTGTGCTTCATCAAAAGAATGGAGGTGGTACAGGGCATCAACCAGGTATTTACGGGGTTCCTGCAAACCGGGCCTAAGGCTTACTGCCCGGCGAAATGCATGGGAGGCCGCCAGGTAATCGCGGTTAAAATAATAGGCATTCCCCAGGCTTATCCAGGCTTTAAAACATGTGCTGTCCAGTGTCACTGTCTTTTCGAAAGCAGAGATGGCATCGGCAAAATTTTGTTTTTGAAAGGCCTCTTCTCCCGAGCTGAACGAAACAAATGTGGAGGAATCGGAGGGGATGTCGGAGACAACCGGATCTAACAGAAATGTACGAAGCAGGGTGGAAGGAAACTCCGCGTCGGCGCATTTCAGGGTTGCTTCTCTCCAGCAATTCACAGAACGGTCCATATAGCGTTTGGAAGGCCGCCCTTCGTTCATCAGCCGGATAAAAATTTTATCGAGGCTGTCCCTCCTCGTCCGCTCGGAAGTACTCAAAGAGTTGGACGAATCTCGTCTGGAAAGGGCAAAAATCATGTCCTTCTGGCTCCTTTGGTAATAGTTCCTGACCTGTACCTGGGCCAGCAGATTCCAGATGGAGCTGGAATAAGGATATTTTTTACTCAAAGGAAGGAGGAGTTCTTCCGCTTCATCAAATTTCAAGGCCTCATAATATTTCTCCGCACGAGCCAGACGCCTGGCATCCCGCTTTACAAGCTGTGCATAAACCTGGCTGGGAATAAAAAAACAAATCACCAGCAAAATGAGAAGTCCGGATTTGCGCATTGTTATCAGAGAAAGGTTCGGGTATAGTGCAACCCTAAGTTAAGATTTTTTAGTGAGCCGGGCAAGGAGATGCCGGCGTGACTTCCTTTGCTGACAGGATATTTTGTTAACTTTACCCTTGATGTTTTCCTTCTGGTTTAGCTGTCGCCGTCAGTCCCTCATTCTCTTTCTGTTTCTGACCCACTCCTTTGTTTGGGCTCAGCAGGAAATTACCCTTCGTGGAAGGGTAACTGAATTGGGAACCAACGACGGGATGCCCTATGTGAACATTTATTTCAGAGGAACCCTCACCGGAACCACGACCGATTTCGAAGGATATTATACCCTCAAGAGCACCGTCTTTCACGACTCCATTACAGCCAGATACCTCGGTTACAAAGCCAAAAGCAAGCGTATTAAGAATACCGATAAGCTACAGGTGGTGGATTTTCAGCTCATCAAAGATTCCCGTATGCTGGAAGGTGTCGTCATTCACCCGGGCATCAATCCCGCCCTTCGCATCGTGCAGAATGCTATTGACAGCAAGGGTAAATATGACAAGGATAATTTTGGGAATATACACTTCAAGAGCTATACCAAGACGGAGGCGGATATAGATAACATGACCGCCAAGATCAGGAGGTGGAAAATATTTCACCCCTTGGTGAGCATGTACGACAGCATGGATGTAATGGCCGGAGAGAGTAAGGCCAACCTGCCGGTTTATTTTTCAGAAGTGGTTTCGGATGTCTATTACCAAAAAGATCCCCGCAAGAAAAGAGAAAACGTGAAGGCCATTCACATGAATTTCGTGGGTAAGAAGGATGGCAGTGCCGCCTCCCAGCTTACGGGTTCGGACTTTGATAATTATAATTTTTACGGGGAAAATGTGGAGATACTTAAAAAGCCCTTTTTGTCTCCTCTGGCCTCCAATGCCATGAGCTTTTACCACTACTATTTGGTAGATAGCGTGGTGATAGGCAAGAATTTTTGTTATAAAATCAACGTCGTTCCCCGGAACGAACACGATGCAACCTTCAAAGGATTTATCTGGATTGCCGACACCTGCTGGGTGCTGAAACAGGTAGATCTGGAGATTCCCAAAGAAGCCAACTTCGACCTGGTGGAAAGGGTGCACATTCAGCAGGAACTGGTACCAACGGCTGCCGGCCCCTGGATGCCATCCAAAACCAGGGTGCTGATAGACTATATTGACCTGACCGAGAATTTCGTGAGCATGGTTCAGAAGATATATCAGAACAGCTACGATTATGTCACAGACCAACCCATGCCTCCCGACTTTTTCGAGAAGGTAACCGATTTTGCCGAAGACGCCCTCCTGAAAAAAACTCCCTATTGGGATTCCCTCCGGCCAGAGCCCTTATCCAAACTGGAGGATATGAATTACCGGGTGATCGATACCGTACGCATGATTCCGGTGATTAAAGGAATGGTGAATACCCTCTATTTTCTCTTCATGGGGTATGTCACTGCCGGGCCGGTGGACTTCGGGCATTACATCAACGCCTATTCCTACAACAATTACGAAGGCAACCGGGTAAGACTGGGCTTTCGTACCAACGACAAGCTTAGCAAGAGCTGGATTTTTAGAGGATACGGTGCTTATGGTTTTCAGGATAAGGGATGGAAGTACAATGCCCAGCTCGAAAAAATCATTTCCCGTTTCCCGTGGACCAAGGCCGGTATAGAATACCGGGACGACATTGAAAGGGTAGGTTCGACCTATGACTATTCCAGCGGGCAGGCAATAGGCAATGCGAATAACGTGCTCTACAACACCAGTTACGTGTTCGGCGACCTGAGACAGTTTGTTCGCAAAAATGAAGCCAGGGCCTGGTATGAAAGCGAAGTACAAAGGGGAATTACACAGAAAGTTACCTTTCAGAACATCCATACCATCCCGCTTTTCCCTTTCACTTTCGGCAACGACCCCTTTGCCATCTTTCAGCAACGTAATTACTCCATTACCGAATTGGTGCTCGATACCCGTTTGTCTATGGGAGATTTGTTTATACAGAACGGCAACGAACGAATGAAATTCGGTTCTTCCAAAAAACCTGTTTTCAACTTTAATTATACACTGGGAATCAAAAACCTTTTCGGAGGAGATTTTGAATATCAAAAGGTTTCTCTCTCTGCCTATCAAATTGTTAAATGGGGTATCCTCGGAAGTACCAGCTATTCGATCACAGCCGGAAAGGTATTTTCACCCGTTCCCTACACCTTGCTGGAGATACACCGGGGTAACGAAACACCTTTTTTCTCTTCTTCAGCCTTTAACCAAATGAATTATTTCGAATTTGTAAGCGACCAGTTTGTGGAAGCGCATATACAGCATTATTTTATGGGATTGGTTTTTAATCGGGTACCTCTGCTAAAGAAATGGAACCTCCGGGAAGTGCTTACCTGCAATGCAGTTTACGGTTCCCTGAGCGCTAACAACCGCACTTTTAACCTCAACAACCGTTTCAGTGAACTGAACAAAATGCCCTATGTGGAGGTGGGGGCAGGCATTACCAATATCTTCGACATCCTTCGTTTCGATTTTATCTACCGGGCTACTTATAATGATGCCTCTTACTTGCAACAATACCAAGCCCAAAATCCGGGTTATGGGATTCATAACTGGGGCATTAAAATTTCCTTGCAGTTTATGCTGTAATTCCATCCTCGCGTTTGAACAGACTCGTCTTATTTGAAAGTGGAATCATGACAGCATTCTACTCATTCATTACAAAAGTCTACTCATTCATTACAAGAATCTACTCATTTGTGACAAGATTCTCCACTGAACCAAGGATATCAGCAGAAAGGGACTGTATATTCCAATGCGCTGTAAAACAGTGTCTTATTAAAGAGCCAAATAAAAACCTACCTTGTACGGTAGCTTTTGTTTCAGAAAAACCGGAGAGGAAGTGTCTTAGCCCCCTAATGAACTGGACAAAATTTGAAAATCAATTTTGTCACACTAAAATTAGGGACCTTTCGCCTCAAAAACCATTATTATTAATCTTTCAAAATTTTAACTCCTTTGGCATATGAGCGTAGCGCTCTAATTTGAAGAAAATATAAACCCTTAGGCGTTTCAGAAAATGTCAATAGAACTTCCGTGTGACCATCTGTTTCCAATTTTATCTTCTTAGAACTAATCTCTCTACCCAATACATCAATTAATACGATCGTTAATTCCTCATTAGAAATTCCATCAATCCGCATAGTAATATATTCGCTGAATGGATTGGGAAATACATTTAATGAATAAGACTGCATACGTGCCTCTATCGAATTTACAATTCCAGTCGAGTCATGCAATTTTACTAGGCACATATCCCATCCCCCCGAACAACCGATGGAATCTCCATTAAAAACACAAGTTGAAGAGTAAGTTCCGGCAATAAAAAGATTGTCAAAATGATCGTATGATAACTCAGTTGACTCACTAAATGTGCTGCTTATCCCTGTCGCTGTTTTTAACCACTTCATCACCCCCAAGCTATCATATTTTGCAACTAAAAATTCAGAATTATGAATTGAATTTCCAGGGATATAAGGAGTGTATCTACCTGTTAGAAATGTATTTCCATCATAATCTGTAACACTATAATACGACTCATCAAAGCCAGGTCCTCCTAAACGCCTAACCCACTTCCTATTACCCATAACATCATATTTGGCAATAAAAATATCAGTCTTACCTGCACTGGTTATGGAAGTTGTATCGAAACTCACACGACTATTTCCAAAATATCCTACCACATATTGATTCCCTTTATGATCAGAAGAAAGCCAACTTCCATAGGAAGATGCAATTCCTCCCGCAGTTCTCACCCATTTATTCGTTCCGGAAGCTGTATATTTTGCAACAAATATATTGGATCCAACCCCTATTGCGGTAACTGTATCAGAACCAAAATAAGCAGTATTTGCATACCATCCTGTAATACCGATGTCATTATTAATATCCACATTAAGGCCTGCTATCGCGTCATCTCCGGAACCACCGGCAGCTTGCATCCACAAAACACTCCCTGAAGGCGTTAGTTTAGCAAGAAAACAATCACCTGAACCCTTGCTGAATAAGGTTATTCCTCCAATTGTTAAAGAATCTGTAAAAGCGCCTGCCAGGATAATGTTTCCGACTTTATCCACACAAATATCTCCGCAAAAACAGGTGCCTGAACCTTTTGTTTGCTTAATCCATATTTGTTGACCATTTGAATTGTATTTAGCAAAGAAACCGCAATTTCCTGGACCACCTGCAACTAATGTATCGTTACCAAAAACTGCTTTACCGTTAAAGACACCTGATATATATATGTGCGATGAATCATCTTCATACATGTCTGATGCTACATCAA
>Ga0207114_1238_pt1 | contig 11702 bp, 12 predicted proteins | sample Alteio_BWMinHeat_70_FD_153560 | JGI IMG/M metagenome (GOLD analysis project Ga0207114, IMG submission 153560) | Enriched cells from forest soil in Barre Woods Harvard Forest LTER site, Petersham, Massachusetts, United States -... | ecosystem: Environmental > Terrestrial > Soil > Temperate forest >... | reverse complement strand
AAAGCTGGCTTGGCAAAGGTCTCCCTTTGCGATCAAGCTTGCTTGTGCCTGCGGCAGTAGGTTTCATCTTGTTTCTTGCTGCGGTTTTGAAAGGAGTTGATCCCGCAGCTGCCGAATCGTTTCACCTCGCCTACGTCTTGGCATTCGAGTTCCTCTTCGCCATCTGGCTTTGGAGCGGGGCTTGGCCTGCTGTTAGTCGTTTAATTGCTCTCGTGCTATTTTCTTGCTTCGCGGTCTATAACTGGACCCAGGCAACGACAGGCGCGGTTTCCTGTGCCTGTTTTGGTGCAATTGGCCTTAGTCCTTGGATGGCCTTTGGGCTTGATGCGGCCGTAGTTGCGCTGCTTATTTATTGGCAGCCCGCGCCGGGATCAGTGATGACCCGCGCCCAACTCGCCTCGGGGACGGTACTTTTTTGTCTTACGGCCATAATCGCCGTGTCTGGGCGCGACCCTAAGGCTGGCGATGGCCTTCTTGAAGTGTTTCCCAAGGTGCTCGACTTGGGAAGCGTTGCGCAAGGCACATCTGGTCAGGCGGAATTCCTGCTTCGCAACCCTTCTTCAGAGCCGGTTGTAATCAGCCAACTTGAAATAAGTTGCCCTTGCTTGGATATTCGGCTTCCCGGAACAGCGGTCCCGCCGGGCGCGGAGCTGAAAGGGGAAGCGTTTCTCGATATGTCGAAAGAGCCGAATTTTACCGGAAACCTCGCTATTGACTTTCGAGGGAAAACGTCAGAGGAAAAACCGGCTTTCGGAATAGTCGTATTGGCGGACATACGCAATCGCCATTGAATGCCAGAAATGACAAAGAGTTGGAGAAAACTCCATGCAGCGAATCAAAAGATTGTCCTTATTCTCTATGGCTGTAATCGGCTTGGGTGCAACCCTAGGGTGGGGGCTGAGGAACTCAAGTTCTTTGGTTGGCGGTGGATATAAGGCAACGAACCTTTGGATTCCACCAGATGCCTTGAACATGGGGACGATTTGGGAAGCCGAGGAATTCGCCTGGACGGTGCCGATTGAAAATCGCGAAGCGACGCCCGTGGACGTGGAATCCTTTGGCACGACGTGCAATTGTCTGTCAATCGAGCCGAAATCCTTTGTGCTCGCGCCAGGAGAGCGTCGAGAGTTAGCGTTGAAGATTAATTTAACGTCACAGGTCAAAGAAGGTGGACAAATCGCTGTCGGCTTGTGGCCACAGGTAAAGAAAGAGACTCGGAAGCCGGGCGAACCCTTAGGCCCCGAATGGAGGATTACCGGCCAGGTACGCCAAGTGCTGAAATTCAATCGGCGTCTCTTGTATGTTGGCCAGCACTCCGAGTTGGCCCAACCCTTACCAGTCCAGACTATCCCTCTTGAGGTGCTGGTTCCCCTAGAATCCCTTTCAGCTCAATGCGACCTGGCCGGCTTTACCGCCAGCGTTCAAGGACATAGGGAGGGAAAGCCCGAGCTTCAACTAGCTTCAGTTACCGCAAGGGCAATCGGGTCCTTCGAAGGAACCGTTTGTCTGCTTTCAGTATTGAAAGGCGGCGAACAACTACCGCTTCAACGACTGGAATTCAAGGGAAGAATCGTGCCCGATATCGAGGCGGTGCCGCCCGCGGTCCAGGTAGGCGGCCGCCTCGTGGGCGACGCATTCGAGGATCTCGTCGTGTTGCGCTCGTTGACGGGGCACCCGATAGCCGGCGTGCGAGCCGAGCCTGAGGGAAACGGATTGGCCGTCGAAAGACTCGAGGACAATCTTCACTTCCGCATTCGGCAGAGAGTAATTTCCGCAGGCGAAACCACGAACAGAGTTCATTTTTCTGTTAAGGTTTCCGGCCAAGATATGGAATGCATTGTCCCGGTGACCTATTCCGGCGTTGAGTCGGATTGAATTTGCTTCCCATGGTGAAAAGGAGCAAGTTAGATGGGGCTTCGACTACATGGCTGTTTGACGATGACTTTTGCTTTGCTTTCAATGGCTTTGTCTCCACGCATTGCCTGGTCACAACAGGGCAAAGTGACCATCGATGACATCCTTGAAGTCTGGAAGGAACGCCAGCAGAAGGTTAAGAGTGCGCGTTTCGAGTTGAGCTGTGAGGAAACGATACACAAAGGGAGAACCAGTTTCATGGATGCGTCACTGCGAGAAGCGGCTGGTTTGCCACCTGAAACTGAGCCTAATCCGCCTCGTGACTATCTCGTCAAAGGTATAAGCGCGGTCACCCTGGATGGTTTCAAACTGCGCTATTCCTACGATCACGAGCAGTGGGATCCAGTGGAGAAGAAGATTTATCCAGAACATTACGTCGATGTCTTTGACGGAGAATTCTTCAGATTTCTTACAAACCCCGCATCAGGGCATCATGACTATCCATCGGCGGGAGTAAGAAAAGGCGGTACATCCGGTTCGGCACTAAAATTTCCCATCTTGCCCGTGATTGTTACTCTCCGCGGCAACCACCCGCAATTCTTTCAAGATCTGGTGAAGTTCCAACTGACTGGACAATCAGTCATGGTTGGAAGTCGACCTTGTGTAGAGTTGATGCGGGATTCCGGGCCGCCCGGGCAACGCGAGTTTTTATTCCTGGACCAAAAGCGGGATTATGTGGTCGTTAAAGAAATGATCGTGTTTCTGGGACTGCCCAATTGGCAGGTGGATGCCACTTACGCCCCTGATCCGCAGATCGGTTGGGTGCCGAAGTCGTGGGAATACATCACCCGCGCGGGGAAGGATCACGTGCCGATGAGTTCCGGACGCAGCACAGTTACTGCCTATGAAATCAATCCTCATATCGATGACAACGAGTTCGACGTTCAATTCCAGCCCAAGACTATGGTCCACGACCAGAGCTCGGGGAATTACGTCCAATATCTCATCCGACCCGATGGGGAGAAGGGAGTAGCAATACCCGCGGCGAACATTCCAACATATGAAGACCTGGATAAACCGGCGCCAAGAATGAAACCTTGGATGTGGGTTGGCATTTGGGCAGTGATTTTCGCTGTCGCCTCGGCAATGTGGATTTGGTTGCGGCACCGACGAAAGAAGGCAATCTTGAGGAGTTCTTGAATTCTCGGTTAGACCTTGGGGGAGTTTATTCCTTTAGTCAAACTGTTCAACCATTTTTACGGGAGGTTGCCATGATGAAGTTTCACGGGCGGTTAGTAGAAGAGGCCCTGCTAGTGACCACCATAGTCGCCGGGGCGCTGCTTTTCTGCACTGTCGCGTGGGCGGCTGATGAACCATCTACCTGCAAAACCAAAACGTGCGTTGTAATCGACTATTACTATAATTGTAGCACTGGACTTGGCGAGTCAATGCAGATTTCTAGTTGCCTACCTTGCTGCACGGACATGGGACGATGCCAAAACGGTTCCGCTGGTCTGCTAGTGTACAAAATCGAGTAACCCCCAAAACCTTGACCAAGTCAATGTGATGACTATGTGCGACTGCGCACAGATCGGCAATCATGGAACGGTGCAAGCTAGTGGGAATTATACTGGCCCGTGGTTCCCAAGCGGTATAAACCAATACTTGTGCCCGCGGTAGCAGGCGACACTGTCTGCGCGAAGGGCGCGGTTCAGGGCGCACTTTGTCTGGCAAATGCCCTTGTTCCCTAAGTTCTGCTTTGGGGAAATATATTTTTCCCGTGGCTCTGCTTCGGCTTTAGTGGGCGAAAACCGAGGGCGGAGGCCTCGTTGCCAGGAATAATCCCATCGAAGCAGAGCTTCGCGGAATGCATTCCCAAGCTTGGGAACCAGGAAGACCGGAGGCGCGTCGGATGTGGTGGCGAGACTACGATACTAGATGGGTAACGAAGGCCGCTGATAGCTCTAGCCGCAATCGTCTCGCTTTTACTCTCATTGAGCTCCTGGTCGTCATCGCCATCATTGGCGTACTCATCGCGCTGGCGTTGCCGGCGGTGCAGAAAGTACGCGCGGCGGCCAATCGCGCCGAGTGCACGAACAACCTGAAACAAATCGGCCTGGCTCTTCACCAATATCACGGAAGCCACCGGGTCTTTCCTCCTGGCGTGAGTTTCAAGGACGGCAAAGATCCGTTTCCGCATCAGAGTTGGCTCGCCAAGGTGCTTCCCTTCGTCGAGCAACAAGAGCTTTGGCGTCTGACGCAACTGGCCTACCAGCAAGAACCTTATTTCGGGGTCAATCCACCGCACCTCGGGCTTGATTACGTGGTTCCGGTGTTCACTTGTCCTTCCGATGGTCGCTTGTCTTCGGCCCAGGACAGCCGAGGCTACCATGTGGCTTTCACCTCCTACCTTGGTTGTGAAGGGCTGAATCTCAATACGCATGATGGAGTCCTTTACCTGGATTCACGCGTTCGAATGCAGGACATTCCCGACGGAACCAGCAACACGATCATGGTCGGGGAGCGTCCGCCTGGCCCCGACTTCTGGTACGGCTGGTGGTACGCGGGCTATGGCCAGAGAAAGCCGACCGGGTCGGCGGACATGGTCTTGGGAGTGCGGGAAATCAACGACGCGGTCGACGAGGGAGGCAACTCAGCCTCCTGTCCGGTGGGGCCTTTTTCGTTCACTCGCGGCAGTTTGAGCGAGCCGTGCGACGTATTCCACTTCTGGAGCCTGCATTCCGGCGGCGCCAATTTCCTCATGGGCGACGGCTCGGTCCACTTCCTCACTTACAATGCCGCCGATGTTCTCCCCGCCCTTGCCACCCGCAATGGCCGCGAGCCGGTCAGCCTTCCGGATTGACCCGGGCAGTGGCTAGTGGCCAGTTGCCAGTGGCAGAAAGGCCGAAATCAGGTTTTTTCGGCAACCTACCATTTTGCCAGCTGATCACTTTTTCTCTTGCCACTGGCCAACGCCTCGCCCTCCCCACCTTTTGGCCAAGTCCGTTGACACGAGAAGTCGAGACGATTCCCCATCCGGCTGTGGAACCCCCCGTATGTGGCTGTGTGCATAACTCGCAGGCGCAATGCAATCGATCCCTCACCGCTCACTCCTCACCATTCACTTACTCACCACTCACCAACCCTACTTCTTCCCTTCGACAAACTTATCCGGATTTGCTTCGAACGGGCCGCCGGGCGCCGGGCGCCAGAGAACGTCTTGCTCGATCTTCTTGGCAAGGGCAAAGTCTTTATCGGTGATGCCCCCGGCGGAATGAGTCATGAGCTTGACCCAGACCTTGGCGTAGCTGATGGACAGGTCGGCGTGGTGGTAGGCCGCCTCGCAAATGTAGCCGATGGCATTGGCCAGCAGCAAAGTGATCGGCCAGCCGCCGGTCGTGTATTTCCGCCGCAGCCAGCCGTCTTCCATGTACCATTCGTTGAGGCCCAGCTCCTTGAGCTTGGCTTTGATCTCATCGTCCGTGTAGACCTTTTCCTTTTTTTCGGCCATGCGTCAGCTCCTTTCCTGGTGGCGAATCTTAACTGGGCAGCCCTCGAAGGCATTCTATCCCGAAGGAGGCCGTAAGCTTACTCTCTGGCTCAGGTTCCGTGAATGCGACAGACGCCGCTTTCGCATTTGCTGGGAGCCGTCTTGCCCCAGAAGCGATAGCGGTTCGCCGCGATGAAGGCATAGAGTCCATTCAAGAGTTGCCGCAAGCCGGGAAGATAATACGCAGGCGCCATCCAGGCGAACAGAGGACGAGTCGCCAGCGCTTGGACGATCGCCTCGGCGCCGAGGAAGACTCGGCCCTCCGGCGTCACCAGGTGCATCGCCTTCATGCAGGCTTCGTGAGTGAGTCCCGGAAATCGGGCCAACACTCCGTGTTCCTGAAAACTCGCGGTCTCTACCAGTTCCGGGCGTGCCAGCCGGGCCAGCCTCCGCGATTGGCGCGTGCAGAAGGGGCACCGGCCATCATAAAGAATGACGTACTTACCAGGGGACGTCGTTCTTAACGCGGCGGCATTCATTATCTTCCGTCCGGCGGCGGCTGGAGAAGATGCACCCGCTCTAGTCGAATGTTCCTGGCATAACCTGACAACCGAAATTGGCCGCAAACTGTAACCCGAAAGACACGGTCCCGCGTATAGAAATGATTGGCCGCCGGCCTATGCCTGCGATTCGCCTTGTTGGCTGGCCTCGGCGAGCGGGGCCACCAGGTTCAAGATCGTGCCGAGCTGCGCCAGACGCATGCCGTACTTGTCGAGGAATTCTTGAAGCGCGAAATCGGTATCCAAAGTCTCGGTGCCGTCCTGACGCAAATACTCGGCGAGCTCGGAAATCAAAGCGCTGTAGGAACGCTCCAGAATGGGCAGAGCTTGCTGGCAGGACTCAGGCAGCTCCGGAAAATCCTCGCGCCAGCGGGCCAAGAAGGCGCGCCAGCGGGCGTTGGCGTCGTGAGTGGCACGCAGAAACGACAAGTGCTCGCGCTGCACTTCCAGAATTTGGCGCAGGAGAGCGAGCATCTCTACATTCGCCGGTGTCGGCGATGAAGAAGCAGCTTCGGATGTTGTTGGATAGGTCGAAGCGATGTCGAACTGAAATTGCATAACCGCCTCTAGGAACACGTCAATCGCGAGATAAGTCTCAATTAGGCCTCTTTCAATCTTATACCACAGGGTCTATGGATGGCTAGAGGCCGCGATGGCAGTTTAACAAGCTTTCGTCGCAGCCCCCGAACGCCTTGGATTTATCGGTTCGCGTTCGCCTGATCCGAGCGCGAACCGATAAGCAATCCGATCGAGTGCTCCAGGGCGCGATTCCTCCGAGCAAAAAAAGGAGGCCACCTGCGGGGGGAGCAGGTGGCCCAGGGGTTCGACGGACTGGAAATTGGAGGTGAAGTTGGGTGGGAGAAGCCTTGGTCGTTCGCTCCGTTTCGACCGCGAGCCCGGGATCATCGAGGGTCAGGAAGTCGGGGGAAACCTCCGACGACTCACCCGGGGCCGACTAGCGGCGGGGAAACCGCCCGGATCGTCGGGGGAAACGATCCGCATCGAATCGAAGCCGCCTGGCCAATGCTTCCAGTAGTTCGGTCAGGTCAGTGGAGTAAGGAAGCAAGAGCTATGCCAAGACCAGCCAAGGAAATTGTAGAATCGCCGCAACTGCTTTGAGAGCAAAGAGTAAACTTTTTGAAATGTCCTATCGGCAATCGGGCAAGCTCCGAGTCGCTTGTAAGAGTGTCCAAATTTCGCATGTAAGAAATGCTGAAATGAACCGGAGCTTTGCCAAGCTCGGTAAGCATGAGAGAGTGGTTAGATTGATAGCCTTGGATAAAAGGACGCGGCTTCCGGTCGAACGATGGGCTGGCTATCCAATTCCTTACTCGAGTTATTTCTTGTTCGAGCCGGGCGGCGGAGTGATGCCGTGGTGGCTGCCCGACGCAGTTCGGGACAAGGGCGCGTTGACACCCAAAACCGCCAGGCTGCCGGTGTCCGGGAATTCCACCCCCATGACAAAGGCGGTGTCGGCCACCGTCAATAATTGCTTGACCTGCTCTTCGCCCGTCGATTGCTTGGTCTTTTGTTGCTGAATGAGGAGCAGAGCGGAGCCATCTTGGAGCAAGCAGACGGCGTCGGCCACGATTCGGCCGCTAATCACGCGCGGAGCGTATTGCTTAGTGCCGCCCCCCAACAGGCTATCCACTCCCTGGGTGGCGACAGCGGCCTCGCCATGCATTAGTACGGTGCAGGGGCCGTGCCATTGTTGGTCCCGGCCGAATATCTTATTCAATAACGCGGCATTCATCGATCATCCTCCTCACCGGCAATTGGCTGCCAGACCCAGAAATGGACAAGGCCGCCCCCGCGCCTTTCCACCCTTCTCCCAAAAAACGAAGTCTGAAGTGCCTCTATATAACCTTAGCACAAGAAAAGCCGCCAAGTCAATTATCTGCCGTTGTTCTTTCATCGAGGCGTTCATTTTGCGAATGCCCGGGAGAAAGAAGCAACTTTCCGCGGGGCAAGCCTCCCCGATTGTTTTGTCCGCGATTGCCTTGACAGGGGCACAGGTTTCCGCTGAGATAGTTACAGCCGTGCTTTGTGGATGAACCGTTGTTCCCTTCTTCACGTAAACAAAACTAGAGCCGTGGATAGACTCGACCCGCTCAATAATTGCTCCGACGAAGATTTGCTGGCTCAATTTCGTCGAGGCCATTCGGAGGCGTTCGGCGCGCTGGTCCGACGCTATGAACGTGAGTTGTACGGGTACTTGCGGCGCTATCTGGGAGACCCGACCCTGGCCGAGGACGTGTTTCAGAACACGTTCCTTCAGCTATACAAGAAGGTGCACCAGTACGAGGCAGGCCGGCCGGTTCGGCCCTGGCTTTACACGATTGCCACCCACCAGGCGATCGACTCGCTAAGGCGGAACGCGCGGCATCAATCGGTGAGTCTCGATCAGAACCGGGAAGAGTTGCCCAACGGGGAGGTTCATTCGCTGGTGGATTTGCTGGAGACGCATGGGCCCGGGCCGTTGGAGCAGGCGGAGGGGGAAGAACGGCGAGAAAGCATCCGAGCTTCCGTCGATCAACTCCCGGATTTGTTTCGTCAAGTGGTCGTCTTGGCGTATTACCAAGGGCTCAAGTACCGGGAAATTGCCGATGTCCTGGATATTCCCGTGGGGACGGTGAAATCCCGACTGCATGCAGCTCTTGCCAAGCTTCAAGAAACTTGGAACGAGTCACCCTCATTACGGGAAGCGTAGACCAATGGACGAAAACCTGATTGGTTACCTTCTGAATGCGTTGGACTCGGATACACGGCGGGAAACCGAGAAATACTTGCAAAGGCATCCAGAAGCTGGGGAGCAGTTAAGCCAGCTGCGTCAAGCGCTGGAGCCCCTGGAGGCGGATCGCGAGATGTGTGACCCTTCTCCCGGCCTCTGGGTGCGGACACTGGCGCGCGTGGCTGAATTCCAATGCCGGCAGCTGTCTTCCGCGCCGCGCCGGGTGGCCGCCCGCTCGGAGACGACGCACCGAACCTGGTGGCGGCGCGCCGATGTCCTAGTGGCGGCCAGCGTGCTTTTATGCGTCTCCTTGATGATTCCACCCATTCTGGCCAAAGTCCGCTATCAACGCGATATCGTCGCTTGTCAGAACAACCTGCACGATTTTTACATCGCCCTGAACGATTACAGCAGCCGGCATCATGGCAGTTTCCCGGATGTCGCCAAGGCCGCGCCGGCGCCTTTTAACGTGGCCGGCAATTTCGTCCCCGTACTCATGGAAGAAGGCTTTCTGCCTGACGAGGTGAGCGTTCAATGCCCGGCTTTTGGGAAATCGACTCACCCTCAGTACACGCTCCACGATTTATTGATTATGGACGCCGAAGAGTTGGACAGTCGCATTTGGAACTTGGCCGGAAGTTACGCGTATTCGCTCGGCTATCGGGATGCCGCCGGCGAACACGGACCGCGCCTGGACCCGAGTCAACTCAACTCCATGCGGCCGATCATGGCTGACCGGCCGCCCCGCGACATCGTTCTCGGAACGATCGGCAACAGTCCCAATCACGGCGGTGCTGGGCAAAACGTCCTCTTCATGGACGGCCACTGCGCCTTCTGCCCCCAGCGAGTCCTTCCTTGCTCCGCGGGTGGATTTGACGACATCTATCTCAATCAAGACAATCAGGTCCAAGCCGGACGCAGTCCGTGGGATACGGTGCTGGGCGATAGCGCGGCCCACCCGTAAAGTACCGTTTTCACATCTTGAAACGATTCGGGCGCCAGCGATGCATCGGGGAACTGTTTCATTTCGACTGGCCAATCACCCGTTTTTTTGCGAACCTAGAGGTAGGGACACGGACTTGCTAAGCCGTGCTTTCGTGGGCCCTGTAAACCCAATTACCCCAACGGCAGCGAGACCAAGCCATCCGGCTCCTAAGGAGGATAGGGAGTGCCCGGCAAAAGAAAAGCCTCGGAAGGAAACGGGCTAGCTACCGTCGCGCCCGAGGAGATCTTCTCCGGCACCGAGCATCTCCCCATCGAGCGCTGTTTAGTGATTTACCGCATCATGGCGCGAACTCGCGCCATGGAAGAGCAGATGATCAAGATGAGCAAATCGGGGGAGGGATATTTCTGGATCGGCGGTCCCGGGGAAGAGGCCTTCAATAGTTGCTTAGGGCTTCAAGTCAAAAAGGGCCGCGGGCCGGATTACGATTTCCTCCACCTGCATTATCGCAATAGCGCCACCCTGGTGGCCATGGGCATGCCGTTGATCGACGGCATTCGCCAAATGGCTATGACCGCCACCGATCCTCATTCGCACGGCCGAAACTTCCCCGGTCATTATGCCTGCCAGGACTGGAACGTCATGCCCGTCTCCTCGGTAATCGAAAACCAGTTCGTCATCGCTCCGGGAACGGCCATCGTTCAGAAACGGCACGGCGGCGACGGCATCACGATCGTCGTCGGCGGCGAGGCGGGCACGGCCGAGGGAGACTTCGCCTCTTGCATGGTGTGGAGCACCAGGCCCGGCAAGGAGCTGCCGGTGCTGATGATCGTGATGAACAATGGCTGGGGCATTTCCACGCCGGCCTCCTCTCAGCACGGCGAGCGGCGGACCATCGACCGGGGGCAGGCCTTTGGCATTCCCGGCGAGGTCGTGGACGGCAACGATCCGATTGCCAGCTGGCATGCCATCGAGCGAGCGATGCTCTATTGCCGGCACGAGCGCCGACCGTTCATGCTTGAAGCTCGTGTTTCTCGGCTGCACGGTCATTCATCCTCGAGCGGCGCGCTGCGCGTCCACAATGAATTGGATTGCTTGTCCGCGTTCGAACAGAAACTTATCGAAGCCGGCGTTCTCGATCAGGTTAGCGTAGATCGAACTCGTGAAGAGTCCCAAGCCGAGGCCGACGACGCCCTGGAACTGGCCATGAACGAGCCTCGGCCGACCGCCGCCGATATTTACAAATTCACCTACGCACCCAGCAAAGTAGACCCGATCTATCCGGACGATTACACCGGATTACCGTAAATGGCCACACTCGTTCAAGCCGTTCGTATGGCGCTGCACTACGGGGAAACCCATCTCGGTGTTACGGATATTTTCGGGGAGGACGTAGGACCGCCCCTGGGTGGAGTCTTTACGGCTACTCAGGGTTTGAAGACCGCCTGGAATTCGCCGCTGGATGAGCGCGGCATTATCGGCACGGCCATGGGGATTGCATATGCCGGAGGCCGACCGGTCGCGGAGATTCAATTCTGTGATTATGGCTTTAACACCATCGATCTGCTCAAGGTCGCCGGCAATCAACGCTGGTCCGGCGCCGGCAATTACCCGATGCCTATCGTTGTTATGACGCCGAGCGGCTCGGGGATACGCGGCAGCTTGTACCATTCTCATTCTTTTGAGAGCTGGGCTAGCCGGCTGGCGGGTTGGAAGATCGTCATGCCCAGCAATGCCCTGGACGCCTATGGCTTGATGCTATCCGCTATGGCCGACCCCAACCCTGTGCTGGTGCTGTTGCCGAAAGCGCTGCTGCGCGTGCGTGGCGACCAGTTGCTTCCAGGGGAACCGGCGGACGCGGAAACGCTCAAGGGTATGATCGATGCACCGGTCGGCGATCGTAGCGGCTGGCAACCACGCTGGCCCGATTTGCAGGAATATTTCGTGCCATTAGGGCAAGCCACTTTCGTCCGGGAAGGCGAGGATGCCACGGTCGCCAGCTATGGCCGAACATTGCCCTTGTGCGTGCAAGCGGCCGATCAGCTTCAAAAAGAAGACAAACTTCGCTTCGAGGTGATCGATTTGCGCAGTATTTTTCCTTACGATTGGAAAGCCATTAGCGGA
>Ga0207114_1235_pt1 | contig 11859 bp, 13 predicted proteins | sample Alteio_BWMinHeat_70_FD_153560 | JGI IMG/M metagenome (GOLD analysis project Ga0207114, IMG submission 153560) | Enriched cells from forest soil in Barre Woods Harvard Forest LTER site, Petersham, Massachusetts, United States -... | ecosystem: Environmental > Terrestrial > Soil > Temperate forest >... | reverse complement strand
TTCGACTGCTGAATTAAAGAAATTATATAAAAAGTTTATGCATGAAGAAGATATGTGTCAGATTAGAAATCCCAAGGATTCTTTTAAGAATTTTATGCATAGCATGCTTGAAGGCGCGGTTCTTTATCGAAAATCGCTTGAGAATAATAGTTCTTATAGGCCTTCAGTGCACACGATGTTTCATAAGTCTACAGTGAGTTTACGTAGCAGCGCAGTTGTTTCTGTCGATGGTCCAGTTGAAGATATCCCGCAGCTGGGCGTTTCTTGACAGGGGCTAAGCTGTTACGAATTCTCAAACTGAGGATTCAACAAACTCACCACCTGATCCGCCGGCAAGGGTTCACTGATAAAATATCCTTGTGCCATATCGCACTGTTGCTGGATTAAAAATTCCAGTTGCGGCCAAGTTTCTATGCCTTCAGCGATCACAATAATATCGAACTGATGCGCAACACCAATGATGTGAGTGACCACTTCAGCGTAGCGTTGGTCTTGAGGCAAGACTTGAATAAATGATTGATCGATTTTTAAAATATTGATGGGAAAGTCTTTTAAATAACGTATCGAGGTATATCCTGTTCCAAAATCATCAATAGCGATACGAATCCCTTTGCCCTTAATACGGTTTAAAATTTTATTAATTCGCGGAATGTCATCCATGATGGTTAATTCCGTGATTTCTAAGTCTAGATAATGCGGGTCAAGTTGTGTGCGCTCGAGCACTTGCTCAATCCACTTAAAAAGGTGCGGATGATAAAAATGTTGCGGAAAAAGATTCACAGACATCGCAATCGGTTGATATCCTTGAGTTTGCCACAGTTTATTCGTGCGGCATGACTCTTCTAAAATCCATTCTCCCAAAGGAACGATCCATGACTCTTCTTGAGCATGCTCAAAATACGGTGCGGGATTGATGATGCCTTGACGAGGATGATTCCAACGAATCAGCGCTTCAACGCCTTTTATTTTTTTCTCTTTGATGTCCCATTGTGGTTGATAGTAAAGAAGGAACTCATGCTTATGGAAGGCTTGAGACAAATCTTCTTGCGTTTTATTACTCGTGTTCTTCACGGGTCACCTGAGGCGCAGAAAGCAACTCACGCATTTTAGCTTTGATCATATCAATAGCAATACGATTTTCTCCGCCATGAGGCACAATAATATCAGCAAGGCGTTTGGAAGGTTCAATGAATTGTAAGTACATGGGACGAACGGTTTCCTCGTATTGTTTCAAGACAGAATCGATGGTCCGATTTCGTTCATGAATATCGCGGCGCAATCGTCGTATTAAACAAATATCCAGGGAAGTATCCATAAAGATTCGTATGTCCATCAGTTCGCGAATTTTCTTATCAAGAAAAAGTAAAATCCCTTCCACGACAACCAGCGCATGTTTTCCAATAGTTCGCGTTTCTTTGGCTCGTAAATGAAGAGAATGATTGTATAGCGGAACTTCAATATTTTTTCCTTGTTGTAACTCGGTGAGATGTGTATACATCAACTCATGGTCCAGCGAGTCGGGATGATCGTAATTGATGGTAGCACGTTCGTCGAAAGGAATATCGTTGCGGTCTTTATAATAAGAGTCTTCAGATATAATAGTCACTTGATTAGAACCAAGCTCTCGGACGATCGTATTCGCTAATAAACTCTTACCCGAGGCGGAGGCCCCCGCAATTCCTATAATTATAATTTTTTTTTGCTGCACAGCTAACCCCTCTTCATATATACTATCGAGAATTTATAGGCACTTTACTGAATTTATTTCCTTTTGTCAAAAAATACAGCATTACAGGGTTTTGAATTAATGAATAATTTTTTTATAGATATCATTCCAGTATTTCTTTTTTTCATCGTGTTTAAGTATTACGGGATCTATGCGGCCACTTGGACTGGAATTATTGCCACTTTCTTGCAAGTCAGTTTTTATCGTCTCTGGCATAAACGTTGGGATAAAATGCAATTGGCCACCTTAATTATTTTTAGTGTTTTTGGCGGAATGACTTTATATTTTCATGATCCCATTTTTGTTAAATGGAAACCGACCATTTTATTTTGGATTTTTTCCATTGTTTTATTAGGCAGCCATCTGATAGGGAAAAAAACACTCGCGCAACAGGTGTTAGAAGGCGCTATGAAACGACAAAATCCTAGCGCAGTCACAGCCATCGTTATCCCATCTTCTGTGGGTAAACAATTAAATATCGCTTGGACTTTATTTTTTATCCTGTTAGGCAGCGTTAATTTATATATTGCTTATACCTTTGATGACCAGGTTTGGGTAAATTTCAAATTATATGGAATTACAGGAGCAACGCTGTGCTTCAGTATTCTGCAGATGATTTTTTTACATACTAAGATAAAATGGACCTCGTCCTAAAGCGTGCCGGGGCGGGCTCGAGAGGAAAATAAGGAATGCTGTTGTTGAAGATACAAGCCGGTTTCACCCTCATTGAAATTATCATTTTTTTAGTAGTAACCAGTATTATGATTAGCACACTGATGCTGGCTTTCTCCACAGGCTTATTAAAGACGCCAACCTTGTTAAATAATTTTATTGCCGATCAAACTGCAAAAAAATGTATGGAATGGTTTTTAAGTCAACGCAATCTCAACGGCTATACCGCGATCACTTGCCCTTCTACAGCCGTGCCGAGTTTTTGCACGGCTCCTGCCGGCTATACGCTTGCGGTGAATATCAGTTGTACGACTATTAATAGTGATTCCAATTATCAAACGATTACTGTTACTGCTAGCGGACAAGGTAATACTACTCTTTCAACTCTGATTGCGAATTATTAATATGCAGCAATTAAAAAAAGAACAAGGCTTTACTATGATTGAATTGATCATGGTCATTGTCTTGCTCGGCATTCTTGCTGTTCCTGCTGCTCAGATTCTGTCAACAGCCTTCAAGTCCTATCTTACTGCGCAAGCGATTACTGAGGCTAATTGGCAAGGACAAATTGCCATGGAACGAATGGCGAGAGATATTGCGGATGTTGCATCAAGCTCTAGCGTATCCACCATGACGAGCAACCAATTTCAATTTATTGACATGAGCGGTAACTCACTAAACTATACACTCAGTGGAACTAATTTAATGAGTAATGCACAGATCTTAGCAAGTGGCGTTTCAAGTTTAACCTTTAACTATTATGATCAAAATGGGAATACAGTGACAACCAATACGAATCTTCATGTGGTGAGCATCTCACTCACGATTACTGAAAATCAATCTAATTATAATCTGACTACCTCAGTCTACCTGAGGGATTTATCGTTATGAGAAGAAATGAATTAAAAAGAATTCGGACGCAACAAGGTTTTTTAATGATCATTGCCATCTTGTTTATTGTGGTGATAGGCACTTTAAGCGCTCTGGTGGCTTACATGTTTGTAGGTAGTAGTAACTCATCAAATAATTATATTCAGGCTGATTATGCACTGTATTTGGCTGAGTCTGGTCTTGAACAAGCCATCCATCAATTGCTCACTCCTAATTTCACGAATCGTAGTGCTTGCTCGGGATTAAATATTAGTAATAATTTTGGCGCAGGAACTTATACGGTAACGTCAACAGGCCCTTCATCTGTCAGTTCACCCGCCACACTGAACGGTGCTTTAAATGCAACAGCCACTACCATTCCCGTGACGAGCACCAGTGGATATCAAAGTTCTGGACGGATCATGATTGATCGTGAATTAATTAATTATGGTTCTGTAGATGCAACAGACTTTAATGGTGTGACACGCGGAGTAGATGGCAGCACGGCTACATCACATGCATCAGGCACTAGCGTTGGGCAATATCAATGTAGCTTATCATCTCAGGGTGGAGTCCCGAGTTTAGCCGCATCCACTAATACAGGCTTTGCTAAACGCAGTTTACAAGCCGGTGTGCAATTGCAGGACGGGTGGACAGTAGCGCAGCAGGCCAATAATAGCTTCACCTTTGCGCGCTGGAATAATCCAACAGAACTTCTATGGAACAATGCTTCTGTATCTTCTGGTAATAAACAGGACTTGCTCGGTATATCCGCAGTTTCTTACACGGACGTTTGGGCTGTCGGAAAACATCAAGGAAGCATTTACACGTTATTACATTGGAATGGAAACGCTTGGGCTGAGCCATCGATCACTGGAAGTGCAGATTTAAATAGCGTTTATTGTAATCAGAGCAACGATTGTTGGGCAGTAGGCCAGAACCAAAGTAATTATCCCACCTTTCTGCATTATAATGGCACAACGTGGGCACTTGTCACACCAACAGCCCAAGCGAATTCAACGGCCTATGGTGTGTACTGCAATAGTACCAGTGACTGCTGGGCGGTAGGGCAATCCTTAAAAATCTCAGGCACTAATTATCCTCTCTTTGAACACTACAATGGAAGTAATTGGTCGCTGGTGACACCAGCAGCTCAGGCTAATCAAACTGCCTATGGAGTTTACTGTAATAGCAGCAGTGACTGTTGGGCGGTAGGCCAACAACAAAGCAATTATCCACTGCTCGAACATTACAATGGTTCGTCTTGGACAGCCTATTCACCAACAACACAAGTGGGTGGTGATTTACGTGGCGTTTATTGTAATAACACAAATGACTGTTGGGCCGTCGGTCAACATCTTGGCGGTAATATTATGCTGTTTCTGCATTGGAACGGCACGAATTGGTCCCTGTTTTCGCCCAATATCAGCGGTAATAATGATTTGCACGGTGTTACCTGCAGGAATACCAATGATTGCTGGGCCGTGGGTCAAAATGCAACTTTCATGCATTGGAATGGCAGCACTTGGACACAGGTAAGTTCACCGAGCGCTTATCCGAATAATGTAATTATCTATGGAATTAGTTTATTGGGTTCAGGATCGCGACCGAAAACAGGCTGGAATGAAATCTTTGCATGAATTCTAAATCATTTCTCTTCTAAGGGCTCACATTACCCGTTTGAGGCGCTATTGAAACAGTCATCGTGCTGCTCCCGCCATTTAAAGGAATAGTGGCTACGGCAGCTAGTGCCGTACCTGGTGATCCTGTAGTGATGTAAGGAATTCCCTTGCTATTAAATGCAACCAAATTATTGGGTAAATTGGTGAGTGTGCCAAAGCTAATACCATGTTGTAAGGTTGTAGTGGTAGATCCAAAGGCATTTAGGATAGCTGTGCCGCTACCGTTGGTAATTTGATAAGTCGTTGATGAGGTAATAACCAGGGCGTAGCGTTGATCTTTCGTCATAGATAGAGCTTGCGTGTAACGAAGATCATCCGCCAACTGATAGGCTTGTGCGCCAAGATTAATCGTCACGCCCGGCCAATTTATAAAAACAGTAGCGGATAAAACACCGAGTAAGATAATAACGCACACCAACTCAATCAGTGTAAATCCTTTTTGTTTTATCATATTTTTGATCCATGCATTACTCAGGGGTTAATGGTAGCAAATATTTCAAAATTATAAGACAATAGAGAATATTTAATAAGGATATACTGGTGCTTAGGAATGTGCAGCATTTTTTACAAAAAACATTTTTAAAAAAAATTCATCAATGGCGTTCTTTAGGCGCGTCTTTCTCTCGCGCTTCTTCCCTCGGAGATTGTTGCGGCATTAGAATTTATCCTGAAACATTCCTTTTCGTTTACGCGCGTCAGAAAGAAGATAAAATGGAACTTCTTTCGTGCGATTTAGTGCCCTATAAAACGCTTGAAGATATAAAAAACTTTTTATCAACAATGGTTGTCGATTTCGACTTAAAAAACACGACGTGTCATTGGATTTTACAATCTGAACAATACCAGTTAATGCCTCTCGATGCTTTACCTGTACCCTCTAACGAATTTCAATCCGCTATTCGATGGAAAATAAAAAACTTACTGCCTTTCCCTGTAGAAGACGCCATTATCGACTCTTTTCCGATTCCTTTAGATAAGTCTCCGGCGGCACGCGAACAAATCATGACGGTGATTGCTCGTGCCAGCATGTTAACCCCCTTTTGCGACGCCATTCAGGAAAGCGGATTGAATTTAACAACCATTGATATCCCAGAACTTTGTTTGCGCAATCTTTTAAACGCCGATACAACAGAATTAAAAAATTTCGCTTTATTGTATATACGGCACACCAACAGCCAACTACTTATTAGCAACCAAGAGTCTCTCTATGTCGCGCGTCAAATTGATTTGGATTTAAAAAATCTAGAGCTCTTAATTCACAAACCCGAACAAAGCGAAGAATTGCATCAAAGTATTGATAAAGTATTATTGGAATTATTACGTTCTTTTGATTATTTTCAATATAATTGGAGACAAGCTAGTCCATCACAACTTTTTTGGGTAGGTGGCAGCGGCGGCAACTTGAAGCCATTATTAACCTTATTAGGGCAACGACTCAACATACCCGTCTCTCGTTTAGATATATCCCCTTATTTTACCTTTGATCCTGAAAAATTTGTTTCTATAAAACAAATCCCGGAGGGAACGTTATTTCCTTTATTGGGAGGAATGTTAAAAGAGAGGATATTTGCCCATGCAACAGAACATTAATCTCTATCTCTTCCTTCCGCGTACCACAAAATCTTTTCTGACCTTCCTAGGGATGAAATATATTTGCTTTTCTTTTCTTTTATTTTTAATGATCTTTTATATTTTTAGTTTATGGGGAGAGCATAGACAAACACAACGCATTGATAACATTCATGGTCAGCTTAACAAAATTCAGAACCGAATCGCCGCGATTCAAGCACAATATCCGCTCATCAATCTCAATCAAGGAAATAGCACGGCGCAAAAACTTCAAAAAGAACTGGATGAAAGCAATAAAACAGCCGAGTTTTTTTCACGAAATAAAGAGGTGTCTTCTTATTTCATTGGCTTTGCAAAGGCCGTTGTTCCTGGCGTGTGGCTGGACAACATTCAAATTGCCTTGGACCAAAAGAAAATCACCTTATATGGATATGCTGTTAATTCCAAATCGGTACAGCAATTCATGAATCATTTGACTGATCCAAAAGAATTAGAGGGCATGCATTTTCAAATGAGCGAATGGAATAAATCAGAAATTAAAAAAGAAAGTTTACTACGTTTTGTTATTGCCAACGCAGAGGGTTCATGGCCAATTTAATGAAAAATATCCCTATAAAAAAATGGATAGATTCTCGAAATTCACGAGAAGGATCTTTAGTGTTGGCCATTGTGTTAGCGTTTATTTATTTTATTTGGACATTATTATTTTACATGCCATTACATGGAAAAATGATCTCCCTAAATAATCAGGAACAACAATTGCTCACTCAACTCAATCAACAAGAACAACAAGCTGCCTCCTTAGAACAGATGATTTCCTCGAGTTCGTTTTTGAATCAATTAGCGACACAAAAAAAACTAATCGATGAATCCAAGGAAGCGCATAAACATTTTGAAACTATAGCGTTGCATTTAGTCTCTAGAAAAGATTTGCCAAAAATGATGAATGCTATTTTAAATCAACAAACAGGTATTATTCTTACCAGCATGAAAACATTTCCAGAAGAACATTGGAAAGGGCCTCAAATTGACGGGCTTTCTTTTCCAAATGAAGAAGATATCTATAAATACAGCATACAAATTGATTTTCAGGGATCTTATTTCAGTACGATTGATTTTTTGAGTTATCTTGAATCCTTATCTTGGCATTTTTATTGGGATTCTCTTGAGTATAAAGTTTTGAATTACCCTGAAGCAGAAGTCACACTCCGACTCCATGTGTTGAAGAGATCTGTGTCATGAATAAACGAAACGTAATATTACTTTTATCGCTTTTATTGGGATGTTTTTCTTCTTGCGCTTTTGCTTCTTTTTCAGACTTACAAGACCCTACACGACCTGAAAATTTCAGCGGCTCACAGTCTCAAGCAGCGCATCCATGGGGTTTAGAGGCAATCATCATCGCTCCCGAACGCCGCATTGCTGTTATCCATGGACAAATGGTCAAAGTTGGAGATAGCGTGGCTGGTTTTAAAGTGGTGGCCATTCAATCAAATACAGTGCATCTTGAAGGCCCTCATGGTAGCATAATATTGTTTCTGTTTAATCATAGTGTTAAACGAATTCACTAACGCTCTGTGCAAGGATGATGGATGGAAAAATATCTAAAAATAGCACTGATGCTATTAATGGCATTTTTTGTCGTGAGCTGCTGCACAACGCCAAGCGTTTCTAAAACTCCAACAGCGTCCGAAGAAATTCATTCCCAATTAAAAAAAGATATCGCAATAGATAGAAAAATAGCCCGTAAAAATCATTATTTGCCTGCTAGCGTCAGTCAAGCGCTGTTACCCACGTTAACTTCAGATTTTTCGAATAACAGAGAAAAATTCCATCATCGTTTTGATATTAGCGTTAATGCAATGCCTGCCAAATCTTTCTTTATGGGGCTAGTAGAGGGAACGCCTTATAACATGGTCGTAAGCCCCAAAATCAACGGAAATATTTCTTTAAATCTCAAAAATGTCACCATTGACGAGACCATGGAAGCCGTGCGCGATGTTTATGGATATGAATTTCGTAAAATCGCTTATGGCTATGAAATCTTGCCACAAGAATTAGTGACACAATTATTTACGGTCAATTATCTTAACATCAAAAGAACAGGAAAATCTCGAACTCACGTCAGCTCAGGACAAATCAGTGAAACCGCCACTAGCTTTAGCACGAGCGGCACCAGCGCACCGACTCCTGTCAGCACCACCACCAACAATCCATCGGGTAGTCAAGTAGAAACACTTTCTGAAATGGACTTTTGGAAACATTTAGAAGGCACTTTAAAATCAATGGTAGGCACTGAAAATGGGCGGGCGGTTGTTACCGACGCACAAGCAGGAATGGTCATGGTGCGAGCCTTTCCAAAGGAATTACATTCCATCTCAAAATATTTGGATGGTCTGCAAACTAATTTAAACCGTCAAGTCATCTTAGAAGCTAAAATTTTAGAAGTGGATTTAAATGATGAATTCCAATCGGGCATCGACTGGAATTTATTTGGCCGAGTCGCACTTGGCAATAGTGGGGTAGGGCAACGGAGCTCTCAAACATTGGCTGATCTTAATATTGATATGACCGATTTTTCAAGCATGTTTACCTTGGCAGTCTATGGTAATTTTGGATCGTTGATTAAATTACTTCAGATGCAAGGAAACGTACAAACCTTATCTAATCCTCGTATATCAACAATTAACAACCAAAAAGCCGTTATTAAGGTAGGGGAGGACGCATTTTTTGTAACCGGTGTATCCACCTCGAATACGATTGTTGGCACCAATACATTACCCTCTGAAAATGTTGACCTTACTCCCTTCTTTTCAGGAATTACGATGGATGTCATTCCGCAAATCAGCCGTAATCAGGAAATTATTTTACATATTCATCCCACGGTTAGCGTCATCACCGAACAACAACAAAATATCGTGTTAGGAACCTCTCCTAATAGCACTGGCACAGCCTCGGTCAATAATACGTTTACCTTACCTCTTGCTAAAAGCACGATTCGAGAAACAGACAATGTGGTGCGCGCCAAAAGCGGTCAAATTGTAGTGATTGGCGGTTTAATGCAAAACAATGCAACCGAACAAGTAGCCAGTGTTCCATTCCTCGGACGTTTGCCTTTAATCGGTCCTTTATTCCGTCGAACAGAGCAACACTCACGGAGATCGGAGTTGGTTGTTTTGCTGCGTCCTATCATTGCAGACAATCGCACTTGGGGAGAAGACATGCGTCAAACCGACAAACATTTTACGAAATTAAATCGTGGATTTCATGCCGGCAGTCTCCCTGAAGTTTTTGGAAGTGAGGCTGAGAAGGACGATTTGCATTAAGGGAACATTATGTACCTTGATCATTTTAAATTTAAAGATCCGCCTTTTACATTAACGCCGAATGTAGATTTTTATTGCCAACTTAAAGCACATCAAGAAGCGCTCAATACCATTTTATTTTGTTTAAACAGCGGAGAAGGGTTTATCAAAATTATCGGAGAGGTAGGATCTGGAAAAACGTTGCTATGCCGTAAACTACTCAATTGTTTAGGGGAAGACTTTGTGACAGCCTATATCCCTAATCCAGATTTAGGGCCCATGGAATTACGCAAAGCGGTAGCGCGCGAATTAGGAATCAATCCTATTCAATGCAATGATCCTAATGAAGTATTGGCTATGATCAATGCCCGACTCGTTGAATTGCATACTGCAGGAAAGCAAGTAGTTCTATTGCTCGATGAAGCCCAAGCCATTCCTTTGGAAAGTTTAGAGGCAATCCGTCTTTTGACGAACCTTGAAACGGAAAAGACCAAGCTGTTACAAGTGGTTTTATTCGGACAACCAGAACTCGATGCGCACCTTAGTCAACCGCATATTCGCCAACTAAAGCAACGAATTACTTTTTCTTATTACTTGTCGCTCATGACACGGCAAGAGTTAGATCTTTATATTTCCCATCGTTTAACGGTTGCCGGTCATGAAGCCGGTGAAATTTTTACTCAGAAAGCACGCAATTTTCTTTTTCGTAAAAGCGGAGGGGTTCCTAGAATTGTCAACATTCTTTGTCACAAAGCACTGCTTCTTGCTTTTGGTCGAGGTGAAACCCTCATAACCCGTAAGATGATTGAATTAGCCTCGAAAGATTCAGAATTTGGTGGCACCGCTGATTTCTATCCCTCCCGACTTCTCTGGACAGCGGTATGGTTGAGTTTAGGCATGGGCTTTGTCTTGTTGCTTCTTTCTTAAAAGGACCGACCGTAGATGAGCGTCATTAATCAAATGTTAAAAGATTTGGAGAAACGAACAAAATTCCCTAAAAATTTTAACGTTCTTTTATCCGGAACCAGCTTCTCGTCCCAAACAAAAAATCAAAATATTTTATTACTTTTATTGCTGACAGCTTCCCTATGTTTTGCGGGGTTATCTTTTTGGAAATTAATTCATCATCCAGAATTTCGTATATTATTTTCGCCAAGTCTTTCCTCTACGACTCAGAAGACCCTTCCAACCTTTCCTTTACCTCAATCCATTGAAGCAAATCGTGCGCCAACCATGCTCACTGGAATGACGCTGCAAATCGAAGGAGACCGAACTCTTTTTCGTCTTTTATTAAACAAGGATGCTTATTACCAACTCAGTTCTCATCAAAAACAGAACATCCTGACTATAGCCCTAGACAACACTCAACTAACAGCTTCTTTGCCGCCGTTAGATTATTTGAATAGCGCTTTAACAGAGATTAAGGCGCTTCCCTTAAAAAACGGTTCTTTAGATATGATACTTACTTTAAGTCCAGACACAGAGCTTATCTCTGTAAACCTCAATAAAGAAGGGAAGTTTTCTGAATTGCAAATCGATTTCCGAACACTCCATCAGGAAACCGCCTCACTTTCTACGGACATAAAAAAAGTATCTCTTGATTTAACAGCCAGTCAACGGCATCAAAAAGCCCAATCCTTTTTAGCAGAAGGAGATACCGATCAAGCTGTATCAATTTTAATAAATATGCTGCATACCTATCCTGAATATTTTCAAGCACGAGAAGACCTCATCCGTGTATTGTTGCAAGAAGGGCAACATAGTGTAGCCAGTCGCTTTTTAGAAGAAGGATTACAACAGAAGCCTTTTTATCCTCCCTTTATCGAACTTAAAGCGCGCCTGCTCGTCGATCAAGGAAAAACAGTGCAAGCCTTAAATCTATTAAAGAAAGCGCCCCCATTAATGACAGTACATCCCAACTATCATGCTTTTCTCGCTGCGCTTTATCAAAAAACGGGCGCATTTAAAAATGCCGCTAAAATTTACATGCAACTCACCAATATCGATCCCAGTAACGGCGCTTGGTGGACAGGCT
>Ga0207114_1234_pt1 | contig 11909 bp, 10 predicted proteins | sample Alteio_BWMinHeat_70_FD_153560 | JGI IMG/M metagenome (GOLD analysis project Ga0207114, IMG submission 153560) | Enriched cells from forest soil in Barre Woods Harvard Forest LTER site, Petersham, Massachusetts, United States -... | ecosystem: Environmental > Terrestrial > Soil > Temperate forest >... | reverse complement strand
TGCATGCAGATGCTGGGGTCATGCTTTTACAGAGAGATTTGACGCCCGAGCGCTTGATTCAGGAAATCGAGGCTCTCCGCCGCGATCCCGGTCGCCGGCAGCGGATGTCTAAGAATTTGCGCGCCTCCTACCAAAGCCAGGCAGCGGAAAAAATCGCTGCGGATATCGCTGCGGATATTGTGGGTGGCGCTTGAGTTGACCTGGACCTCGTCGTCAGATTGTGTTACATCCCAAATTATGCGTTTCACACAGACAAAATTTCATTTTGTGGGTGTTGGTGGGATTGGGATGTGCGGTCTCGCCGAATTGTTGCACAATATGGGGGCCGTGGTCACGGGGAGTGATCTGGCGGAAAATGCCAATACCGAACGCTTGAAGCAAATGGGTATTCAAGTTTTTCAAGGGCACCATGAGAATCATGTCAACGGCACGGATGTGGTCGTCTACTCGAGTGCCGTTTCTAAAGAAAATCCGGAAATCCGCAAAGCTCTTTCGAGCAAGATTTCGCTGATTCCTCGTGCGGAAGCCCTCGCTGAGATTATGCGCCTAAAACGGGGTATTGCCGTGGCCGGTAGTCACGGCAAGACGACAACGACTTCGATGATCGCGTCGGTGTTTTTGAGCGGAAAATTAGAACCGACCATTGCCATTGGCGGGCGTTTTGACTTGATTCAAAGTACCGCGCGCCTGGGGACAGGGGAATGGATGGTCGCCGAAGCTGATGAGAGCGATGGAAGTTTTCTGAAACTGGCACCAGAAATTGCCGTGATTACAAATATCGACAATGATCATTTAGATTATCACAAAACTTTTGCTCGGCTCCAACAAGCCTTTGTCAGTTTTGCCACCTTGATCCCTTTTTATGGATTCGTTGCCATCTGTGGAGACGATCCACTCGTGCGGACTCTCTTTGCAGAATTTCCCAAACAGATTTTTTATTACGGATTTTCTCGCGAGAATGATTTTGTACTCACAAATGACGGCAAGAATTTTTTGTTGTGCGAAAACGGCAAGTCCCTCGGTAAATTTCGACCGGCTATTCCGGGAAAGCACAATGCTTTGAATGCGGCGGCGGCCTTTGTGGCCGGACTCAAAGTGGGTATTCCCTTTGATACAATTCGCGGGGCTATTGAGGATTTTCGAGGTGTGGACCGCCGTTTCCATTTTCGCGGAGAAACCAATGGCATTCGTTTTTACGACGATTACGGCCACCACCCGACGGAAATTCGTGCAACCCTTCAAGCCTTTCGCGAAAAATACCCCGATCGCAAAATCACAGTTTTATTTCAACCCCACCGCTATTCGCGAACCGAAACTTGCTGGGAGCAATTCCTCGATGCCTTCAATGACTGCGACCGCGTTTTCGTCACCGATGTCTATGCAGCCGGTGAACAGCCTCTTGCAAATATCGATTCCGAAAGACTTGCCCGTGAAATTCGGCACGCGGATTGCACTTATGCTGAGAAAAGTTCGGCCTTGCCCGAACTCCTCGCCAACCAACTTTCACCGCACTCACTCTTCATCTGCCTTGGTGCCGGAGATGTTTGGAAAACGGGCGTCAATATGCTCGCACGTCTCAGCGAGCTCGCCGCAGTTAGTTTGGGGTAAATGCTCGACATCCAAGAAAGAATAAAACTCGACAAATACACTTCTTGGAACGTCGGTGGCGAAGCCGAATATTTTTGTCTTCCGAAAACTCTGGCAGAAATTCAGGAGGCGCAGGCTTGGGCCCTAAAAAACAAGCATCCGGTGACGATCCTTGGCGGTGGATCCAATGTGCTTATCTCCGACAAGGGAGTGAAGGGTCTCACCATTTGCCTCAGGCAATTTTCAGGAATTCAAAGCAAAGAAGTCAGTGGACGTCTCACCCTTGAAGCTCTTGCCGGCACCTCCAAATCGGAACTTCTGAAGGTTTTTCTTAAAAATAAACTCGCACCGGCACTTTTTTTGGCTGGGCTTCCTGGCGATTTGGGTGGTGGCATTGTCATGAATGCCGGCGTTTCTGAAGCTTTTGTCCCTCGAGAGTTTGCCGAAATCGTCGATTGGATCGAAGTGCTCAAAGCAGATAGTTCGCTACAAAAATATGCTGCTAAAGAAATCACTTGGAAGTATCGAAACTCCCAAGGATGGCAACCAGGTATTATTGTGAACATAGGCCTTAGCTGGCCCATGCAAGCGGACACCTCGATCTTGGTCCAGGTTAAAGAAGCTAACCGCATCCGTCTGCAAAAACAACCGCTCGATTTGCCGAGCTGCGGATCGGTTTTTATTAATCCTCCCGGAAAAAAAGCGGCTCAACTCGTAGAATCGTGCGGGCTCAAAGGCTATACTGTTGGTGGAGCTCAGGTTTCTGCAAAGCACGCGAACTTTATCGTCAATGTTGGCAAAGCGAGAGCCGCTGATATGGCCGCTGTGATTGAGAAAATCAAGAGCACTGTTCTCAAGGAGAGGGGAGTGGCGCTACAGTCGGAAGTAATTTTTCTGGGAGACTGGACTGACTGAAGCCGAAAACAGAAATGAAAAAATCACGCTGGCGCATTCTTGGATTTCTGGCCTTCACCTCAATGGCGATTGCCGTCTGTTACTATCTCGGAAGAAGCGAATTCTTAAATGTCACTCAAGTTGAAGTGGTTGTCGTCAATGGCCCTGGCCAATCTCCGTTTATGCGCAGCTTTGTGGATTCGATCGACAAGGAAATGTCGGCACTTAAAGGTCGTTCCATTTGGAATCTTGACCTCCAAGACAAGGCTCAAGTTTTGCTGCAAAGGCCTGAGTTAAAGGAGGTTCACCTCACCCGCAACTGGCCCAACACGCTGAGCCTCGTGGTGAACTTTAAAGAAGTGCGCGTGGTGATTCTGCGCAATCCCAACGTTGTGCCCGTACTCGATGACGGGTCCCTGCTCAAAGCCGTTCCCTTTGCTCAGTCTCCAGATGTGCCAATTCTCATCGGCAATTTTTTCGAAAAAGACGTGGGTCTGCGAAAAAAAGCGCTCGAGTTTTTAGCGCAAGCAAACGAAACCGGGGCCTTTTCAAAAAAGACTATTTCCGAAATTCATTACACCGATAAGGACGGCTTTTGGGTTGTGCTCGTTCACTCCGGGATCCGCGTAAAACTTGGTCAGGACAAGTTCCTTACGAAGTTTGCTCGTGTACAACAGGTTCTCGAGTACCTCAGCTCGCACAACCAAAGAGCCAAAACCATTGATGCCAATCTAACCAGAAAAGTCCTCGTTCATTAGTAGCCTCTTGAAAAGCAAGCGACCTGCGTCAACCTCTTGATAAAATTATCTTGTCAAGCCGCGTAAAAATTCCTAAGCTAAAACTAAGTGGTTCTAGTCGCAATAGACCCTACTTAAGGACGAGTACAACATGAAGATACAGAATCCCGTCATCGCCGGTCTCGACATTGGTTCTTCAAAAGTGGCTGTCGTCATCGGCACTGTCACTGCGGAAAATCAATTAGAAATTGTGGGGGTGGGCACGGCCCCCAATATTGGAATTCGGCAGGGTGTAGTGGTCAACATCGAGGCGACCACCGAAGCCATCCGCCGAGCGCGCGACGAAGCCGAACTCATGTCGGGATATAAAATTCAGGAGGTTCTTGTGGGGGTCAGCGGCTCCCATATTAAGTCTTTTGACTCCCGCGGAATGGTCGCCATTAAAAATAAAGAGGTCTCTCAACAAGATGTGGAGAGGGTCATCGAGGCCGCGAAAGCGGTCGCCGTACCCACGGACCGCCAGGTGCTCCATGTTCTCCCAAGGGATTTCAAAGTCGACGGGCAAGATGGGATTTTGGATCCGATTGGCATGTCGGGAATTCGTCTTGAAGCCATCGTGCATATTGTGACCGGAAGCCAAACCGCCATCTCCAATAATTTAAAATGTTTAGAGCGCGCAGGCTTGAAGGTTTCAGCTTTGGTGCTCGATCAACTCGCGTCCGCGACGGCAGTCCTGAGTGAAGACGAAAAATCTCTCGGTGTATGCCTTGTCGATATGGGAGCTGGTTCTTGCACTTGCATTTATTATGTCAATGGCAGTGTCGCTCACACATCGGTGGTCCCAGTCGGCGGTCAGCATTTCACCCACGATATCGCCATCGGATTGAGAACTCCGCAAATGGCCGCTGAAGAACTGAAGAAGCGATTTGGCTGTTCCTTGGCGAGCATTGTTCCTGAAGGAGAAGTTATTGATGTGGAGGGGGTCGGGGGTCGCAAAACTCGCTCCGTTCGGCGCAAAGACTTGGCCGAAGTGCTGGAGCCAAGAGCTGAAGAGACCCTGCAGCTCTTACAAAATGATTTGAAACACAGTGGTTTGATGCCCCTTGTGGGTTCGGGGGTGGTGCTCACGGGGGGCGCCAGCCATCTGGAAGGTCTTGTGGAAATGGGTGAGTTTGTTTTCGATATTCCCGTTCGTCGCGGCATTCCTATGCAGGTCGGTGGGCTCAATGAGGTCATCAAGTCGGGAGAGTTCTCCACGGCTGTCGGCTTGCTTCGCTACGGGAATGCTAAAAAGAAATACACCAAGGCCATTCCAGTCGAATTGTATGTAGACGCTGTACAGAGTTGGGGACAAAAAATGAAGGATTTCTTCGGAGATCTTTTTTGAGGGAGGCGCATGTTTGAGCTCGATGAAAATACCAGCATAGGTGCAAACATTAAAGTTGTAGGCGTCGGTGGGGGTGGCAGCAACGCCGTTGCCACGATGATCGAATGCGAGATGAATGGCGTGCAGTTTGTGGTTGCCAACACAGACGTACAGGCATTGCATGCGAACAAAGCCCCTGGGAAAATCCAGTTGGGAGCTGATCTCACCAAGGGACTCGGGGCCGGTGCTAATCCTGACGTGGGCCGACGGGCTGCCATTGAGTCTTACAATCAAATTGTTGAAGTTCTCGAGGGCGCCGATATGGTTTTCGTCACCGCAGGAATGGGTGGTGGCACGGGCACGGGTGGTGCCCCTGTCGTGGCAAAAATCGCCCGTGAGCTGGGTGCTCTTACGATTGGTGTTGTGACCCGTCCCTTTGTTTTTGAAGGTAAGCGCCGTCAACGTCACGCCGACCAAGGATTGCAAGAATTAAAGGAAAATGTCGACACCTTGATCGTGATCCCCAATCAAAAACTTCTCAGTATTTCTGGAGACAAAACGCCGCTGCTGGAGACCTTCAAGAAGGCGGATGAAGTTCTCTTGCAAGCCGTGAAAGGGATCTCAGATCTCATCAACATTCGCGGACTTATCAATCTCGATTTTGCGGATATTCGCACGGTCATGCAGGCAAAGGGTCTGGCGCTGATGGGTACGGGGACGGCGCGTGGAGAAAACCGAGCGATCGAGGCTGCAACCTCGGCCATTTCCTCGCCGCTTCTTGAAAATATTCGCATCGATGGCGCGACAGGAATCATCATTAACGTCACTGGCGGTCAGGATTTGAGTCTTTACGAAGTGAACGAAGCCTCAACTTTGATTACGCAAGCCGCACATGAGGACGCCGAGATTATTTTTGGTGCAGTCATCGACAATACACTCACGGACGAAATTCGAGTTACCGTGATCGCGACGGGTTTTTCTGACCCTGAGCGCACGGTGCAAAACGTGGACGTGGGTATGAGCAAACCACAGGCGTTTACGGGTTTGATGCAAACTCCCAAAGTGGAGGTGGTACCAGTACCGCCCCCAGTTCCGAGCTTTAGCCCGACGATTGAGATTCCTTTGCCTTCAGCTCCAGACAAATACAGTGTTGACGCCATGTTAAATTCACGAGACTTGCTCGTGGCAAAGGCGAAGGCCTTTAAGGAGAGTCAAGATATTAAACAAAAGTACCAACAGCCGGAACAGTTGTCCCTCAATGTTGATCCTCTTGAACAACAATCTTTAGAGGATGCGCGCCGCATGGCACGAGAGGTTCTGAGTTCACCTTTTACTTCCCAAAATCTGGAAGTTCCTGCATTTATTCGTAGAAGACAGGCGCACGAGGATAAATAACTTTCTTCGAGCGCAGAGTCCCTCGAAGACAGGTCCGATGAAAGCTTATTTTATTTCAGATGTGCACCTTAAAACTTTGAACGAAAGAAATGGGCAAATCCTTCTCCGCTTCCTGAATTCTCTCAGCACAGAAGCTCCCAGCGACTTGTTTCTCGTAGGTGACATTTTTGATTTCTGGGTCGGAGATCATGATTTCTTCTATCAAAAGTTTAAACCGATCGTGGATCAAATCGTCAGCTTGCAAAAATCCGGGACGCAAGTTCATTACTTCGAGGGCAATCACGATGTGCACGTCAAAAAATTTTGGGAATCTCGATTCCATATTCCCTGTTCAGTTCCTGAAAAATATTTCCAACTTGGCCCGCTGCTCGTTCGCGTCGAACATGGGGACATGATCAACCCCCATGATGTGAAATACCTCAAGTATCGGGATTTTATCCGCAGTCCCTACCTCGAAAAATTGGCCCATTTATTACCCCCCAAAGCCTTTAGCGATTTAGGAAATTTCGCCAGTCGGATGAGCAGAAAAAGGAGCAGCCAAGTTCGCTCAAAACAAGAGGAGTACCTCCGCGGTCTCATCCGCGCCTATGCTCAGCAGGCCTTTGCTCGGAAGCCATTTGATGTGCTGATCACCGGCCACATGCACATCCTCGACGACTGGGAATTCGCGGTAGCCGGCCGAAAGGTCCGCTCCATCAACCTCGGAAGCTGGTTCGAAAAACCCCGATCCCTACTCATCGATGACACCGGAATTTCTTGGCGGGAATTAAACTAGAAGTAAAAATTGTAGCCGACGATGCCCAGAAAACCGCCCATTGTGGTGATGACGTCGTTGTTGTTTGCCCGCAATTCTCCATTGAGCACAGGCGTGCCGATGGAGCCTCCCATGTTCCCTGAACTGGCGGTCACGATATTGCGGTAGATTGGGAGATATCTGGCGTTGCCCTCGAGCACGATGCAATTGCTCGGGGTGAAGCAAAACTCGGCACCGAGTCCGGCCAGCCCACCGAACGTGCCGCCGCTAAAGGCCAAATTCGAACTGCCGTTCGAGAGCGTGCCGGAGATATTGCCATAGCCCACGCCAACTTGCAGAAAGAACTTCATAAAATTATTTTCAAGGGGCACCAGCCGAACAATGGGGAAGAACAAAACTCCTGACATATTTGCTGACGCGGTCCCGGTGGAAGACTGTGTAAAAAGAGACGGGCGGAAGATAACGGCAAACATGGTGCCGCTAAATCGGTGCGCGTATTGAGCCGAAAATTCGTAGGCCGAACCAACGTCTTTGACTCCGGCGATATTGAGTCCGTCGAGGTAGCTATTGAGGTCGGTTTGCGGGGCCGATAGAATGCCGACGCCGAAACCGATAGAGTTGCCGCCGCTGCTTTGAGCGAAAGCTTGTGTTGCCAACAAAAAAGCGCCGATGGCTAAGAGAGTTTTGAAAAACGTCATAATGCCTCCGAGTTGATGATCTTTATTTTATGGTCGGCTATCGCCTTGGGCGAGTCCAGCGGATTTTTCTGCAAGCTCATAGGAAAATTCCCAAGCCACCCTGCAGGAAGCCGCCACCTCCTAGGTTATAAGAAAAGTAGGCATAGAGGTCCGAGCCTTTCAGAAAGAAACCGGCGCCGGCGAAACCGCCGCCAATCCCGGCCCCGACTCCGTTGCCCGCGCCGATGCCCACTCCGGCTCCCCCCTGCAAGTAGGGACGAAAAAGGCCTGAGCCAAAGAGGTATTTAAAATTCACGTCACCACCGACGGATACCGTCGTGGTCGAGTTTCCTGAATTCGTGGACGTGGAGTTGACCGAGCCAAGGCCCGCCTCGAAAGCCCAGTTCGTCCAGAAATAGCAAAAGTTCGCACCGATAGCTGCACCCGGTGGATTGTTGTACCCAAGGTTGACGCTCCAATTGGCGAAGACCTGAGTCCCATAGAAGATCGCTAAGGCGAGCAAATACTTCAAACGCTTCACCACTTTACCTCGCTGAATTTAACAGTTGTTCCGCATGCATCAAACTCGTTTTGGTTATCTTCTCACCAGAAACGAGACGTGCCAATTCTTTAATGCGCTCACTTTTGTCGAGCTCAGCTACCTGCATTTGCCCGCTATTTTCTTGAGGAGACTTGCTGATAACAAAATGGACGTCGGCGAAGGCAGCAACTTGCGGCAGGTGAGTCACACAAATCACTTGTTGGCCCTTGGCAATGGCTTTGAGTTTTCTCCCCACCTTTTCGGCGGTGGTTCCTGAAACCCCTGCATCCACTTCGTCAAAAAGATAAGTGCGCGGAAACTGCGAGCCTCCAACCACGCGCTTCAATGAAAGCAGAATCCGACTCAATTCTCCACCGCTCGCCGCCTTGGATAAGGGCCGGGGATCGTCCTTGGCCGAGGATTGAATCATAAATTCCACATCGGAGTTTCCGGTCGAAGAGAGCTGCGCAAAAGTTCGCACAATAAGCAAAAATTGCACGCCTTTCATATTGAGATCGGCCAGTTCATCGTTGATTGAGTCCTGAAGAAGCTTTGCTCCATTTTTTCGCCGCAGGTGCATGTCCTGGGCGAGGCGGGTCAATTCCTTTTCAAGAAGCAGGGATTGCGACCTGAATTGCTCAATCGATCGTTCCATATCTTGGAGTTCGGCAATTTCTGTCTCCATTTTCAGCAGCTGTCCAATGATATCTTGTACGTCGGGCCCGAATTTCTTCTGCAGTTTGCGGATTTGACTGAGACGGCTTTCCAATTTTTCTGTGCGCTGGGCGTTTCCTTCAGCGTTGCCATCCAGTTTTGGGAGGGACTTGCGGAGTCCAAAAACAAAGTCTTCCAGAAGATTTTGTGCTTGCAGCAATTTCTCGCGATCGGCTGAAGAGAACTCACTCAGTTTAGAGAGCGAACGCCGAATACGAGCAAGGGCCGAGTCCTCATCTGTGTCTAAAGCTTCCTCCACGAAGTCGACCAACTGAAGGTGTTTCGAAAGATTCTTTAAATTTTTCAGCTCGTCTTCAATTTGCAGATCTTCTCCCGGGGAGAGATCGAGATGCTGAATTTCATCCCGCTGAAAGAGCAGGAAATCCAGTTTTTGCGCGGCGAGTGGGCTCAGTCTGATCTTTTCTTCGATTTGCGCCAGCATGGACCTCCACTCCGCATATTTCTTTGCAAAACTTTGGCGCAAGTCCCAAATCCCAGAATACAGATCGAGAACATCCAGATTGTAACTTTTGGAGAGCAGGTTTCGGTTTTCAAATTGTCCGGTCATTTCAATCAAGGGAACTGCAGTCCCGGTGATTTCAATCAAGGGGAAGACCACGTCTCGAAGTGATGATAAAGTGATGAGAGATCCGTTGACATAAACTCTTGATTTTTCTTCGGCGAGAATTCTTTTTACTATGAGTGTGTCATCCTCACAGTCAACACCCAGCGCTTTTAATTTTTCTTTGATATCTGCTCGGTGACTAATTTCAAAATAGCCCTCGATGGAAGCCGAGGATTGTCCGGTTCTAATTTCTTCGATGGAGGCTTTTTGGCCCATCAGCAAGCCAAGACTTTTGAGCAAAATAGATTTTCCGGCACCGGTTTCGCCACTGAGAATATTTAGTCCTTTGCGAAATTGCACATGGACGTTGTCAATGATGGCAAAGTTGCTCACGCGAAGTTCGAGAAGCATAGCTAAGCCCTTTCTCCAAATTTGAGCTTTTCTCGCAACAGAGCAAAATAAGACAAATTCGGATCTCGCACCATGATGTGATCGCATTCGGCCCGCTCAACAGTGATTTCGTCGCCCGGCAAAACATCCGCGAATTTTTGCCCATCCACCACGTAATGTGCGCGGTTGTTGATCTTAAAGGAAAGCTTTCGGTCATCGGGAAAAATTAAAGGTCGGCTCGTCAGATTGTGGGGAGAGATAGCGGTCACCACAATAATCTTGCAGTCCGGATGCGCGATGGGGCCTCCGGCAGCAAGGTTATAGGCGGTTGATCCCGTCGGCGTGGCTACGATCAATCCATCGGCCTTCACTTCTGCGACCAGAAGCCCCTCACTGAACAAAGACAAATTGATCAATTGGCTGTTGGAACCCCGTTCGATCACCAAGTCATTCAGCGCTAAGGCCGAATCTCGGATCTTTCGTTTCCGCCTGAGGGACACTTTCAGGATGGCACGCGGCACTAAGCGCATTTGTTTTTTGAGAGTCTTTTCTAGGGCGGACACGGCGTTCTCTGCTCTGGTCGGCGTCAGAAATCCGAGCGAACCTAAGTTGATTCCCAAAATGGGAATGGCCTTTCCCTTCAATAGCCGCACAGCACGCAAATAGGTACCGTCCCCTCCGAGCGCAATCAACAGCGACATCTTTGCCATTTCTTGAGGCCGTGCCAGCTTTGTGCCAGCCAATTTTTTTTGTTCAGGAGCTGTGTAGACCTCAATATTGTTTTGCTGGAGCCATTGGATCAGTTTTTTAGCAACGCTGAGAATTTGCTTTGCTCCCAAGCGGTAGACGATCGCCACTTTCTTAAAATCAGATTTAAAATCCGGGTTAATTCCAGGCTTAGCGCCCGTTTTTATTTCAGCAGCGGTCGTTTTCAAAGAAGTCCGTCCCTTCTGAGCAGAGCCTCTTTGTCCGGCTCTCGGCCACGAAACTGTTTAAAAAGGTCCATGGGGTGTTCGCTATTGCCCTTTGCAAGAATGGAGTTGCGAAATTTTTCCGAGGTCTCCCTATTGAAAAGCCCCTTTTCTTGAAAGAGTTCGAAAGCGTCGGCCTCGAGCACTTCAGCCCATTTGTAACTGTAATAACCGGCTGAGTAACTGCCGGAAAAAATATGACTGAACTGACAAGAAACATTCGCTTCGGAGATAAAAGGGAAAAGTCGGGTGCTCTCAGTCGCCTTCATTTCAAAGGCACTGACATCAGAAATTTGCGCCGGATCCGTGCTATGCCAGAGCATATCAAGAAGCGAAAAGTTCACTTGGCGCAGAAATTGATAACCCGCCTGAAACCGTTGCGAGGCTTTCAATTTTTCAACCAAATCAAGGGGTATAGGGGCTTTGCTTTCAAAGTGACGGGCAAATAAGTCCAGAGCTTCCTTTTCTTTCACCCAATTTTCCATGATTTGTGAGGGCAGCTCAACAAAATCCCACAAGACTCGCGGGCTCGCTAAAGCTGGGAATTCACAATTGCTGAGGAGCCCGTGCAAAGCATGGCCAAACTCATGAAAGAGGGTTCGCACCTCGTTAAAAGTTAACAGGGACGGGCGCGTATCCGTTGAACGGGTAAAGTTGCATTGGATACCCACATGCGGTCTCTGCACCTTGCCCTTCTGCCAGCCTTGATAGCGGAGCACCGCCATCCAGGCTCCATCGCTTTTTGTTTCCCGCGGGAAGAAGTCACAATAAAAAATACCAAGGTAATTCCCCTGCTGGTCAGTGACCTCATAACACTCAACTTCGCGGAAATACACAGGGATATCAGTTCGTTTTTTGAACTGCAAACCGTAGAGTTTCAAAGCGCAGACAAAAGCGCCCTCTAAGACATTCTCCAATTTGAAATAGGGTCGTAAGTCTTCTTCGCTAAAATGGAAGTTCTCTTGCTTCAACTTCTCAGAGTAATAGGCATAGTCCCAGGGCATGATTTCACTAGGGCCCCCACTCGCCACAGAAAAATTCCTTACAGCCTCGAGATCTTGAAAGGCCGCATCCTTAATCTGCGCCAGCAGCTCCTGCAAAAAAATGCTCACTTTTTCTGGGGTCTCGGCCATTCTCTCTTCAAGCACGTAGTGCGCATGTGAGGCATAGCCAAGCAGTTTGGCCCTCTCATCGCGAAGGCTCACAATTTTAAGAAGGACTTGTTGATTGCTTTTTTCTCCTTTAAAGGCGCGAGAGTTGTAGCGGAGCCAAAGTTCTTGTCGCAATTCGCGCTTGTCGGCAAAGGTGATAAAAGGGA
>Ga0207114_1233_pt1 | contig 11931 bp, 10 predicted proteins | sample Alteio_BWMinHeat_70_FD_153560 | JGI IMG/M metagenome (GOLD analysis project Ga0207114, IMG submission 153560) | Enriched cells from forest soil in Barre Woods Harvard Forest LTER site, Petersham, Massachusetts, United States -... | ecosystem: Environmental > Terrestrial > Soil > Temperate forest >... | reverse complement strand
AATATCGCGTCCCATGTTAACGTATATCACCCAAAAAATAAGTCAAAGGATTAGAGCAGGAGAATACGAAAAAGACCACGCCAATGGCCGTAGTATTAATATTGCAGCATTAACAGACCAAGCGATCCATGAGTACCTATTATCGCATCCCACAGAAGCCGATAAGCTATCCGTCGCGTGTTTAAAGAAACAAGGTCTGTATGCTTCGATAGTTCCGGTTTCAATCCCAGTTGTTCCTCAGCCGGGAGCTGCGCGGTGTTGTACTATTCTGTAGGAGGCTACGCTCGATTTTAATGCGGTGCCACGGATGCTTGTGGCACGAAGTTTCCGTGGTATCAATCCCTCCTTTGATTTAATTATTTATACAAATCACAAATCCCCCTTACCCCCTCCTGGCCTAAAGCATGCCGAGACATGCTTTAAGCCGGACATTGTTGCATCACTCCGACCGGAGCCGTCATTGCGAGCCTGCGAAGCGCTTAGGCGAAGCAATCCAGTTTTTTAAACGATTACACAACTTAAATAAGGATTTCAGAATGGAAAAAAGGCCTGCTGTTTATATTATGGCGAGCAGAATCAAAGGAACTCTTTATACGGGAGTGACTGGCGATCTCATTAAGCGAGTTTATCAACATAAAAATGAGCGAGGGTCTCGGTTTACTGACCGTTACCGGTGCAAATATCTCGTATATTATGAACTACACGAAGAAATGTTGAACGCTATTACTCGAGAAAAACAAATCAAGGGCGGTTCTCGACAAGATAAAATCACTCTTATAGAAAAAATGAACCCCCAATGGAATGACCTCTATAAAACGCTGCTTTAAAAAGCTGGATTGCTTCGCCTAAGCGCGGAGTTTACCCCGGCATGCTTTAAGCCGGGGCCAGCTCGCAATGACGGCTCCGGTCGGAATAGATCAGAGCAGGCGCTTTCGAATACTTCTCTATCTATCCCTACTCCTTCCCCGGTATCTCCATAAATTCTACTTTTTCGTGACGATAACCTTCGAGAAACTGGAGAAGATCCTGAAGCTTCAGAGAAATAGTCGCTTTATTTTCCATGGGGTGGATGCTGATGTCTTGCTCGTTTAATAAATCGCGATCAAAAATCAGTTTAATTCGCTTGGCTTGATCATTGATAATGGCTAAGGGCGTCACTGAACCGGGTTGTATCCCGAGCATGGCGGTTAAATCGGCGGAACTTGAAAAACTGAGCCGGCCAAATCCTAATCGGTCACCTAAGAGTAATAAATCTACTTGTTTGTCTTCTGGGACGGTGATCAACCAGTAAGCTGTTTTTTTCTTATTACGCAAAAATAAATTTTTTACATGGGCGCCTGGGATATGCGCGCAATGCTGCGACGCTTCGATCACGGTAAAAACAGGAGGATGCTCGTAGAGATGATAGGCACAGCGATTGGAATGGAGTAATGCAAGGATTTGTTCTTTATTTGAGATCATTTTTTGTATTTTTCTACCTCCTCCCTCTATCTCCCTCCCCCATAAAAAGAATGGGGGAGGGAGGACCCTTCGCTCAAAGTCCGTGGTTCAGCTAATTAATTGCCTTCTTCATTACTCTGCCTTAGCTTAATTGCCTTTTTCATTACTCTGCATTAGCTTAGTTTCTTTCTTAATTACTCTGCCTTAGCTTAGTTTCCTTCTTAATTATTCTGCCTTAGCTTAATTGCCTTCTTCATTACTCTGCCTTAGCTTAGTTGCCTTCTTCATTACTCTGCCTTAGCTCAATTGCCTTAATTCAGTATCTTTCTACTTAACACCCCGCAATTTCGCCAAGTCATTTCCGACAATATATTTGATATTTTCTTCAATAAGCTCTATCGGCCAATCCCACCAGGCGATGTGCAATAATTCGGTGATGGTATCCGCATCAAAGCGCGTGCGAATCAGTTTTGCGGGATTGCCCGCAACGATGCTGTAAGGCAAAACATTTTTGGTGACGACCGCGCGGGTTCCAATGATGGCGCCAGGCCCAACATGAACGCCTGGCATGATCACCGCTTCATGACCTAACCAAACATCGTGTCCAATCACGGTATCGCCTTTCTGAGGAAAGGTCGGTTCATAAGAAGCCGCCCAAGCGCCTCCAAACGTTGCAAAGGGATAGGCGCTAAAACCATTCATTTGATGATTGGCTGAACTCGTAATGAATTGTGCACCATGGGCAATTTGCACAAATTTCCCAATAACCAAACGCTCTGGACTCTCCGGAAATAAATAAGGCGCTAATTGCCGCGCATAATCTTCGATGGTTCTAAAGTCGTTGTAATAACTAAAATCACCAATCTCGATTTTTGGATGATGAATCACATTTTTTAAATAGACGACACCTGGCCATACACGCCCATCCGGTAATAGAACAGGATGGAGTGTGTCGGCGCGTGGTTTGTGGTTACTGAGAGAGTCCATAAATGATTACCGAATATTTATTTTAGCTGTGTGCCAAAACAGGGCGCCCACAAGGGGCGCCCCTACCAACTCAAACAGGCGTTGTTGCATAAATCGTTTTTTGCACAAAATCGTCATTGCGAGGAGCGCTTTTCGCGACGCGGCAATCCAGGTTTTGCTTTTTAAAATCTGGATTGCTTCGCCTAAGCGCTTCGCAGGCTCGCAATGACGGCTCCGGTCGGAATTATGCAACAACGCCACTCAAACAACCTCTGAAAATTCTGCTACCCTCACCTCGCCGCCACGTCCAATGCCGTAATATTCAAATCCAGCGTCAACCATCTGTTTCGGATTATATTGATTGCGGCCATCGAAAATCAACGGGCGGCGCATCCATTTTTTCATTAAGACCATGTCTGGATAACAAAACGGTTTCCATTCCGTGACGAGTGCCAATGCATCCGCCTCTTTTAAGGCTTCATATTGGTTTTCAACAAACTGCAGGCGTCCTGATTGAAGCCATTCAGCAGGCACGATGCGTTGCGCCGCTTCCATGGCCACTGGATCGTACGCTCTGACGGAGGCATGATGCTTAATCAATTGTTCCAGCAATACCAAAGAAGACGCTTCGCGCATATCGTCCGTATCAGGCTTAAACGCTAATCCCCACAGGGCGATGGTTTTGCCTGAAAGGTCTTTGCCTAAGACACCACTTACTTTATCAAACAATACTTTCTTTTGAAGTTCGTTGCGATACACCGTGGAACGCAATACATGAGGCTCCATGTGATGCTGTTCCGCCATTTTAATTAACGCGGTCACATCTTTAGGAAAGCACGATCCTCCATAACCACATCCTGAATATAAAAAAGCTTCTCCAATGCGTGAGTCAGAACCCACGCCAATACGGACATTTTCAACATCCACGCCTAATTTTTCACACAGCATGGCCATTTCATTCATAAAAGAAATGCGCGTGGCCAACATGGCATTAGCGACATATTTAGTCATTTCCGCATCTTTGACGTTCATGAAATAAATTTTTTCAGAATTATGTCGCATCAACGGAAGATACAAATCCAACATGATATTTTTTGCTCTCTCAGCAGAGCATCCGACAATGACTCGGTCTGGCCGCATAAAGTCATCAATGGCAGCTCCTTCGCGTAAAAATTCGGGATTACTCACCATATCAAAGGACACATCCTTCTGCCGCCGTTTTAATTCCTCAAAAATAACATGCTTGACTCGTTCCGCCATACCCACAGGAACCGTTGATTTATCGACAATGACACAATAATGATTAATATAGCGGCCAATATCTTTCGCCGCCTCAAGCACATAGTGTAAATCCGCGGAACCATCTTGATCGCTTGGCGTGCCTACGGCAATGATAATGACTTGCGGTTCTTGGGATTGCTCTTCCAAAGACGTGACAAAGTGCAACCGCCCCGCGGCTTTGTTGGAATGAACAAGGGCTGTTAAACCCGGTTCATAAATAGGCAAAACGCCTTGATTTAAACGCTCTATCTTTTCACGGTTTAGGTCAATGCACGTCACCGAGTTTCCTAACTCCGCAAAACAAGCGCCGGTCACTAACCCGACATAACCCGCGCCGATGACACTAATGTTCATACTTATAAATCCTCACTTGATCTCCCCGCGCATTGGAAAAAATCTTCACAGGCGCCCGGGTGATTTCATTCACAATACCATGTCCCGAAGAAAAATCTTTTTTGGACACTCTAAGAGCGAGATAATCGTAATCTTTCCAGCGTCCTTCCGCAAGAACGTCTTCCTGTTTATATTCTTTTATCTTCTGAAAAATATCATTATCAAAATGTTTTGAATAATACATGATTTGATAATCATTGCTATACAGTGAATCGTTTGCCTCTACATGGAAGGCCAACCAATCTCCTGCCTGGCGCATATAATCTTTGGAATATCCAAAGCGCACCACTCCGCCAATGGCGGAAACACACAGCATCACCACCACCACACCAGCCATCCAAGATTTTAATTGGCGTTCTTGCCATTGTTGAAATAATCGGTCCAACGCAAACGGAACCCACAACATCAGAATCAACGACAACGCAATGAGATAACGTTTCGATAAGAACAAATGTTCCGCCAAAAATAATCCCGTCACCACCAAATTAATAAACAGATATCCCAAGACGACAAATCGTGAAGAATTTTTCCAGATGAGCGCTTGTCGAAAAACCGCATAAGCGGCAAGCGCGCTGTAAATCAGGGATAGATTAATCACCACTTTTACGAAATACCATACCAGGATAGTCAAAAAAAACACCATGCTTGCTTCGGAAAAAGAATCCGTCGTCAACACAGAATGCGCGAATCCTTGAGCGCTTGCTTGAAAGCGCTGCCAAATCATGCCGCCCGCGTGAAAAATCTGGAATACAACATCCTGCATGCGTCCTAAGCTGGCCAAACTGATTTCAGGATGAAAAATCAACCATCCAAAAACGACGACACCTAACAACAAGGGAATAAAACTTAATTGCAAAAAACTTTTGGTTCGCTGCCAATACGATAAGGACGTGCGAAACCATAAGACATAAGGAAAAAGAAGTAAAAAAATAATGCCTTCAATACGAAAGAGCGTTGCGATCACCAAGGTGATGCCCCAACCAAACGCGTAAGGCCAACGCAATACTTCTACATAGCGCACTAATAAAAATAAGGAACTCAAATAAAAAGCCCAAAACCCATGGTCACGAACAATATACGAGCGCGTACTATTGAATTCATGGGCCATCAGAATAACTAAAGCCGCGAACCATAATATTCGTTTCTTATGCTGTAGCGCCTGACCACTGAGTTGCTGGACAATGCCGATAAACATCAGGACTGAAAGCATTGAAAACAGGGCATCTAATACATAGGCGGCTACCGTCAAAGAAAGATGCGTGCTCAACGATGTGAAATAAATCAACACGGAATATAAAGGCCATTGCGCTTGAGGGCATAGATTCATAGCCTTTCGAAGACCGCCCGCTCCTATCACCGCGGCGCTTTGCAAATAACAAATGGCGTCTGGGTTGATGAGCGATTCTCGATAGTCGATATAAAGGGATAACAGAAGGCTGCTGATGGCCGCGAAGAAATAAATAAATTTTGGGTTTTCTGTAAATTTCATAGTGAATTATGTGCCATATTTAAACCCTCACCCCTACCCCTCTCCCACGAAAAGCACGTGGGAGAGGGGATCCGTGCCAAGTCATTCACGAGTGGGAGAGAGGATCGTGCGTAAATATTTGGTGGTGACGTCTAATTACAGTGTCATCCCGCGCGGCTTTTAGCGCGGGACCCAGTGCCTTGCCCTTGCCATCCCGCACGGCTTAAGGCGCTGGGTCCCGCGCTAAAAGCCGCGCGGGATGACACGACCTTCGAACAGCTACACCGAATATTTACATTCGTGCCAAGTCATCGCCTGTTCCTAACTCGTATTAATTCTACAGACTCCTAACGCACATTATGCAACAACGCCACTCACATACCCTTGCAAACAACTCCTAAATGTCTCCGCCAATTCTGGATGCTTTAACGCATAGGCAACGGTTGCTTCTAAGTACCCTATTTTGCTGCCGCAATCATAGCGTTTTCCTTCAAAACGATAAGCATAGGCAGGTTCTTCGTGCAACAATTTTGCAATAGCATCCGTTAACTGAATTTCTCCTCCTGATCCTTGCGGAGTATTTTCTAAGATAGATAAAATACGAGGCGTCAGAATATATCGACCGACCACACCCAAATCTGAAGGCGCTTGGTCAGGCGTTGGTTTCTCGATAATCCCTCGAATACTGCTCACTTTATCCGACACCGAAGTCACATCAACGATTCCATAACGGTGCGTTTCTTGCATCGATATTTTTTCTACGGCAATCACGGTATTTTGAGTTTCTTGAAAAACAGCCAGCATTTGTTGCAAACACGATGCCGCTGTTCCATCGATCAAATCATCTGCTAATAAAACTGCAAAGGGTTCATTTAAGAGTAATGGCTTAGCGCATAAAACAGCATGCCCTAATCCTCGCGGAGATTTTTGACGAATATAAGCGCACGAAACACCTTCGGGCAAAATATCACGCACAATATTTAACAAATTTTGATTGCCGCGCTCGATGAGCGTTGCCTCTAATTCGAAATTAGAATCAAAATGATCTTCAATCGCTCGTTTCGAACTGTTCGTCACAAAGATCAACTCGGTGATGCCTGCCGCTATCGCTTCTTCAACCGCATATTGAATCAACGGTTTGTCGACAATCGGCAACATCTCCTTAGGGTTCGCTTTAGTCGCTGGCAAAAAACGAGTTCCCAAACCAGCGACAGGAAAAACTGCTTTTGTAATCTTACGCGCCATATGTCAAACTCGCATCAATAAAAACTCATGAAAATAGAATTGTGATGGATTTTAACATGAAAATTACTTATGCAACCACCTTTAATGCCCAAGACGTACATCAATGGTCAGGCACGCCGTTTCACATGTCACAAAATCTTGCAGCAGCAGGACATCACTTAGAATATATCGGTCCTCTTAAAAAAAAATTGCCTGTTGGCTTCAAATTAAAACAAGTGTTTAAAAAGTGGATAGCAGCACAACGAGAAAGTCCTCGTTTTAATCGAGTAGCCGCGCACTATTATTCTCAACAAGCCGCGACCCTACTCCGCGAACGGCCAGGAGACGTTGTACTGGCTCCTCAAATGAATCCCATTGCCTTTCTTGATTGCAAACAACCCATCGTCCTTTGGACAGATGCCGTATATTCCAGTCTGGTGGGTTTCTATCCCGCGTTTAGTAAACATTCTCATCAGACCATTCTCCAAGGAAACGAAATCACTCACGCGTGTTTAAGCCGCTGCCATTTAGCTATTTTTTCTTCTGAATGGGCGGCACGTGCCGCCATTGAGCTGTATGGCGCACGGCGAGAAAAAGTCAAAGTAGTGCCGTTTGGCGCTAACATTCAAAGCGCACACAACTATTCAGAGGCTCAATCCTGGGTCAAGGCACGAGCGAACCAACCACTCAAATTATTATTTATTGGAAAACGCTGGGAACAAAAAGGAGGACCTCTAGTTTTAGAAGTAGTCCAAGCGTTGCATAAAGCGGGAGAACCGGTGGAATTGACCATTCTCGGCTGCCATCCTCCTCAAAAAGAAACATTGCCTTCTTATATTCACTGCCTCGGTTTTATTTCGAAACGAACTCCGGAAGGATTGGCCAAAATCACCCAACTTTTGCAAGAATCTCACTTTCTTTTTGTGCCTTCTCAAGGAGAAGCCTATGGCATCGTCTTTTGCGAAGCCAATGCGTACGCATTACCCTGTTTGACTACGTATGTGGGAGGAATTTCAACCATCGTCAAAGACCATATCAACGGCATGACATTTCCTTTAGAAGCAACCGCAGCGGAATATTGCAACTACCTCACCTCGTTCATGCGGCATCCTGACCACTATACAGAACTTGCTTTATCATCTTTTCATGAATACGAAACACGGCTTAATTGGAAATCTGCTGTCCAGTCAGTCACGCGGCTTATGGAAGAAATGTAAGAAGCTGCACTTTGCTTCGAAATGATGACCTCTCGAAATGACGGCTTCGCATCTTCATTAGCGAATGGTATAGTTGCTTCATAATTTCGTAAACGTTCACGGTTTTTGTAGTGCAGTGTCATCCCGCGCGGCTTTTGGCGCGGGACCCAGTGCCTTAACCCACAGAAAAGGCGCTGGGTCCCGCGCCAAAAGCCGCGCGGGATGACACTGCTTGCATAAGAGTCGTGAACGAGGTTACCACCATTTCTATGGGAGAACTTTTCATGCATCCTTCGGTCGCTCTCGAAGTGCGCTATGGCGCCAACAATTACGCCACTCTTCCCGTGACGCTCATACGCGGGCAAGGAATCTATTTATGGGATGATACGGGAAAACGCTATTTCGATTGCATGAGCGCTTATTCCGCGGTCAGTCATGGTCATTGTCATCCGAAATTAGTTCAAGCCCTGCAAGATCAATTGAAGATGCTCGCTGTCGTGTCCCGAGCAGTCTATACCGATCCATTAGGACCTTTTTTACAAAAAGCATGTGAACTGACTGGCTTCGATAAAGCTCTGCCCATGAACACAGGAGCAGAAGCCGTTGAAACTGCTTTGAAAGCAGCAAGAAAATGGGCTTACATCGTAAAAAAAGTACCTGCAAATGAAGTCGAAATTATCGCCTGTGAAAATAATTTTCACGGGCGAACTTTAGCCATTATAAGCATGTCTTCAGAACCCCAATATCGAGGAGGCTTTGGCCCTTTTTTACCCGGAATGAAACTGATTCCCTATGGCGATGCGGAAGCATTAGAACACGCAATCACACCTCATACAGCCGCCTTTTTGGTGGAGCCCATACAAGGCGAAGGAGGAATCATAGTTCCTCCGGAAGGATATTTAAAAAAATGCGCTGACATTTGTAAAAAAAATAATGTCCTACTTTTATGCGATGAAATTCAAACTGGGCTCGGCAGAACTGGCGCCCTACTCGCCTGTCATCATGAACAGGTGCAACCAGACGGCATCACCCTCGGCAAAGCGCTCGGAGGAGGCTTGCTGCCCGTTTCATTATTTTTATCTCGCACAGAAGTCATGGATGTTTTTCATCCAGGAGACCATGGCAGCACCTTTGGTGGAAATCCACTCGCAGCAGCCGTTGGAAAAAGATCGTTAGAAGTGCTGATGGAAGAAGATTTAATAACCCGTGCGGCTGACTCAGGCCGATATTTCATGTCGCGTTTACAAGAACTATCTTCTCCTCGGATCAAAGAAGTGCGTGGCAAAGGCCTATTCATAGGCATCGAGATCAATAAGCCCTATGACGCGCATGAACTATGCTTAAAACTTTTAGAAAAAGGCGTGTTAACAAAAGACACGCATAAAACCGTGTTGCGCTTGGCTCCACCTCTAGTTATCACGCGAGAAGAAATAGATGAGGTGGTGGAGATTATTAGGCAGGTACTTAAGTAATATTTTTATGCCTCCCCATCCTCCAAAACATGGCGCACCACAAATCTAGGACGTTGACGAACTTCCTGGTAAATCCGACCAATATATTCTCCCGCAATACCCAAACCCAACAAAAGAATACCGATCAAGAAGAAAACAATCGCAAACAAAGTAAAGACGCCCTCAACCTCAGGACCGACCACAAAACGCCGAACGACTAAAAACACCACAAATAAAAAACTAAATAGAGAAACCGCCATTCCAATCAACGTGATCGCTTGCAGTGGAAACAAAGAAAAACCCGTGATTAAATCAAAATTATATCGGATCAATGAATAAAAATTATAATTCGATTCCCCTGCCGTCCGCGCTGAATGCATCACACCCACTTCGGTAGGATTCACCGCATAATGAAGAGCCAATGCAGGAATAAAGGTGGTTGCCTCTCCGGTGGATGCCATTAAATCCACAATTCTTCGCCGATAGGCACGCAACATACACCCTTCATCTTTCATGCGTAGTTTAGGCATCATCTTAGAACGAACGATATTATGCAGTTTTGACACCAGAAGCCGATACCAACGATCTTGACGATCTTGGCGATACGCATTGACGACATCGTGGCCCTTTTCCATGGCCTCAATCAATTTAGGAATTTCTTCTGGAGGATTTTGCAAATCAGCATCCATGGTCAGAACAATTTCTCCGCGAACACGTTCAAACCCCGCCATAATGGCCATATGCTGCCCAAAATTACCGTTAAATTCAATGACACGAATTTGTGCGGGACGCCGTTCATGTAACGTTTTTAAAATTTCAGAAGAACGATCCTTGCTGCCATCATTCGTCAAAATAATTTCATACGATTTACCCAAACCGTCTAAAACTCGAGTCAACCGTTGATAAAGTTGCTCTAAATTTTCTTCTTCGTTATAAACAGGAATAACAACGCTAATATATGGCTTATCTGACATTTTGCACCTCTGCACTTTTGCACCACTGAACTTTTGAACCTTTTTCTCAAATCGAAACGGCGTTATTATACCACTCACCAATGAAGATGCGAATCCGTTATTGCACATTGGTAGGGTGGATTAGGCGTTCTTTTTACGCCGTAATCCACCAATCATTGACAGATGCACAATATGTAAATTATTTATGCGAGAATCATACCCATGGACGCTCAAACCATACGAAAAATCTTTGCCTGTTTCAAAAAAAACAACCCCCATCCAACCACAGACCTGGTTTACAACTCTCCCTTTGAATTATTAGTCGCGGCGGTTCTGTCCGCGCGCGCCACAGATAAATCCGTCAACAAAATCTCTGGGAAATTATTCTCTGCGGCCAATACACCAGAAAAAATGCTGCACTTAGGAGAAGCGAACCTTAAAGACCATATCAAAACAATTGGCTTATATCAAAACAAAGCAAAAAACATTATGAAATTAAGCTATATATTAGTCCATCAACACCGCTCTAAAATCCCCTCAACACGCGAAGAATTAGAAGCTTTGCCCGGTGTAGGACGAAAAACCTCTAATGTTCTATTGAATATGTGTTTTCAAAAACCCGTGATCGCGGTAGATACTCATATTTTCCGTGTCTCACAACGCATTGGTCTTGCCAAAGGAAAAACTCCTCTTGCCATCGAAGAGCAACTCATGAAGGTGATTCCTTCAGAATACCTACTCAATGCACATCATTGGCTAGTGCTTCATGGGCGTTATACGTGCATCGCCCGAAAACCCCATTGTCCCACGTGTATTATCAATAAATGGTGTGAATTTCCTGATAAGATTTTTTAGAGCCTGTTTAGCATTATTTGTGGTGGGCACGCTGCGCTTTGCCCACCCTACAGCAGCGACTTGGTAGGGTGGGCAAAGGAGCGCGCTTTTCGCTCCGTGCCCACCAAATAATGGTACGCAATCCCTAACGAAGTTTATTATGATTCCTCAACCGCACAAGGTACGTTATAATTGAACGTGAATACTGAAAAAATCGACAAGGATCGCAACGGAGCAAACACATGATATCTGCGACAGCACGTCATCTAGGAAAGCTCATCAGTCGCGCAGGATTATTCTTAATTCTATTATCACTAAGCAATACAGCCGCTTCAACCGACAGCACCACAGCTACGCTACGAACTACCCCACTAGCTCTATCCATTGGAAAATCTCCGTATTTTTATGGGGTATTGAATCTTACGGAATGCCTTACTGCAACCACTTGTGCAATAGACATCAATCCTTCCGGAGGAGAGTCCCCCAATCCATCGAATGCTTTCGGGAGCTTTGTTAATTATTCAACGATGAGCACAACCACTGCTGCCGCTGCTTTATGCACTCCTGGAAGTACTTGCGTCACCGTTCCAATGCAGGGAGTATATCGAGTCACCGTAAATTTTGACTATGTCAACAACAACCCAGCAAGCGTAACAGACTTTATAGTAAAAGTAGGAGAGACTGCAACCTTTACGGTTGTTGAATCACCCTATGTAGCCGCAGGC
>Ga0207114_1232_pt1 | contig 12076 bp, 8 predicted proteins | sample Alteio_BWMinHeat_70_FD_153560 | JGI IMG/M metagenome (GOLD analysis project Ga0207114, IMG submission 153560) | Enriched cells from forest soil in Barre Woods Harvard Forest LTER site, Petersham, Massachusetts, United States -... | ecosystem: Environmental > Terrestrial > Soil > Temperate forest >... | reverse complement strand
TTGGATCGCGCTTGCTTGCGATCGGCGACGCCTTGGGAATCGAGGACGCCCCGGATGATGTGGTAGCGGACGCCGGGCAAATCGCGGACCCGGCCGCCTCGGACCAGAACGATGGAGTGTTCCTGAAGGTTGTGACCTTCGCCTGGGATGTAGGCGGTCACTTCGATGCCGTTCGATAAGCGCACGCGGGCCACTTTCCGCAAGGCGGAATTGGGCTTCTTGGGGGTCATGGTCTTGACTTGCAGGCAGACGCCGCGTTTTTGCGGACAGCGCTGCATGGCCGGATGCTTGGGCTTGCGATATTGCTGGCGGCGCGGCTTGCGCACCAGCTGGTTGATTGTCGGCATTCACCACTCCCATCGCAGCATCCAGGGGAAAGACCGATTTCCTGGCGCTGCAAAAACATTACGGTATTCCGGGACCCCTTGGCGGTCAAGTGTTAAATTTCCACAGGCCAAAGAGTCAACAAATAACATTACTCTTCCTCGGCCGATCCCACCGGTTGCAACTGCTCGATCGGCGCCGGCGTCGGGACGGGCATGGCCTCGAGCGCTTGCGGATTGATGCGCACTTCCGCATCCTGATGGGAGTGGAAGCCGGTCCCGGCCGGGACCAAGTGGCCCAAAATAACGTTCTCCTTGAGGCCGACCAGATAATCCACCTTTCCCGCCAAGGCCGCTTCCGTCAGCACCTTGGTGGTTTCCTGGAAGCTAGCGGCCGAGATAAAGCTCTCCGACTGAACGGCGGCTTTGGTAATCCCCAGGAGCTGGATGCTGCAGGTCGCAGGCGTGGGCGGGACAAAAGTCGGCGGCTTGCGGTCGTCCGCTTCCAGCCGGGCGCGTTCTTCCTCATAGGCTTCCTTGGTGAGAATCTTGCCGGCTTCATACTTGGATTCACCGGGATCTTTTATCTTAACGCATTCCCGCAGCCGGTCATTGACCTCTCGGAAGGTGAACTTGTCGATCACCGAACCCGGAAGCAAACCGGTATCGCCCATCGTCTCGATCTTAACCTTGCGCAACATCTGGGAGACGATGTTCTCGATGTGTTTGTCGTCGATGTCGACGCGCTGGCTGCGGTAGACGCTTTGGACCTCACGGACGAGGTAGTTTTGCACGGCCTCGACGCCGCTGATGCGAAGAATGTCGTGAGGAACCAGGGGGCCGTCCACGAGCGGGTCGCCTTCTTTGACATAATCGCCGGTATGAACCCGGAGATGTTTGCCGTGCGGCACCAGGTGGTCGCGCTCCGGGGCCAATGGGCTTCCCTTGGTCGTCCACGGACTGGATAAGGATGGAGCGCTTTCCGCGCCGCTTCTCACCTAAGCGAACGATGCCGGCGATCTCGGCCATAACGGCGGGCTCGCGTGGCCGGCGAGCCTCAAAGATTTCCGTAACACGGGGCAAGCCACCGGTGATGTCCTGGGTGCCACTGACCTCGCGCGGCGTCTTGGCTAACAGGGCGCCGGCGGCAACCTTTTGATCCTCGCGCACTTCCAAGTGGGCCTTTTCCGGAACATAGTAAAAGGCTAGATTTTGTCCCCTGTCGTCTTCGACCACGATCTGCGGGTGCAAGTCGCCCTTGTGCTCCATGATTACCCAGCGCTCGGCGCCGCCCGGATCGCGCTCCTTGCGGAGGGTTTCGCCTTCGACGATCTCGTCGAAGCGAATGCGGCCGCCCACTTCGGCCAAGATCGGGATCATGTGCGGATCCCATTTCACGAGGATCTGTCCAGGCTGGATCTGCTGGCCCTCCTCGACCATGAGGGTAGACCCGTTGGGAACGGCAAAGGTCTCTTGGACCCGTTCCTTGGGCCCGAGGAGCGTAAGCTCACCGTTGCGGGCCAGAGCCATGCGCTCGCCCCTGTCGTTAACGACGGCGGTGACGCGCTCCAGTTTGACGGTGCCGGCCTTTTTGGCCCGGATTTCGCTTTCCTCGACGACGCGGCGAGCGGTACCGCCGATGTGGAAGGTTCGCATGGTCAACTGGGTGCCCGGCTCGCCGATCGACTGAGCGGCAATAATTCCAACCGCCATGCCTTCTTCTACCAAGTTGCCGGTAGCCAAATCCATGCCGTAACACAACCGGCACACGCCCAAAGGCGCCTGGCAAGTCATGGGACTGCGAACCAAGATCTTATCCACTCCCAGCTGCTCGATTTTGCGAGCGCTTTCCCAGGTGATCATCTCATTCTCGCGGACGATGACTTCGCCGGTGATGGTGGTGATGTTGTTTCGGCTGACCCGGCCGCGAATCCCTTCGCTCAAGGAGCGTTCAATTTCTTCGCCTTTATAGACGACGCCCTTGGTGATTCCCAGGGTGGTGAGGCAGTCGTGCATGGTGACCACGACGTTTTGGGCGACGTCGGCCAACTTGCGGGTCAGATAGCCGGAGTCGGCGGTTTTGAGCGCGGTGTCCGCCAGGCCCTTGCGGGCGCCGTGGGTCGAGCTGAAATACTCCAGCACGGACAGGCCTTCGCGGAAGTTGGCCTTGATGGGAGTTTCGATAATCTGGCCGGACGGTTTGGCCATGAGCCCGCGCATGCCCGCCAGCTGGCGAATCTGCTCGACACCGCCGCGCGCCCCCGAGTGCGCCATCAAGAAAATGGGGTTCAGATAAGGCTTGCCCTCGCGCACGTCGTTGGCCAAGTCGAACATCATTTGTTTGGTGATCTCGTCGCGGGCATGCGTCCATAGGTCGATGACCTTGTTGTAGCGCTCGCCTTCGGTAATGATGCCGCGTTGGTATTGTTTCTGAATCTTGTCGACTTCCTTTTCCGTCTCCCGAATCACCGCCTCCTTGTTGACAGGGGTCTTGAGGTCGTCGGTGGCAAAGCTCAATCCGCTGCGGGTCGATTCGCGGAAGCCGATGTCTTTCATCCGGTCCAGCAGATCGATGGTTTCCCGGCGACCGAGATACTGATAACAGTCGGCGATAATCCGACTCAAGTGTTTGCCTGACAAAGGCAGATCGTAGAAGGCCATGTCCGGCTTGAGAATGTCGTTGAAAATCACGCGGCCCACGGTCGTGGTCACCAGCATGTTGGGATTGCGTGACACTTCGTCGACGCGGACTTTGTCTTTGTCATAACGGATTTCGCTGATGACGTGCTTGCCGCGGGGCAAACGCACCTTGATGCGGGCGTGAACCTCCACCTTTTTCTCGGCATAAGCCAGGAAGACCTCGGCCGGATTGCTGAAAACCATACCGTCCCCGGCTTCGACGGATTCGCCGTGTTCTCCCCGAGTGGCGGTCAAATAATAGCAGCCCATGACGATGTCTTGACTGGGACTGATGATCGGTTGGCCATTGGCCGGGCTGAAGATGTTGTTCGTGGACATCATCAGGACCGTGGCCTCGACCTGGGCTTCGATAGATAGAGGGAGATGGACGGCCATCTGGTCGCCGTCGAAATCGGCATTGAAGCCCTTGCACACCAACGGGTGGATGCGGATGGCGTTGCCCTCGATGAGCACCGGTTCGAAGGCCTGAATACCCATACGGTGCAGAGTCGGAGCGCGGTTGAGGAGAACCGGATGGTTCTTGATAACTTCCTCGAGAATGTCCCAGACCTCCTCGGCCTTGCGCTCCAGCATTTTCTTGGCAGATTTAATCGTGTCAGCGTGGCCCAACTCCTTGAGCCGGCGAATGATGAACGGCTGAAAGAGCTCCAAGGCGATCTTCTTGGGCAGACCGCACTGGTGCAGCCGCAATTCCGGGCCGACTACGATCACTGAACGGGCGGAATAATCGACGCGCTTGCCCAGCAGGTTCTCGCGGAATCGGCCCTGCTTGCCCTTGATCATGTCGGTGAGTGACTTCAAGGGGCGGTTGCTGGAGCCCAAGACGGGCCGCTTGCAGCGGTTGTTGTCAAAGAGGGCGTCGACCGATTGCTGCAACATCCGCTTTTCGTTGCGGATGATGACTTCCGGGGCGTTGAGGTCGACCAGTTTCTTGAGTCGGTTGTTGCGGTTGATGATGCGGCGATACAAGTCGTTGAGGTCGCTCGTCGCGAAATTTCCAGAGTCCAAAAGGACTAGCGGGCGGAGATCGGGCGGGATCACCGGGATGCACTCGAGCACCATCCACTCGGGCTTGTTCTGCGGGCCCCCCAGGCCGCTGTCGCGCAACGCTTCGACGACCTTGAGGCGCTTGGTCAGATCGCGCTGCTTCTGGCGGGAAGGCTTCTCTTTCTTGCTAATCTCGGTGAGCTCATCGCGAAGCACCTTGGAAAGATCAACCAAGTTGAGCCGTTCCAAAAGCTTCTTGACGGCTTCCGCGCCCATGTCAGCCTCGAAGCCGTCCCCATAGCTTTCCCGCGCTTTGCGAAAATCTTCCTCGGTCAGGAGCTGCCGTTGTTTAAGCGGCGTCTCGCCGGGGTCGACGACCACGTAATCTTGGAAATAAATGATCTTTTCCAGGCTGGTGGTCTTCATGTCGAGCAGGGTCCCGAGGCGGCTGGGCATGGCCTTGAAGAACCAGATGTGAACGACCGGGGCCGCCAGCTCGATATGGCCCATGCGCTTGCGGCGGACACGACTGTGCGTCACCTTGACGCCGCAGCGGTCGCAAATCATCCCCTTATACTTCATGCCCCGGTATTTGCCGCAGGCGCACTCCCAGTCCTTTTCCGGGCCGAAAATGCGCTCGCAGAAGAGTCCGTCTTTCTCGGGACGATAGGTCCGATAATTGATCGTTTCCGGTTTCTTGACTTCGCCGAAGGACCAGCTGCGAATGTCATGGGGGCTGGCCAGGCTGATGCGCACCGCCCCATAATCGTTGATTCGGTCGTAGCTGCTTTCACCGGCGCTCATAAATCTCCTCCTATAAGGGAGTGGTTGGAGGCTACTGGTCCATGGCGAGACAGCCAGAAACCTTTCGCCCCGAACCCCTACTTAGATTCTTTTCTTTTCCAATTGCATGTTGAGACCCAGGCCGCGGATCTCGTTGGTAAGCACGTCGAAACTGGCGGGCGTGCCGGCTTCCAAGGTGTTTTCACCCTTGACCATCGATTCATAGATTTTAGTGCGGCCCTCGACGTCATCGGACTTCACCGTGAGGAGCTCTTGGAGGATGTAGGCGGCGCCATAGGCCTCCAAGGCCCATACTTCCATTTCGCCGAAACGCTGACCGCCGAAGCGCGCCTTGCCGCCCAGCGGTTGCTGCGTGATGAGTGAGTATGGACCGGTCGCGCGCGCGTGAACCTTGTCGTCCACCAGATGATGCAGCTTCATCATGTAGATAAAACCGACGGTGACCGGCTGCTCGAAGCGGTCACCGGTGCGGCCATCGTAAAGGAAAGACTTGCCGCTTTCGGGAATGCCGGCTTCCTTGAGGCAGCTGCGGAGCTCGCTTTCAGTAGCTCCGTCGAAGACGGGAGTAATGGCCTTGAAGCCCAGGCGCTGGGCAGCCCAGCCCAGGTGAGTCTCCAAGATCTGACCCACGTTCATGCGGCTAGGCACTCCCAAGGGGTTGAGCAAGATATCCACGGGGGTGCCGTCGGCCAGGTAAGGCATATCTTCTTCCGGCAGGATTTTGGAAATGACGCCCTTGTTGCCGTGCCGGCCGGCCATCTTGTCGCCGACCGATATCTGCCGCTTGGTCGCGACATACACTTTGACCATCTGTTGCACGCCGCTTTGCAGCTCGTCGCCCCGCTTGAGCGAGTTGAGCTTCCGTTCTTTTTCATCAAGGAGGAAAGTAAGCCGCTCTTGATGCTTGAGGAAAATCTCGGCGGAATGTTTCTGCCGCTCGGGACTGCGAATGTCCACATTGTCGAGTTTGAAAGTGGCGGCCTGTTCAACCAGGACTTTGTCATCCTTGTCCACGCCCACGTTTTTGCCGGTCACCGGGTCTTTGAGCTCCTTCTTGTCGAGGACGCCCAGGATTTCCGAAATCATGGTTCGGAACTGGTCGGCGATCAGCTTGTTGTGACGGTGCTCGGTCTCGCGTTGTTCCTTATCGAGAGCTTTTCGCTCCTCGTCGGACATGCTGGCTCGGCGGCTGAAGCGCTGCGCGTCAATGACGATTCCTTCGACGCCGCTGGGCACGTCAAGGCTGTCGTTCTTGACGTCCTCGCCGGCGCGGCCGAAAATCGCGTGCAACAACTTCTCTTCCGGCGTCAGCTCGCTTTTCGATTTCGGCGTCACTTTGCCGACCAGGATGTCACCGGGTTGCACGTAAGTGCCGATGCGGACGATCCCGTTATCGTCGAGGTTGGCCAAAGCCTTCGGCGAGACGTTGGGAATATCGCGGGTGAACTCTTCCTTGCCGAGTTTGGTCTCGCGAATCTCGATTTCGAACTCTTCGATGTGAAGAGAGGTGTAGGTGTCCTCCTTGACCAATTTTTCACTGATGATGATGGCGTCCTCGAAGTTGTACCCGTCCCAGGCCATGAAAGCGACCAGGACGTTGCGCCCCAACGACAACTCGCCGTTGTAGGTGGCGGCGCCGTCGGCGATAACCTGGGCCTTTTTGACGCGTTGGCCGACGCGCACAATCGGTTTCTGATTGAGGCAGGTGCGCTCGTTGAGCCCTACAAACTTTCTCAGGGGATAGTCGCGATCGTCGACTTTGATGTGAGTGGCGTCCACGAAAGTAATGAGGCCGGCCCTCTCGGCCCGCACCACCATGCCGCTATTCGTCGCCACGTCCTTTTCCAGTCCCGTGGCGACGATGGGCGGTTCGGTGATCAGCAGGGGCACCGCCTGCCGTTGCATATTCGAGCCCATCAACGCCCGGTTGGCGTCGTCATGCTCCAGGAACGGAATAAGCCCGGCCGACACTCCCACCATCTGTTTGGGGGAAATGTCGATGTATTGAACCTGGTCGGCGCTGATGTAGCCGAAATCGCCGCCGAAACGGGCAATGACTCGGTCTTGGGAGATTTTGTGGCCGTCCGAGGGGGTATCGGCCGGCGCTAGGTAAGACAACGACTCCTCGTTGGCCCGAAGGTTGGCAATCTCCTCGGTGAATTTCCGCTTGTTGATGCGGCGATACGGCGTAATCAGGAAACCATAGTCATCCACACCGGCATAAATGCTCAAGCTGGAAATCAGGCCGATATTGGTGCCTTCGGGCGTCTCAATGGGGCAAATCCGGCCGTAGTGGGAAATATGCACGTCGCGGACTTCGAAGCCGGCTCGTTTGCGGTTGAGGCCGCCCGGTCCCAAAGCGCTGAGGCGCCGTTCGTGAGTCAGCTGGGCCAAGGGGTTAGTTTGATCCACGACCTGGCTGAGCTCGCCTCGACCGAAGAAATATTCGATGGCCGCCGAGATGCTCTTGGGGTTGATGAGCGTTCGCGGAGTCATGTCGTGCTGCTCGCGAATGCTCATGCGCTCTTGCACCGTGCGCCGCAATTTGAGGAAGCCTTTACGAAGTTCGTCGGCCGCCAGCTCGTCAATCGTTCGCAAGCGCCGGTTGCCGAGGTGATCGATGTCATCCACCTGACCTTCACCTCCGCGCAGCCGCAGGATGTAGCGGATGGCGTTCAAGAAATCGAGGGAGCGCAGAGTCATTTCGGTTTCCGGCAAATCCTGGTCGAATTTGCGATTGATGCGGTGGCGTCCCACCTTCCCCAGGCGATAACGATTTGGGTCCTGGAACTTTTCCTTGAACAGCTCGCGAGCTTTCTCCAGTTGTGGCGGGTTTCCCGGCCGCAACCGCTGATAAATCTTCAACAAGGCTTCCTCGTGGGTTGCCGTCGGATCCTCGTCCACCGAATTAAGGATGAGCGGGTCTTTGACCTGCGGCAGGACGACAATTTCCTTCACGCCGGTGGTATAAATCTTGTCGACAAGCTCTTTGGTCAGGGTCACGCCGCTATCGGCGTACACCTCGCCGGTCTGAGGATCGATGATGTCGCCAACGGCTCGTGAGTTTTCCAATCGCACGCGGTTGGCGGGCGTCAGTTTGACGACTTCGGTTGGGTAAAATGCTTTCAAAATGTCGGCGTCGGTGGAATATTCGGGATCCATCGCGCGGAGCAGCGTCATGGCGGAGAATTTGCCGCTCTGATCGATCCGCACGCCCAAGGTTTCTTTCTTGCTGACGTTGATTTCGACCCAGCTGCCACGCTCCGGGATGATCCGGCAGCTGTGGAGCTTTCGTTCGCCGGCTTCCGTTTCGACCACAAAATCGACACCCGGCGAGCGGTGCAGTTGGCTGACGACCACTCGTTCCGCGCCGTTAATGATAAACTCGCCGCCGCCGATCATGATCGGCATGTCGCCCAAATAGACTTCCTCCTCGACCGGCTGCTCCTTGTTCAGTCGCAGCCAAACGCGAAACGGCCGGCCGTAGGTCAGGCGCAGTTGCCGGCATTCATCCGGGCCGTAGCGGGGCTTGCCCAACTCATACTTGAGGTACTGGAGGCTGAGCGTCTTATCGTAGCTCTCGATGGGAAAGATTTCTTGCAGGACGCCTTCCAGACCGGTCGGGGCGCGCTTTTCCGGCGGAATGTCTAATTGCAGGAACCGCTCGTACGAACGAGTTTGCACGTCCGTCAAGGGCGGCACTTCGACGGCGTCGCCAAAGCGTCCGAAATTACGGGACTGTTCGGGGGTGAGCCTCCGTTTGGCCTGGATAGGCATAATCTGCTGCTCCTCGCAAAGCGACGGGATGACAAGACGACAGCGCGAGGCGGCGAAATCACATCGCCACGTCGACGCTTGGTCGAGGCACCGCGTCTGAGACGTAAAGGAACATCAATTCGGAATAAAGGAATACACTTGCTGGCCGGTTCCGTAATCCTGGGGCGGGCGATGGTCGCCAGGCGGGTCCGGGCGGACTCACCTGGAGGGCGCGGCATCCGAGCCGCGATCGACCGGGGGCAAAGGGCTGGGCTGACGCGTCGCACGCTGTTTCCGCCGCTTGGACAACGTGACTGTCCGCCGGTCCACAGAGAGAGACCTCCGGAATCTCTCCGCCGGGCCGCCGCCGTGCCTCAACTCCGTTTTGAGGAAGGGAAAACTTCTAAAGCCCACAGGGTTGGCAGCCCGTGAACTTGGAGCCGTATCATTTCAGCGAAACCTTGGCGCCTCCGTCCTCGAGCTGCTTCTTGATCTTTTCCGCTTCTTCCTTGGATACATTTTCCTTGACCGGCTTGGGCGAGCCTTCCACCAAATCCTTGGCTTCCTTCAATCCTAGTCCCGTGATCTCGCGCACCACCTTGATGACGTTGATCTTCTTGGCGGCGTCGAAACCATCGAGCTGCACGGTGAACTCCGTTTTTTCCGCGGGCTTTTCAGCCACTGCCGCGGCACCACCTCCGCCCCCGGGCATGACAGCTACGCCGGCCGCCGCCGGTTTGATTTTGTGAACTTCTTCCATGTACTCGCTTAACTCGACGGCCTTGGTGACCGTCAGGGTCGCGATTTTGTCTCCCAAATCCTTGACTTCGGAAGACCAAGCGCGGCCATTGCCTTCAGCCATTGCCAGCTATCCTTTCATAAAACGTGCTGCCTGAAGCCGGGCAGCGGCGTGCGTAATAGGTCAGTATATAGGAAGACGCCAAATTGGACAATAAGTTAACTGGTTGCGGCGGGAGCCGCCTCTTCTTTCTCAGACTTTTCGCTCAAGCTCTTAATCTGGCCGGCGATGGCGGAGGCCGGGGCGATCACCTGGGCCATTAGGCGGCGCGCCGGGCTCAGCGCCAGGGCGATCACCATGCCGATCGCCTCCGTGCGCGTCGGCATCTTCAAAGCCCGATCAAAGGAAATCTCCTGCCCTTCGGCCAAGACAGCCTTGACCTTCATCTTGTCGTTCTTCTTGATCAGGCCTTCAAGCTCTCGGCTCAACTCGGCGACGCTACCAGCTCCCCAAACGACCGTCGTTGGTCCCTCCCAACACTTGTCGAGTTTCAGTCCGAGATCGTTAAAAACTCGTCGAGCCAGGCTATTTTTCACCACCTGGAGGTGAATCTTCTTTCTGCGCATGGCCAGCCGCATCTGATTATCCGTATGGCAATTCACGCCCGACGAGCTCAAGAACACCAAATCTTGGACGCCGTGAAAAGTTTTCTTCAGGGCGTCCATTTCCATTTGTTTAATCTGCTTGCTCATGGTTTATTGGCCGCATTGCGGCGTCGTGTTGATTATTGATTGAAACTTCCGGCTGTCGCGCGGCCCGAGCTACACGCTAACCGCGATCCCCGGGCTCATGGTCGCCGACAATGTAATCGACTTCACGTAATTGCCTTTGACTCCGGTAGGCTTGGCGGCGCGGACTTGATCGACGAAAGCTGTTATGTTATCGAACAGCTTGTTGTCGTCAAAGCTAAGCTTGCCGACGCCGGCATGAATATTGCCGCCTTTGTCGGCCCGGTACTCGACCTTGCCGGCCTTGAACTCCTTGACGGCGGCGGAAATATCGCTTGTGATGACCGTCCCCGCCTTGGGCGTCGGCATCAATCCGCGCGGTCCCAACGTTTTGCCGAGCCGGCTGACCTGGCCCATCATATCCTGGGTAGCCAGAGCCACGTCAAAATCCAGCCAGCCTCCTTGGATTTTCTTAATTAATTCATCGCTGCCCACGTGATCGGCGCCGGCTTCTTTGGCTTTGGCGACGTTTTCCCCCTGACAAAAGACGGCCAAGCGGACCGCCTTGCCGATGCCGTGAGGTAAAGGCACACTGCCACGCACTAGCTGATCGCTCTGTTCGGTGTCGATTCCCAATGCCATGTGGACCTCGACCGTTTCATCAAATTTGGAGCGTTTCATTTCCTTGAGCAAACCAATGGCTCGATTCAAGGGGGTGGGACCTTCCTTGGCCAGTTTTTGCCTCAGGTTCACGAGGTGCGCGCGAAGTTTCTTGCCGCGCGGCGGAGGGACGCCCGGGGCTTTGCCGCGTTTTTTTGGTCGGCTCGCCAGGCGCCGACGGGGCCGCCGGCGCTGTCGGCGCTGTGGCCGGCGCTTCGCTCGGCGCAGAGGGAGGCTCGGATGGAGCTGCCGGCTTCCCCTTGGACTCCCTTGCCTTGCCCTCTTTCTCCTTGGATTCCTTTCCCTTTGACTCTTTGGCCTTGTCTTCCCTGGGCTTTTCTTCCTTGGCTTTGGCCTCTTTGGGTTTTTTCGGCTCTTTAGTTTCAGACTTTTCTTTGGCCGAAGCCTTTTTTTCTTCGGCTTCGGCGCTAGCTTGTTTTTTTGCCATGGATGCTCGTTACAACAAAATAGGAACGTCTTTAGAGTTCTACCCTTCAACCGCCAAGCCCATGCTCCGCGCGGTCCCTGCCACAATGCGGGAGGCATGATCCAAGTCGCGGGCATTGAGGTCCTGCAACTTCTTCTGGGCGATCTCGCGGACCTGTGCCGGGCTGACTTTAAAGCCCTTATACTTACCGCTGCCCTTCTTTTTTTCTTCCTCGTCGATCAGCTCACCGCCCTTTTTCTTTTCCAGCGGGATGCCGGCAGCTTGTTTGAGGAGCACGGCGGCCGGCGGGCTCTTGACGATGAACTCAAAGCTCCGATCGGAATAAACCGTCAGGACCACCGGCACTGTTATCCCGCGCAGGTCCTTGGTCCGCTCGTTGAACTGCGATACAAACGCACCGATATTGACCCCGTGTTGGCCTAATGCCGGTCCGACAGGAGGGGCTGGAGTCGCTTGGCCTCCGGTCACCTGCAAACGTACCTGAGCTGTTGCTTGTCGTGCCATGTTTTATTCTGATGAGGGGTGAGTAAGTGAGCCGTGAGTGGTCCTATGTCATCCACCACTCGCCACTCACTTACTCACGAACTTAAGAATGCTCCACTTGCCAATATTCCAACTCGACCGGCACCGGCCGGCCGAAAATCGTCAGCTCTACTCGCACCAATCCCTTGGCTTCCAGGAGCTCCTTCACTTCCCCTTCCATTCCGGCAAAGGTCCCATCCTTCACCTTGACGCGGTCGCCGCGATCGAATTTAGGCTTGCCGTGGGAGATGCCCGGAACCTGTTCTCCCTGCCGGCCCAGCATGCGCTCGACTTCGTGGTCGGCCATGGGGGGAGGAGCATGGCTCAGACTTCCTCCCACAAAATCTCCGACTCCCGAGGTTTCCCGAAAAAGATATAGAATCCGGTCGTTGTATTCCACCTCCACCAT
>Ga0207114_1231_pt1 | contig 12136 bp, 10 predicted proteins | sample Alteio_BWMinHeat_70_FD_153560 | JGI IMG/M metagenome (GOLD analysis project Ga0207114, IMG submission 153560) | Enriched cells from forest soil in Barre Woods Harvard Forest LTER site, Petersham, Massachusetts, United States -... | ecosystem: Environmental > Terrestrial > Soil > Temperate forest >... | reverse complement strand
GCCGCCCAAGGCGTCGATCTCGCGGACGATCTGTCCCTTGGCGACACCGCCGATGGCCGGGTTGCAGCTCATTTGCGCCACGGTGTCGGCGTTCATGGTCAAGAGGGCGGTGCGCAGCCCCATCCGCGCCGCCGCCAAGGCCGCTTCCACTCCGGCGTGCCCGGCGCCAACCACGACAACATCAAATTCGTACGTCAAGCTTGGCATGGCGAAAAAGTCTTGGAACGTTTGAGTCGCTTCTTTTTCGAATATATCCGAAGGAAGCCATTCTCAAAAGAGCCCTTAGCCTGGGCCGGTTGTCCGCCGTTTGCCAGCGCGGTAGAGTAACACCGGCAATAGGATTTTTCTGCTTTTCACGAGGTTGTCATGGACTTGATGAGTGAAGCTCGCCAAGGATTTCAAACTATTCCGGTGGACGCCGATGTTCGCGAGCAGGCGCTCAAGTTTCTCAAGCATTGGTTAACAGAAACGGGGTTTGCCGCTTACCGACCACAGCTCGAATGGCTCATTGGCGAAAAGCAGTGGGCTGGGCTGCTCGATCGGTTCTACCAAATTCTTCCCTTCGGCACGGGCGGGCGGCGCGGCGCCGTCGGCATCGGACCGAACCGCATGAACCTGTGGACGCTCGGCGCCTCCGTTCAGGGACACTGCGAATACTTGAAGGAGCGCTTTCCCGGCATGCAGCCGTTGCGCGTCGTCGTGGCCCATGATGTGCGACGCTTCGAGGACGTCCGCAAGAACTACAATCCCCAGCTGCCCAATCCCGTCTTACATCTGACCTCGCGCCATTTGGCTGACCATGCGGTCGGAGTTTATGTCGCCAATGGCATGCACGCCTATACGCTACCGGCCGACAGCAATCGATTCCTGGCAACGCCGGAATTGTCCTTTATCATTCGGTTCCTGCAAGCCCAGGGGGGATTGAACATTTCGGCGTCGCATAATCCGCCTGACGACAACGGCGGAAAATTTTATGATGAGCGCGGCGGCCAACCGGTACCGCCCGACGACCAGATCATGGCCGACTTGGTCGATCAGGTCACGACCATCAAAGCCTTGCCGTGGACGGAGGCGGTTCGTACCGGTCGGGTCCACTTTCTCGACAATGCTTCCCATCAGGCTTACATCGATCTCTGCCGGAGGCAGAGCCTGGTGCCACCACCCAAAGCTAATGAAATCCAAGTGGTATATACCCCTTTGCACGGCGTCGGCTCCATGACCGCCATGGAAGTACTCGTCCAACAAGGCTTTCGCGTCTTGCCCGTCGAAGAGCAAATGAAGCCTGACGGTATGTTCCCCAATGTCACGCAGACGCCGAATCCCGAAGTGCCCGTCTCGATGGACCGGGCCGAGGCGCTGGCGAAGAAGGAAAAGGCGGATCTGGTTCTGTCGACCGACCCGGACGCCGACCGTCTCGGCGCGATGATCCCTTCAGAGCCCCGAGCGTTAGCGACGGGGACTGGCGAGCCGGGCGGCGTAAGCCCGCGGAGCCCTCCTTGGCGGTTTGTGACAGGAAATGAGATCGCGGCGTTGTTGACGCACTTCAAGTTGTCAAAGTTGTCGAAGCGAGGACAAATGCCCGGCTCGCCGATCGTGATTAAGACTGAGGTCACCACCGGCTTGATTACGCACATCGCCCGGCACTTTCGTACGCAGGTGGTCGACAATCTCTTGGTGGGATTCAAGTATATCGCCGATGTGCTTTGGCACCTGGAGCAAAGCGGCGTTTACGAAGACGTCCGCGGCACGCCCGAAGATTTTGTCATTGCCGGCGAGGAGAGCCACGGCATTTTGGTGACACCGCACATCCGCGATAAGGATGCGGCGAGCGCCGCCTTGCTCTTGGCTGAATTAGCCCTCGACCAGAAACGGCAAGGAAAAACCGTCCTCGACTACCTGAATTCCATCTATCGTCAATTCGGCTACTTCCGGAATGAAGTCGTGCCGGTGGTCATGCCCGGCATCCAGGGGAAGCAGAATATGGCCCGCATACTCGAACAGCTGCGCAAATCGCCGCCGAGGGAAATCGGCGACCTTGTAGTAACCGATTGCGAAGACCTGCGCGACGAGAAAGGCCGGTTGGGGCCGATCAAGGGCGCTACCGACGCGGCCTCGCGCAACGTGCTGATCTTCAGATTGGGCGAGCGTGGCCGAGTGGCCCTGCGCCCCAGCGGCACCGAGCCGAAGGCCAAGGCCTACGTCGAGGTTTGCTCGGGTCCCTGCCCCGCCCGGGCTTCGGAGGAACAATGGCAGAGAATCCGCTCGGAAGTGGATTACTTGACGAAACATATTGCTGAGGATTTTCTGCTGAAGGTAAAGCAGTTGGCTGGGATCGAAATCAAGCGATGAGCAACTTATTAGTTTCTCTTCTACTGCAACATTTTTCTCATTAGGTGAACTTCTAAAAATTCTTATTTTTTCTTGCCCAATTTCCTTTGCAATCCGGTCCCTGGTTTGCTATGGTAATATCCCGTTGTAGGCATGAGCGGACACCGCCGTCCCTCCTTGACTCGCAAGGAAAACCCTGGAACTGAGAGGGAGGGCCATCTCATGAACCCAGCACATGAACACGAGGATCGCTACGAGGTCTATGTTCGTTTCGATCCGGACCATTCCCAGACTCCACCCGACACAATCGAGCGTCCTTTGGCTTGCTGCTCCACGTATGCGGAAGCCAAGCGGATTCGTCAGTCTTTTCAAGGCTTAAACGGCCAATGTTTGATCCGTTTTGTCGGTACGGCTGGTGGCGGCGACTAAAGGCGATACCGCCCAATAAGAGAGGATTCTAACAAGGGCACTCAGGCTGGAGTGCCCTTGTTGTTTTCCCACAGTGCGGCATTTGCCTATTTGCGGCAGGGATTAGACAAAGCCAGCAAGATCGGATAAGCTTTCCTGAGAACTCGCTTGCCCAAAAATAGAATGCTTTTCAGCGCAAGTTTACTTGCCCGAAGAGTTTATTTGATGAGCGGGAAGGGTTGTGGCTCGCTGAACAGGCGTATCTAGCGATCGACAAAGACTGTATTTCCCTCGTGCTCCGGGCGCAAACCCAAACCCGGCCCAACCGGAAGTGAAGCCTATCGTGTTCCGCTTTGTGAAAGTCTGGCAAATTGGAATTCTGGCGTTGCTGTTGACAGCAGCTGCGCCGACTTCCAGCTGGGCGGGCTGGTTCGGCTTGCGCAATGATTTGAAAGCGGCGGTGGTCGTGCGCAGCTCGGTGGTAACCAACCGGGGTGTGGTTTCCAGCCGGCCCAAGACTCTGGTCGCCGGCGAAGTTGCCTGGGATTCCGTCCTCCTTCCCGGCAATCGGGTCATTCAGATCTACGACGCCAACAACCGGGAGATCTATCGAAAGACCATTCCCATCATGGGCGATCAGTTTTTCTCCATCCAAATGGACCCCAAGGCCGGTGTTCTACTCGTCCCTGTCAAAGCAACACCCCAGCCTCCGGGACAAAAGCCCAAGTAAATCGAAGTAATCGATCCCTGCTTGCAACCACGCTCGCTCTGGCGCACAATAGGCTCCATTCTTTCGTTACCGATGGAGCGTCAGAGTGTCCCCCAGCGATCCCCGCCTTACCCCGGCCGAAGCTCATAGCCGGCCTCTTTCATTTTCTGCTCGGCCGGACGATGCTCGCGCCAAACGAACGCGTTGGCGGGTCTCGGTTCACCTAATCCCCTGGCTATTCTTCCTGTACATCTTGGCTTTCTTGGATCGAGCGAATATTCAAGTCGCCAGTTTGGCGATGATGAAGCCCCCCAACGAGCAGGGTTTGGGCTTTAACAGTGACATCATCGGTTTTGCTTCGGGCATTTTCTTTTGGGGTTACTGGATACTGGAGATTCCGAGCACAGTAAGTGTGGGCCGCTGGGGCGCCCGTTGGGTCTTTGTGCGTATTTTGGTGCTGTGGGGTTTGTGTGCGACGCTGGTGGGGGCTATTGGGACTCCCTTCGCACACTCCTTTTTTTCCTGGCTGCCGCACATCCAGAGTCCTCCTGAATATTTGCAGGCAGTGATCCGGTTTATCAACGAATTGCCGGACTCCGCGAAATACCAATTGTATTTCTTTCGTTTCATGCTGGGCTTTTTCGAAGGCGGGTTCTTTCCTTCGGTGATTTTTTATCTATCTCTTTGGTTCCGAACGGAGGATCGCGCCAAAGCGATCGCCACGTTCATGTCGGCGATTCCTTTTTCAAATATCGTCGGAGCTTTCATTTCCGGTCAGCTTCTCCGGGTCAATTGGTTCGGCGTCCCCGGCTGGCGTTGGATATTTGTTTTGGAAGGGATCGCCCCAATCGTGGCGGGAGTCGCGACGATTTTCTTGCTACCGGATCGGCCGGCCACCGTAAAGTGGCTGCCGGAAGACGAGCGCGCCTGGCTCCTGAGCGAACTAAACCGGGAACACGAAGCCAAGAAGGGCCAGGGCCATTGGGCCTGGGTTCATCATCTCGGTACGGTGGTCTTGTTGACGGCAGTTTACTTTGGATTGAATCTGACCAGCTACGGAATTACCTTCTTCATGCCGGCCATCATCAAGTCGCAGCTGGCGATGGACCCGAAGGACCAAGTGCTGCTTTTCGGTTTCCTGCCAACCACTTCCGACCAATTAGCTAGTTACCTATCCGGTTTGGTTTATTTGACGGGGCTGGTCGGCATGTTAGTCAACGGTTGGCATTCGGACAGAACCGGAGAACGGCCTTGGCATGTGGCCGTGCCACTGATTCTTTGGAGCGCCGGTATTTTCCTCATGGCACTATTAGAAGGCCATTGGATTTGGCCCATGTTAATGCTTTTCTTGTTGATTGGGCCGTTTATGTATGCCCATCTGCCGGCTTTTTGGCCGATCCCGACTATGTTTCTTGGGGCGACAGCAGCGGCATCTGCCATCGGTTTCATCAATATGATTGGGAACCTGGGTGGGTCTGCAGGACCCATGATCGTAGGCAAAGAAGTCACCGGACAGACGAGTTTTGCTTCATCTCTCCTTCTAGTCGCCCCTTGGCCTCTTCTTTCGGCTGTTCTGGTTTTAATCGCCGGCTATCTGCGCCGACGATCCTCGCGTCCAAAAGAGGCTGTGCCCGACGCTGCCAATCGCCCCTTGTTGAAATGAGCCATTTTCAAGAAAATAGAGTTGTAGGTCTGTGGTCTTCAATTGGAGAGTAGTTCCGGCTCTAGCTGGTTGATCCGCCTAAAGACGGGACTACGAACTATAGGACGAGAGAGGTTCCTCATGGCTAAAGGCGCCGGCAAGGCGAGGAAAAAACTCCCCAAGGAGTTGGCCGTCATCCGGGCAGATAGCTGCACTGGCTGCGAAGCCTGTATTGAAGTCTGTCCCGTCGATTGCATCTACAAAGTTCCCGGCGAAGACCAGCCGGGCTTGCAGACCTTTTGCGATATCGATCTGGAGCGTTGCATCGGTTGTGTTCTGTGCGAGCGCTGGTGCCCCTGGGACGCGATCGATATGGTCGCCACTCCCGCCATTGCCGAGCATGTCGCTCGGAAAGGCGGCCCGCCGGACTATGTCGCGAAAAACGGCGAGAGACTGGTCAGCGTCGCTCAGGCCCTGGCCGCCCTGGCCGCCGAACAGTCGAAATAGTTGGCGAGCGGGCTCAGTCATGACTCCGGTTTCATTGCGACTGCGTTTGCCGGGGCGTTTAACACGCCCCGCTCGCCAAGCATTCCTCTTTGCCTTGACAGGTTTGCCATTTCCCGTTTAGATTCCCAAGATTAACCCATAGCCGCCACCCTTATCAAGGACGCAAAACGATTATGGATAAGAACCTCCGGCCGTACATGGCCGAGTTGTTGGGCACCTTTGCCGTGGTCTTCGTGAGCACGGCGACAGTGTGTGTCGAGTGGGCTGGTCACAAAGCGGGGCAGCCAGCGCCGGTCGGCATCGCTTTGGCTTATGGTCTGATTTATGCCGCGGGCCTGGCGGCCACGGTCCCGATCTCCGGAGGATTCCTGAACCCGGCTGTCACCTTAATGCTCTGGGTCCTGAAGCGCATGGACGGCCCTAAAGCCACGGGCCTGATCTTCGTCCAACTTCTCGGCGCCGCTATAGCGGGAGGCTTGATCCGATTCGTTTTTCCGGAAGACGTTCTAATCAGCGCCAGCTTGGGAACCCCTCACTTGAATCTCATCGCTTTCGGACAACTCGGCGCCTCGCCGGGAGCCGTGACTTTTCTCAGCGGCATCGGCCTGGAGCTCGGCTTGACCTTTATTCTGAGCTTCGTGATTTTTGCGACCATGCTCGATCCGCGCGCCCCGCGCTTGTTGGGCTCGTGGGGCAGCCGGCTGGCGGGGCTGTGGACGGGACTGACCCTGACGGCCTGCACGCTGGCCGGCTTTGGTCTGACCGGGGCAGCGGCCAATCCGGCTCGCTGGTTTGGCCCCATGATTTGGGAATACACGATTCAGGCGCTCAAGGATCAGGATCCTCGCCGAGACCACTTGGTCTACTGGATCGGCGCTTTCTTGGGCGCGCTATTGGCGGGTGGCGCTTACCAGGCGCTGATTCTCCCAGCCGAGGAGGAGCCAAGTGTCAGCACGACCACATCGGCAACAGGCAGGATCTCCACGGGCTCGACTCTCATTAGGGCGAAGAAGTGAGCGAGTTTTGTAGGAACGGGTGGCTGGGGCTGAGTCTTCGAAGCCCCGGAATGCTACAAGACCGGGGCTTCCCTTCGCTCAGCCCCGGCCACCCCAGTTTCCGAATTCATAACGAGACGTTCTTAAGAACGGACTACTGACCACTGGCCACGGACAGTTCGTAAGTCCTGCCATTGGCTTCCGCATGCCGGGTGCGCAGGGCTAATTGATAGAGTTGATTGCCCGTCGGCGTCGGATAGTCGCCCGTCAAACAGGCGCGACAGAGCCGGTCGGGGTCCAAGCCGATGCAGCGGGCGATCGCTTCCAAAGGCAGATACAATAGGGAGTCCGCCCCGATTTCGGCGGCCATCGCTTGTTGCTCTTCGATCGTCGGTCTTGGGCCCTTCATAAAGCGTGGAGCAAACAGCTCGCGCACTGTAGACATGTCGATGCCATAAAAGCATGGCGCCAAGATCGGCGGGCAGGCCACGCGAACATGGACTTCTCGAGCGCCGCCGCGCTCACGCACCTCGGCGAGCAGCGAACGCAGCGTCGTGCAACGGACGATGGTGTCCTCAATGAGCAGCACGCGCTTGCCGGCCAGAACTTCGCGAAGCGGCGTGTATTTGAGCCGGGCCCGGTCCTCCCGGTTGTTGGTGCCTTCGATGAACGTCCGGCCCACATAGCGGTTGCGGATCAGCCCTTCGACCGATTGCACCCCCAGCTCATAGGCCATGGCGTCGGCGGCGGCCTTGCCCGTGTCCGGGACGGGAACGACGATGGTGTCATCATCGAGCGGTATTTTATCCAGCTGGCGCTCTTGCCGAGCCAGCTCCTTGCCCAGGGCCGCCCGTGACAGATACACGCTCCGCTCGTCCAATGTGCTGGCCACGCTGGCGAAATAAATCCACTCGAAGAAGCAGTGCTTGGGTTTTTCGCGTGGGGCAAAGCGCTCCCGGCGGATTTGATTATCCTGAATGACGATCATCTCACCAGGCTCCAAGGAGCGAACCTCGCGGAAGCCGAGGTTGGTCAACGGCACGCTTTCGCTGGCAGCGGCAAAGAGAGGACCCTCTTGGGCGTAGCACAGCGGCCGGAAGCCCTTGGGATCCCGAAGGATCACCATGTCGCCCATGGCATTGAGGAAAACCAAGTTGTAAGCGCCGTCGAATCTCTGACTTATGTTGCGGAACACTTGCACCAGATCGGGACGCTCGTCGCCACGCAACTCGTAGCCGATGTAGTTTTGGATGACTTCCGTGTCGGTCTCGCGAACGAGATGATAATCGGCGAGAGCGAGCAATTCCGCCCGCAACTCGGTGAAATTGGCCAGCTGGCCGTTGAACGCAAAGCTGAACCATTTCCACTTGCAGCCGTGATGCCGCTCGAACGGCTGGGCGTAGCTGCGGTCGTCCGAGCCGCAGGTGGCGTAGCGGACGTGGCCGATGGCCGCCCGGCCCGCGTACTCTTTCATGATGCTGTCGTATTTGGCCTTGTGATTGAGGCGGAAGGCCTCGATGACCGGCCCGACCTGCCGGAACGTGTCGATGATTTGTTCGCGGCGGGGGTTATAGGTAGTGAACCCCGCCGCCAGCTGGCCGCGGTTTTGCATGTCCAAGAGCATTCGCGGCATTAGCCGCGAGACCTGGTCCGCTCCCACCAGCGGGGCCAGCTTCGACGGGCTTTCACTATAGAGATGACAAATCGCCGCAATGCCGCATTCATGATGGAGTTCGTCCATGCGGTTGGTTCTACCTCGTGAGGAGGAATTCGTCCCCGGACCACCAAAAGCAGGCATTTGGAAATTGAGACAATCGTATTATACAGATTGAAAACTTCGTTACAAGAAAATAGCGGGTCGCGGTCAGATTCGACGCGAAGAATGCTCAGATCATCTAGCCAAATACAGCTTCAGCTGCTAACTTATTAACTTCCAACGGATGACAAATTCGCAATCAGGGCATCGATCATGTACGCAGTTTTTGAAGACGGCTCGCGGCAATACAAAGTCAGCGAAGGCGATAAGGTGAACGTCGATTTCCGGGAGGCGGATCCCGGCGCCCGCATCGAGTTCCCGCGGGTGTTGCTTTACGCGGTCGGCGAAACGCTCCATGTCGGTCAACCGGCGGTCGAAGGGGCCCGCATCGTGGCCGAGGTCGTCGAGCATCCGTCGATCAAGGTTTACGTTCAGCATTTTCGCCGCCGGAAAAACTCTCGCCGGCTGCGCGGGCATCGCCAGCCGTATACCAAGGTTCAAGTCAGAAACATCTTGTTGGCCGGCCAGGAACCGCCGAAGTCGGAAGCACCAAATCCGAACGAACCAAATCCGAAATCCGAAGAGGCGGCCACGGATCAAACACGGAAAGAACACGGAAAATAGTGTTTTCTCGCTCCCACAGTCTGCCGTGGGCACGATGCGTCGCGATGCGTCCTTGCACGGCCTGGTGACGCGGAGCGTCCGGACGTACGTTCCCACGGAGGACCGTGGGAATGAGAGTGGGTAGCAACTCCGCCGCTATGTTCCATCCGTGGCGCAATTTCGGATTTCGGATTTGATTCGGATTTCTCTTCCCCCCGGCGGCTCGGCTTGATCCATTTCCGCATATCGGTGTATAAAAGGGGGCCAAAGAATCAAATTGGGCAAGGAGGCCTAACCGATGCATGGACGCAAAGCCTGGTGGCTCGTCGCGCTAGTGGCGATCGGCGGCGCGGTCACTCTGTCATTGAGCTGGGGCCAGGATCGCTCGCCGGCCGGCTCGGATTCGAGTTCGGCCCCGATGACGCTTGAAGTCACCCCAGCCGGATCCACTCAAGGAACCTTCGCCTCTCGCTCCGGTCCCGATCCCAGCAAGTACAACGCGCTCGAGAAGCAAATGTATCTAAGCGCCTCGCGCGGGGCCGATTGGTTGGCGCGCGCCAATCGCAGCGATGGCCGATTCGTATATGGCTACCTGCCCGCCTTGAAGACCAATCTCGAAGGGGACCATTACCTTCGGCAAGTGGGTGCGGCCGTCGCTCTGGCTCGCGAGGCTCGCTTCACGGGCAACGAACGCCATGCCGCCATCGCCCGCCAGGCAATGCTCACGCTTCTGCTCGAGAGCACGGTCGAGGACACTCGTTTTCGGCATACGACCCTGCCGTCGACGATGGTCAACCGTCTGGCCGCCGCTGGACTGCTCGTTCTGGCGATCAACGAGCTTCCTTCCCCCGGCGAAGACTTGCTGCAGCAATCCGAACAGCTTTGTGCCTTCATCGGCCAGCAGCAACGCCCGGACGGTTCCTTGAGTTATAGCGAAGTCCAATCCACCGACTCGGAAGGAATGCCGGCGATCGGAGAAGATCCGGACGGCATTAACTACTATCCGGGCGAAGCGCTCTATGGATTGATGCGCAGCCAGCAGCGCCGGCCGGCAGCTTGGAAAATTGCTTTGGTGAGGAAAGCAGTTGGCTATTACTTGCCCTGGTGGCGGGCCCATAAGAACATGGCTCTGGTCCCCTGGCACACGGCCGCCTATGCGGAGGCCTATCTCTTAACCAAGGATCAAGTCTTTGCCGAGGCCGTCAATGCCTTGAGCGATTGGATTTGCTCTCTGCAATATGTGTCGCTCGATCCCCGCCACCCGTTTTGGGCCGGCGGTTTTATGAGTTGGGTGGATGGCAAACCGACGCCGACGGTCCCACAGGTCAGTTCCGGCTCTTATGCGGAAGGTCTGGCGGAAGCCTGCCGAGTGGCGCGAGAAACCGGCGACGTCACCCGGTACAAACGCTATCGCGAGTCGCTGGAGCGCGCTCTCCAGTTCCTCACCACTTTGCAATACACCAACGCCAACACGCAGCATTTCGCCGACTGGTATCGGCCGACCCTTCTGGGCGGATTTTTTGCTTCGCACCAGGACGGTAACCTGCGAATCGACTACACCCAGCATGCCGTTTGCGCCATGGTCCAGTACCTCTCTTACGTCGCCGATTGAATGTCTTGTGGCTTGGCATTCTGACCCTGACTGGCAAAAGGATAGTTCTTGCTCCATTGTCGAGCTGCCAGCTGGCCTAAGCTCTTTAGTCGCCGTAGACTAACTTTTTCCAGACTTCAGCCCGGGGGATTATCTTGACTTCTGCCGGTCGTGCGGGGACAAACCATTCATGACTCGCGAGCGTACATCCTCACCGCGCCCGCCTTGCCGTCGCCTCATGGGGCTGCGTGTGGTCGCTACCGGCAGTTACGTCCCCAACGGCGTCGTTAGCAACGAACACTTGCACCAGCGCCTCGGATGCGATTCGGAATGGATCATCAAGCGCACCGGTATTCTGGAGCGGCGGCACGCCCTGCCCCATCAGGCCACCAGCGACCTCTGCCACGAGGCGGCTCAGCGTTGCCTGGCCAAGGCCGACGTCGATCCCAAGGATATCGATCTTCTTTTGGTCGGTACCTTTACGCCGGACATGACATTCCCCTCGGTGGCTTGCCTAGTGCAGGATCATCTCAAGCTCGCCTGTGCGGCGGTGGACATTCAGGCGGCATGCGCAGGTTTCATGTATGCCCTGGTCACGGGAGCGGCTTATGTCTTATCCGGTGTCAGCAAGTTGGCACTGATTATCGGCGGCGATTGTAATTCGCGAATCATCAATCCGTCGGACCTCAAAACCTATCCGCTCTTCGGCGACGGCGCGGGGGCGGTGCTGCTGGCGCCAGGCCGGGCCGATCAGGGGCTGATCAGTTATAGCCTCGGCGCCGATGGCAGCGGAGGCGACCTCCTCAACCGTCCGGCGTGCGGCAGCCGACTGCCTCCCACCCCCGAGCTTCTCGCCAACAACATGCACTACTTGCGGATGGATGGCCGGGCGGTCTTTCGCTGGGCCGTCGGCATCTTGGTCGACACGATCCAAGATGTTCTCCGCGACGCTAATCTCACCGTCAACGACGTGGACCTGTTCATTCCTCACCAGGCGAACATCCGCATCGTTAATGCCCTCGATGTGCTGGACATTCCCCGCAGCAAGGTTTTCATCAACCTCGACCGCTATGGGAACACGTCCGCCGGCTCGATTCCCCTGGCCCTCGACGAGGCGTTAGCCGAGGGCCGAATCAAACCCGGCAGCCTGATCATGCTCAGCGGCTTTGGCGCCGGACTCTCCTGGGGCACGGCGCTGATGCGCTGGTAGCAGGAGTCCGCAACCGTGGCCGAAGCACTTCAACACGTATCCCCAGAAAGCGTCATCACCGGCTGGGATTTCAGCACCGGAGCGGTCAAGTGTTTGTCGTTCGATCTTGAAGGCCGAACGTTGGCCGAGATTCGACTGCCAACCGATCTGTGGACGGAAGGCGGAGTTTCGGAGCTGAACTTGATGCAGCTCGAAGGCCAAGCGCGGGCCAGTGTGCGGGCCATGGCCGCGAGGTTGAAGGAGTTGGGACGGCTGAAGGATTGGGTCGCGGGCGGCATCTCGGCAACTCACCACACCGCCGGCCGGATTGATGCGAATCATAATCAGGTTCGACGAGCCATTTGCTGGAATGATCACTCGCTGGCTCCTTATCATGCTCGTGGCCTC
>Ga0207114_1230_pt1 | contig 12157 bp, 11 predicted proteins | sample Alteio_BWMinHeat_70_FD_153560 | JGI IMG/M metagenome (GOLD analysis project Ga0207114, IMG submission 153560) | Enriched cells from forest soil in Barre Woods Harvard Forest LTER site, Petersham, Massachusetts, United States -... | ecosystem: Environmental > Terrestrial > Soil > Temperate forest >... | reverse complement strand
TACGGTTTGTTTTGTTGCGGATGACGGGGACGGGGCAACTCACCTGCTTCAGGCCGAACAGCTGGCATCCATGGTAGACACAGCTTACGGAAATTACAATATTGATAAAATTTACCTGGACGCATATCAGGAAGAACACACTTCGTTGGGAGGACATTACCCTGACGTGAATAACGCGATTAATAACAGAGTTGACAAAGGAGCACTTATCTTTAACTACACTGGTCACGGTGGTACGGCAGGTCTCTCCCACAAAACAGTCGTCGATAATTCTTCTATTGCTTTATGGGACAACCTCTGCAACATGCCATTTTTTGTTACAGCCACCTGTGAGTTTGCCCAGTATGATAACCCTACCTTTGTTTCTGCGGGAGAGCATATCCTTCTTAATCCGAATGGAGCAGGTATAGGATTGCTTACAACTGTACGTTTGGTGTTTTCCACCCCCAATTTTTCTCTGAATCAAAATTTTTACCGCTGTGCTTTCAAACCAATAAACGGCCATATGCCCAGGCTTGGAGATCTGTATCGAATCACCCAGGTACTCTCCGGAACTCTTGTAAACAACAGGAATTTTTCTTTGCTTGGAGATCCTGCTCTTCGGTTAGCTTATCCCCAGAATGGACTAAAAACAGCTACTTTTAACGGAATGGCAGTCTCCGCTTCTTCAGTAGACACGGTTCATGCGCTTAGTCGGGTGACGGTAAAAGGATATGTAGCCGATTCGTCTGGAAATAAAATCGGGAATTTTAACGGAAGTGTTTATCCAACGGTGTTCGACAAACCATCCAGCCTGACGACCTTGTCAAACGATGGTCCTGCAGCCAGTCCTCCTGTTGTTTTTCAACTCCAAAAAAATGTCCTGTATAAAGGAAAAGCAACCATTACTAATGGCGATTTCCAGTTCTCATTCGTTGTTCCGAAAGATATTGCTTATCAATATGGTCCAGGCAAGATCAGTTACTATTTTGAAAATGGTGTACAGGACGGTGCCGGTAACTTTAAAGGTTTCTCGGTAGGAGGAATAGATGCCCATGCGCCGGTTGATGTGACAGGTCCAAGGATACGGTTATTCCTTAATGACAGCACTTTTCAATACGGTTCAGTTACTAATTCCGACCCTAGACTCTTTGCGATGTTGTTCGATAGCAGTGGCATCAGTGTGGTAGGAAACGGTATCGGACATGATCTCATCGCAGTCCTAGACGGGAATACCTCCAATACCACCTTGCTCAATGATTACTACACAGCCGACATCAATACTTTTCGCAGCGGAAGGATTATGTATCCCTATTCGGGTTTAAGTGAGGGCACACATACTTTGCGTCTCAAAGCCTGGGATGTTTATGATAATCATTCGGAATCGGTCACTGAATTCGTAGTTGCCTCTTCGGCCCCGCTGGCGCTGAAACATGTACTCAATTATCCTAACCCCTTTACCACCCATACGAGCTTTTATTTCGAGGAGAATGAGTGTTGTCAGAATTTGACTGTGGAAGTGACCATTTTTACCATCACTGGCAAGCTAATTAAGACCATCGAAACTACTTTTAACATAGATGGATATCGTTCACCTCCAATAGATTGGGATGGGAGGGATGATTTTGGAGATAAAATTGCGAGGGGAGTATACGTTTATAGGCTCTCCGTACGTTCTCCTTCCGGAGGAACAGCTGAGAAGCTGGAAAAACTCGTTATTTTGAATTAGTTTAATACCTTAGCAGTCCCAAAAAAATGACAGCAGGTGAGATATCGCTTATATATGTTGAAAAATAGTGTTATACTATCGATCGTTATTTTCTTTACCACAGGGAATTCAGGATTTGCCCAAGGGCATCCTATGACGGTCAGCCAACTTCTTGGTCAGGTGAACACAGTTACTACCGCCGTACCTTTTCTGATGATTTCGCCTGACTCCAGAGCGGGAGGCATGGGTGATGCAGGAGTGGCTTCATCTCCTGATGCAAATTCTATTCATTGGAATCCGGCCAAACTGGCATTTCTGGATAAAAAGATGGGCTTAAGCATTTCTTATACCCCCTGGCTCAGAGCCTTGGTTCCGGATATCAATCTTGCTTACATCTCCTTTTATATCAAACCAGGATCAAAAAAATCCGATCAAACTATAGCCGCTTCTCTTCGTTATTTCTCACTTGGAGATATTACCTTCACCGACATCACAGGAGCAACCATCGGTCAGTTCAGACCCTATGAAATGGCCCTGGATGTAGCTTATTCCAGAAAACTGGCAAAACGATTTTCTGCAGGTATTGCCGGCAGGTACATTTACTCCAACCTCACCAATGGGATTGATGTTGGAGGAGCCAATACCCACGCTGCTCAAACCTTTGCCGTTGACCTTTCCATCTTCTATACAAATGATAAGATTAAGGTTGGGGACAAAAAGAGCATTTTTAACTTCGGCCTCGACCTCTCCAATATTGGAGGCAAAGTGGCATATACCAATACAGCACAGAGAGATTTTATTCCAACCAATTTGCGTCTTGGGGGAGCCTTGACAATGGAGTTGGATAAATATAATTCCCTTTCCATCATCGGGGACATCAATAAACTGCTGGTTCCAACTCCTCCTTATATTGATACCGTGAACCATAAGACCTTCGGCAGAGCGACCAATGTTCCTGTAGCTACCGGGATATTGTATGGTCTGGATCCCAATGATCCTCCGGGCGGAACTACTGAATACATTCGGGAGTTTGATGTTTGTGGAGGCATGGAGTATTGGTATGATAAGTTGTTTGCCGTCAGAGCAGGATATTTTTACGAACACCCTACCAAAGGCAACCGGAAATACTTCACCTTGGGTGCTGGTATCAAGTATAGTGTATTTACACTTGATTTTGCCTACCTCATCCCGACCGACCAACGTAACCCTTTACAGAACACACTACGCTTTACACTCGTTTTCGACTTCGATGCGCTTAAGGACCAGAACAAGGAATCTACCGGTACTACGAACTAATGAATTTTCAGTCAGTTTATAAACCCTGTAAAGACTTACAGGGTTTAATTTTTTATAGGAGTAGGAGTTTTGGTATTTTTACACTCTTGCATTTCGCATTTGATTTCCGAAAAGTTATATTTAAATAAAATCATGAATAAAATTAGAATAGGCTTTGGGTTTGACGTTCACCGTCTGGTGGAAGGCCGTGCATTCTGGCTTGGAGGACTTAAGCTCGAACATGACAAAGGTAGTCTCGGGCACTCAGATGGCGATGTTCTGATTCACGCCATTTGCGATGCCTTGTTGGGTGCCGCCAATGCCAGGGATATTGGTTTTCATTTTCCAAACACATCCGACGCCTACAAAAATATTGACAGCAAGGTTCTTTTAAGTGATGTTGCGGCAATTATCCGGAAGGAGGGATATGAAATAGGAAACATAGATGCCACCGTTTGCCTCGAGAACCCTAAGATTAATCCTCATGTGGGTGAAATGCAACGAGTATTGTCAGACTGCCTTCGAATACCGCCAGGAGATATTTCCATCAAAGCGACCACAAATGAAGGACTGGGCTATGTAGGATCTGAAACAGGGGTGAATGCCTACGCCGTCGCACTAATTTCCCGGACCAACTAATCCTCACTCATAGTAGTAGACCTTTACTACGGCAGTATCCTTCAGAAAATCAATGTTGCTCAGGGTAACCCGGTGTATGTTTAATCCAGTACGTTTTTTAAGATCTTCCAATAGTAGCCCTTTGTTCTCCGGTTTGATATTTTCAATGTTTTCATAAAGGATCACTTGTTGAAGCTCCCTTCTAAGGATAAAATTTGATTCAAGCAGGTAAACGGAGACTAGAACAAGGAGGTTTATAAGGATGAGTTCCACCACTGTTCCCTTGCTTACAGCCGTGATCAAACCAATTGATATGACCACAAACAGATAGGTCATTTCCCGGGCGGAAATCCCTTCCGTTCTGTACCGGAGCATGGAGAATACTGCAAAAAGACCAAATGCGGCACCGAGCGACATGTCTACCTTGTTCAAGAGGTAAGTGATAAGGAAGATGATGAGGTTAAAAACAAGGAAAGTAAAGAAGAACTCTTCGTTTTTATACACCCTATAATACACAAACCTGACCAGGATGAGCACTGTTATCAGGTCAAGCAGAAGGCGTGCAAAAAAAGTGCCGGAAAGTTTGTCCACCTTGAACTCAAAGAATTTCTTGTCGGGATCTTTCTTCTTTTTTTCTGCAAGATTGTCTAGAGGCCCGATCCTTGAGTCATCCCTGCTTACACTGTCAGGGGGTGATTTTATAGCATAAGAAAGGGAAGGGGAAAAGAAAATAAGGCTAAAAACGAGAAAACAAAATCGAAGCTTAGTTAACATGAGCAATCTTCTGAACGATTAAAAGTGTTTGTTTAAACTTATTGGATTTAATGCCAGGGTAAGTAACCATTAATCCCATACAATATTTACTCAGAGAAGCACTACGGATTCCGGCTTGTTTCATGGCAGTCCGAAACGGGCTTGCTCCCTTGTTTTCTTGTTTGAGTTCGGCAACCACCATATCCCCGAAAGAATACGTATAGCCCTCCCTGCTGGCAGTAAGCTGAAGGTCAAAGGTAAGTCTTTCTTTAGAATGTAGACTGATCAGAGTGAGCCTGGAATAGCGAATTGTTATTTGTGGAGTCAGGTCGTTCGCGATAAGTGGGATATGTTCATGAAGGAATTCGATTGCTTCCTTCGTCAAAGCTGTTTTCAGGTCAGGTTGAGGAATCCTGTACTTCAGTGTCCTTTCTTTGCTGTTCTTGAATTTGATTTCAAAAAAACAAAGGCCGCTATCCATGTATTTTCTTAACCGGATCTTATATCGGTTGCCTTTTTCGTTATGGTGAGCCAGGTATAAATCCAGAGAAGTGGTATCGTAGTAAACGGTTTCGTAATCACTTATTACCTTCTCCTGGATCTTAAGCATAGCGTATTCACCCTGTAAGTTGCTGAGAATTACAGGAAGTCTCTGCATCGGAAAGATGAACTTGGTGTCAATGCGGTCTTGCAGACTATAATCCTTCAGCTCTTCTAGAGATATAGATACAAAGGAGTTGAGGACTTTTTCAAGAGTTTGCATAGATCTGCTTTGTTCTTTTCCGGTAAAATAGTGAGATAACCATCAATGACAGTAAAAAGCTGGTGATAATTGTTTTTACAAAACGGTTGTAAGACTGATGACCGGGCTCAAAAAACACTAAGAGGGCAAGCACGAAAAAAAAGAGTAATAAAAAAAATATCCAAAAATATTTATTGACCCGGGCATCAGTTGACGGGGTTGTTTTCATGCGGTTGAATTCCCAGAAAAGGAATCCAGCCCCGATGCCGGAGCTAACGTGTTTGAGAATTTTATACACAAAAATAGTTGTTCCCTGCCAGTTCAACTCCATGTTGAGGAAAGGAAAGAGGCTTACGAAATATCCGTTTATGGAGGTAAAACTGTCCCAAAGAAGGTGTGTAGCAGTCCCAGCCAATATTGAACAAATGACGACAAGCTTGTGCTTCTTACAATAGCGTGGCCAGTTAAAATGAGCGAACCGGCGAAGTCTTTTTTTAAAGTAATCGGGAAGGTTGGGTAGCAAAACCGGTCGGATGATGAGATGGTAGGTAAAGGCAAGTATAATCGCCAAAGGGATATCGAACAGAAACCCCCCATACCAGGTATGACTCAGTACACTTTCTTTATTCAGGGTGATGAAATATTCAAAGTCAGGCACCATACTCCCGACGATCAAACCGGTAAAAGAACAATAACGAGCCGGCAGGTTTTTGCCTGGCAAGATTAATGCCGGATGAGAAAAAGTAAAGCCCATTATAATTAATGATCAGGGATCATCTCCATCACTTTCGCAATCGTACAAGCCTTAAGCTTACGTTCTGAGCAATATTTCACAACTCTTTCGAAATATTCGGGGGAACAGCCCCACAAAGATGGGTTTTTCTGGACATCATGCGTAAAAAAAACAAGCCATCCTTTAGATTCTATGGTTTTCTCAATGAGGGAAATGGCATTTTCGTAATCCATATCTTCATAGAGCTGCATAGCTTTTAGATTATTCAGGTCGGCACGCCTTGTGTTTATTCCGCTATGTATACTTCGGGCGCATTTATATCGGTCCCGAATAAGCATTTTAGATGCAAGTGTTTGTTCTCCAAATGGATAGGCAAAGCTTACGAAACGATAACCTGGAATCAGTTCCCTGATTTTCTCCTCGTTTTTTCTTAGATCTGCCTTGATCTGAGCTTGTCCGGAAGTATATAAATGAATATGATTGTAGGTGTGGCACCCCAGTTCACCTCCTTCTTCAACTACCTTCTTCAGATGATTTACATCAAAATAAGCTCCTCCCGGACGCTCCTTCTCTGCAAGTCCGAGCGAAACAAAGTAAGTGCCCTGGAAACCGTATTTTTTAAGGATGCTTGCCCCGTTCAGAAATGCTGAATTGGGTGCATCATCGAAGGTAAAAGAAATGACAGGCTCAGAAAGATTAAGCTCCTTTTTTTGTTGGATAAGGATGCAGGCCAAGTAACGTTGGATTTTATGTAACAGCGCCATCAGAAGCCAATTTTAGTCTTTAGTTTTAATTTTTGCTCCAGTCGGAATTGCCTGGAAACAAAATCAGGAAAAGGCCTGTAACGGTGTATATAACATGATAGTATATAGCCATATAACTGCAATAAAGATCCTAAAAAATAGGGTCTTTTGGCAAGGTCCCTTAAAATATTTCCAATAAAGAAGGGTAACCAATAAGGAATAGAACCCTTGTAACTACCTGTAACAAAATGGTTCTGCCAGCGCGATTTTCTGATCCCTTCCGGTTTAAGATGGTGAAAATAAAAATCAAACGTCCAGGTTTTCCAGTTCAATGCTCGGGCTGCCACCAAGGCAAGTACATCTTCCCCACGGGTTTTGGATTCATAAAACTTGCCAATCTGCAAAAAGCAGGAATAGCGTATGAGGAGACTTGCTCCCCGTCCACTCCGGCGGTCGGTAATCCTTTCGGGAATTCCGTTTTCAACTAAATGACCGGATGCAATTCCAAGTGTCGGATCTTTTTCGAATTCTGCCAGCATTCTTACAAAAAAATCGTCGCCAAAACGGGTATCCGCATCTATCTTAGCAATGAGGTCTGCCGACTGGCTTCGCAGACTATTTCCATAATTAATAAGCGCGGCAACCCTTCCTCCTGTATTGATTAGTTCGGGCCTGAATCCGGAGAGTTTGTGATAATGAATATAGGGATAACGATCCAGATAGGACCTAACAATTTCTTCGGTTTTATCACCAGAATCGTCATCCAGGATAATCCACTCGAGAGGAGGGACTCTTTGTCCAACAATGGAGCGGATTGTTTCTTCAATATGTTGTCCTTCATTTTTGGTTGGGGTTAAGATACTATAGTTCATGCTTGAGATGTTTATATTTTAAAAAATAGGCGTAGCTGGTTCCCAGAAGAAACTTCACAAAATAAAATGGCAGTAGTATTTTTATACCATGTCGATAGAAAAAAGATAATTGTTTAGGTATATAATTTACCGAGTGAACGCAAAAAAAACTTTTAAAGAAAACGGCGGCAGGGTCTCGACGGAACGCCGAGCCGGAAGAAGTTTCCCCTGTACGGTCAATTACCCTGCATGAATACGAAAGAAGGACAGATTGTCCTCTTTTCCATGCTCTCAGTGCCAGGTCATCGTCAGAGCCGTACTGAGGAAAGGATTCTTCGTTGAGATGACCAAGTTCGTTGAAGAGTGATAACTTCATAAAAGTACCTCTCCCATTTAATGCATAGGTAGGGTAGAGCCCTGCTTTGGGGAGTGTTTCCAGAAGTTCGAAACTGGGATAATAATGCTCCCTTGAAAGGGCCAGCCAGTTTATCTTTTTTACTCCTGAGAAACTTACCCTTACCGGGGCTTTGTCGGTAATGGAAATGCTGCCAATGATGCAATTTCCTCCGGCCTGTTGAAAACAACTCAAAATTTCATCCACATAGTAAGGCCCTACCTGGGAATCGTCATTAAGAAAAAGAAGGCCTTCGGGCTGAAATGTAGCTTGGGCATATTTGACGCCTTCGTTTACGGACTTTGTCCACCACCAGTTGCCTGGTCCTGTTAGGACTCTGACAAATGGAAAGTCAGTTGCGAGCATTTCCCTTGTACCATCCAATGATCCGTCAATGACAATCACGGGTATAACCTCTCTTGTTCCAAGATTGTTTTGATTTTGGAGTTGTTTCAGAAGCGTCTTCAGGTAAGATCTCCTGTTGTATGTAGGTATGATTACTGCTATCTTATTCATGTTTTGATTGTGTTTAAGAACTATACACCTCCAGAGGAAGTGGTGCGCATTTTTTTAATTTGCATCCATGACGATTGTCAATGAAGCGGTTAAACCATGTTTCTAGGTTAATCCATTTCCAGATTTCACCAGAATAGTCATGACTGCCTCTGACATGCAACCTGTACTTTTCAAGACATTTATCTGCATCGAGATAGCCCCTGCTTTTAAATCTTGATGAACGGAGCAGGTCAAAGATGTATGTTTGAAAAGCCGGATTCCGAAACCAACAAGCTGCCGGAATACCAAACCCTTTCTTATCATGACGATGATAAATCCGCTTTGGAAGAATGTCCTTCACAGACTCCCTTAAAATATATTTACTCACTCCATTCCGAATAATCTGGTCGGGCGGTAATGACAGCGTTTTCTCGACGAGGTGATGATCCAGGAAAGGGATGCGCGATTCGATGGAAAAATGCATGGAATTTAGATCATCCCATTTTAATAAATGTTCCAGCTTGTACTCAAAATGCTTCAGAAAAAAATCGTGAAGACTCTTTGGGTGATAAAGATTTTCTCCAATAGTTGAATAACTATGATTTTGCTGGAAGAAGTCGGGCGAAAGGCTTCCATATGTCTTCCAGCGAACATGGTTTTTCCATTTTACTGGCATGAGATAGTATGCAAAATAGCTAAGGGAATCTAATGATGAATGGATTCTAATGTATTCAAAAGATTCCTTAGCAAGTCGTAAGAGATGAAGACGCATCAACAATTCTTTGAAATAACTGCCATGGAAATAGGTATATCCTCCCAGCATTTCATCAGCACCCTGTCCATCAAGCGTTACCGAAACTTTACCTTTGGCTAATTGCATGACTTTGTACTGGGCATATGGGCTTATACCCGGTACCGGTTCCGATTGGGAAATCATGAAATCGTCCATCTCGGAAAAAAAGCTGGATGCGCTGGGTTGAATCACATGCATCTGGTTGATCATTCCTTGGAATTCATTAATAAAGGGACTCTCATCTAAGGAGCTCCCCTTTTCAAACACGGCGGAAAAGGATGATAATTTTTTTTGTTCCAAATCATGACAGAGAATGGAAGTGAGTGCAGAAGAATCTATTCCTCCGCTTAAGGAAATGCCCACAGGAACATCACTTCTCAAGCGAAGCGCAACAGACTTCCTGAGTTCCTGCCTGTACTCATCAGGAGATACTTTTGTGGGGTAGGTCAGGTGATCGGAGAGGTTGTACCATCTTCTTATAACTACCTTGTTTTTATGTATGCTAAAGCAGTGCCCATGTTTTAGTTTTAGAAGCTGGTCAAAAAATGTTTCTTCACTCTGATCAGTCCTGTTGAAAACCAGATATTCAAAGATGGAATTTGAATTAGGACTAGGATCAGAAAGGAAAGGATGGATTGCTTTTATTTCTGAGGCAAAAATAAATTGATTATCATCCTGGTAATAATAAAACGGCTTTATGCCAAATCTGTCCCGGGCACCGAAAAGCGTCTTTTCTAACGTATCAGCGATGACAAAAGCAAAGTCGCCGTTCAATCGTAGAAGGCAATCTTCTCCCCAAACGATATAAGCTGCCAGTAATACTTCTGTATCCGACTGACTTGAAAAGGTATAATAGGGAGCAAGGGTTTTTTTCAACTCCGGGTAGTTGTATATTTCCCCATTAAAGACAATGCAGTATCTCCTGTCTCGGCTGTACATGGGCTGATGTCCGGAAGGCGAAAGGTCAATAATACTAAGTCTTACATGACCAAGGCAATAGTTGTCTCCAATCATAAGGCCCTCATCATCGGGGCCCCGGTGTTTAATGATACTCAACATAGAGATGACTTGGCCTGGGTCCACGCTTTTTCCTCTTAAAGAAACAATTCCGGCTATACCGCACATGAGTTAACGGATTAGTTTTGTAACAACTCGTTTGACCTTGTTTTTCATATTCTGGAGAAGGAGTTCCTTCATCCATGGTAGTAAATCATTTTCCCATCGCTGCGGATGGGTGGTAATGTGAAGGTAATCAGGGAGCTTTTCGATTCCGCGTATAAAATCGAATGTGGATTTGAATCCCGGATTATAGAATCCATGCACCTTATCTCTTACGCTCACATCATTGCCGTTCCACCTTCTGCCGGTATCGGTTAAATAGCAGAAGCGGTTGAAGTCAAGTTCAAAATAGGGTTCGCCCTGAATACCGAATGCCTTATAGCTATAATTCTTCCAAAGCTCACGATTGTCCCACCGGCTCATTGGGCTGCCATGCATACAGATGGTTGTCACCGGATAGAACTGCCTGAAATAGTTGAGATTTGATTGGAACATGACCAGAGCTTTGTCGGGGTTTCCACCGGAAAGAGCCAGGTCTTCATAATGATATCCAATTTCATGACCTAATTTGGCGATGGACTGGATTACCTTGGGGTGGTTACTTTCCTTCACAATTCGGAAATAATAGGTGGCCCGGATTCCCATCTTGTGTTCAATTTGGGCAGAGGCAAGCGAGTTTTGAGGGAGCTTATCCACATCGTGACGCAATATGATGAGCGGTCCCTCCTGAGGAGAATTTAAATAGTTCTCGAAGGTGACAAAAGAATAAGCCTGTTCTCTAAGCGCCTGAAGCAGCTTTTCGTAAGCGGTAAGGGTAAAATCTCTGCTATTCATGTGAGTACGGTTGTTTGTTTTCTGAGATTTGAAGAAAGCGATAATGAGTCCGGCTCTTTGAAAACATCCAGAAACCTGGAATTAGCTTTGAGTATGCCTATGCTGCCTGGATAGTTCTCAATTGCCCATGTCATCAAGGCTGTGACATCAACTTTTTCCTGAACAAGCTTTCCGGAGAAAGCCTGAAATCGCTCTTTGTACTTTTCGTCCCGAATAATTTCGAGCGCTCTGTTGATTACGCCCTCAGTGGTTCTGAAAAGTTCAATGAGCTTTAATCTTACTTCTTCATCCAATGTTCCAGCGGTTGCCATACTCACACAAATAGAAGGTGTTCCGAGGAAGGCAGCCTCGGCAGACATTGTTAAGCTTTCACTTACTAGAAGACTGGCCCGGTACAACAGGTCATGCATCAGCGCGGGATGAATGCGATAGGCGTACGGCGCCAACTGCTTCGGTAGCTCGGATTCGGAGGAGATTATTACACGGGTATGTAGGGAAAGCTGTTTGACAAGTTCAAACTTCTCCTCCCTGCTCATGCCCGACATTCCCAAATCATGACTGGCTTCCCAGGAAACAAAACGGAGAACGGCAAACCTCTCTCCAGGAGATAAATTGAGAAGTCTTTCGGTATGTTTAATGGCAGGAATAAAATAATTGGGATGGGTGGAACATAACTCCATAAAGCCATCAAATCGCAAATGTTTTTTTCCAAAATCCCGCTTGTAGACGATTGGAGTGAAAATTGTTTTTGTAAACGGGACATAGAGGAAATGTTCATACGGATTTTTATCAGTGTCGTCAAAAGCAATGTGTGGCTTTCGGGTGAACCAGGCCGCATGAGCTGCGTATGGGGATCCAAAGCTCAGGAACAGATCGGGCTTAACGCGCATAGCTTTTCTTATAAGAATGATGTCGGCTTTAAGAATATAAAATAACTTTCCGAAGAAGCCCTTCTTCCCTTTCCCTCTGCTTGTATAAGCGATCTTGTAATGATTCAGCAGTTGAAAACTAACTTCCTTGTCACGCGCTGTGATAAAAAAGGAATGCCTTCTCTCCTCCATCAAACGGATGAAGTTTTTAAAATAGTGTACGTGTGCCGGGTGACCGATGTCAATAAATATTTTCATTTGCTGCCTTGTTATTATAGGTGAGATGAAGGAACAGAAGACTATAGAAGAAA
>Ga0207114_1229_pt1 | contig 12208 bp, 10 predicted proteins | sample Alteio_BWMinHeat_70_FD_153560 | JGI IMG/M metagenome (GOLD analysis project Ga0207114, IMG submission 153560) | Enriched cells from forest soil in Barre Woods Harvard Forest LTER site, Petersham, Massachusetts, United States -... | ecosystem: Environmental > Terrestrial > Soil > Temperate forest >... | reverse complement strand
GGGTTTTAATGAGGCATGCTGCTGAATTGGTTCCTGATATTCGCGATTGCAGCACAGTCTGGGGAAAGCCAGGCATTAGAGCGCAATTACTGAACATCAAAACAAAGAAATTGGAAATGGATTTCATTTTGGAAGGAGATCAACAGTCGATGCACGTGCTAAACGCGGTGTCGCCTGCTTTTACGTGTGCTCTTCCTTTTGCAGAGTATGTCGTGGATCGCATCGGAGTTAATGGCCTAAGCTAGGAATTCATAATATGTTATCGCTCATCAAAAAAGAAATTCAAAAAACCCGTGATTTAATGTCTGAAATGTTGGCTGATGAATCTTTGCAACAAACCATAGAAGCCATTGCAGATGCCTGTGCTCAGGCCGTTCAACAGGGGAAAAAAATCTTATTTGCTGGTAACGGCGGTTCTGCTGCTGATTCCCAACATTTGGCAGCGGAGTTAGTTAGCCGTTTGCACTATGATCGGCCCGGTATTGCCGGACTTGCGTTGACCACCGATACTTCTGCGTTAACCGCCATCGGGAATGATTATTCGTTTGCCCATTTATTTTCTCGGCAGATAGAAGCGCTGGGACAGCAGGGAGATGTGTTAATCGCCATCTCTACGTCAGGAAAATCCCCGAACATTCTTAGGGCATTGGAAGCAGCGCGTGCCAAGGAAATGATCACGGTAGGATTTACTGGAAAATCGGCCCCTTTGTTGGAAGAGCGTTGCGCTTTTGTGCTGCGCATTCCGTCGTATGAGACGTATAAAATTCAAGAATGTCATATCATGGTGGGACATGTTATTTGCGCTATTGTAGAAGAAGCTATGTACGGCAGTGAATATAATCCCGTTCTTCAGGCTACGGTTAATGCGTAACAGATTAGGGCAGATACTTAATACATGAGGGTTTTTGAATGTATGCCATTATTCTTGCGGGTGGTTTTGGGACGCGTCTGCGTTCTGCGCTCGCTCATGTTCCTAAGCCCATGGCTCCCATTCAAGATAAACCTTTTTTAGCCTATCTTTTAGAGTATCTAAAGACTCAAGGAATCCGCGAAGTTATTTTGTCGGTCCACTATTTGCGCGAACAAATTCAAAATTATTTCAAAACATCTTATCAAGGCTTAGCGATTCGCTATGCTGTGGAAGAAACGCCGTTGGGAACGGGCGGCGCTATGGCTCATGCTCTGAAGCTTCTCGACACAACAGAGCCGATTTTTATTGTTAATGGGGATACTTTTCTTAAGTTAAATTATCGCGCCATGTTGGCTCAACATCAAAAAACTTCTCCTTTAATGACCATGGCTTTGCGTCACGTAGACGATTGTGGCCGTTATGGGGCGGTACTCTTAAAAGACAATCACATTACTTCGTTTGTTCATCAAGGAGAGCAGGGTCCTGGATTTATTAATGGAGGCGTTTATTTAATACAGCCTCATTTATTTCATGCGTTGCCTTCGCTAGGGAAAAGTTTTTTTAATGCAGAAGATCAAGTCCAACCTTTTTCCTTTGAACAGGATTTTTTATTTCCCTACTCGAATCAGTTAAAACCGCAGGCGTTTGTGGCGGAAGATTATTTTATCGATATTGGTATACCGGAAGATTATGTCCGGGCGCAGCAAGAGATATGTTTTAACTCTTGAGTAGTATTAATGTATTGAGTATTATCGCCCTATATATCTATCTCCATAAAAATAAGGATTGTGCGCATGGAAACATATAATATTTTAGTAACCGGAGGTGCCGGTTATATTGGATCCACGTTGGTTCCCGATTTATTAGCTTTAGGACATGATGTCACTGTTCTGGATAGCTTCCTATACAAACAAAATAGTTTATCCCATGTGTGTCATCACAAAAATTTTAAAATTCGCAGAGGTGATATTCGCCTAAAAGAAGACATGCAAGCAGCCATGAAAACAGCGGATATTATTATCCCTCTGGCGGCTTTAGTCGGCGCTCCTTTATGCAAACAAGATCCGATGACTGCGACCGCTGTCAATCACGATGCCATCATCATGATGTTGCAACTGGCCAGCAAAGATCAAAAAATTTATATGCCCACCACGAATAGTGCTTATGGTTCCGGCGAAAAAGATAATTTCTGCACGGAAGAGTCTCCCCTCAATCCTATTTCTCAATATGCGCAAGAGAAAGTTAAAATTGAGAAAGAATTGATGAAACATCCGAATGCGGTGAGCCTGCGTTTAGCCACGGTATTTGGCATGTCTCCTCGCATGCGTACCGATCTTTTAGTGAATGATTTTGCGTATCGTGCTGTGTATGATAAATACGTTGTTTTATTTGAAGGTTCCTTTAAAAGAAATTATATTCATGTGCGTGATGTGAGCCGAGCTTTTCAGCATATCATTGCCCATCACGATGCAATGAAAGGACAAATTTATAACGTCGGTCTGTCTTCAGCAAATATTTCTAAAAAAGAGCTCTGCGACACCATCAAGCAATTCATTCCCGATTTTGTTTATGTTGAGGCACCGCTTAGCAAAGATCCAGACCAACGTAATTACGTTGTTTCCAATGAAAAACTTGAGAAAACAGGATTTAAACCACAATTTTCTCTAGAACATGGAATCGAAGAGTTAATTAAAGGGTATACGATGATTAAGAATAGTATTTATGGGAATGTGTAAGTAACTATTCACGACAACCTTCTAACAGGTGTCATTCCCGCATGCTTTTGGCGGGAATCTATTCAGCTTTTGGCAACACTATAGCCACGTAGAAATAGATTCCCGCCAAAAGCATGCGGGAATGACACAGCCCGGGAGAAGTCGTGAAGTTGTAGGGTGGGTAAAGGAGCGCGCTTTTCGCTCCGTGCCCACCAAATTTGGTAAACAGTCCCTAATTGAATATAAGGAGATACAATGAGCGCTAAAAAAAATGTGGATATCTTATTAATCAATCCAGGATCGCCGGCAGAGGTCTATCAAGAATTAAGCAATCAATTTTCTGCTTATGAGCCGCCTTCTTTGGCTGCTCTTTTTGCCACGTACATCCGTGTCAAGGGCGGTACCGTGGATATGGTCGATGCTCCTGTTGAAAACCTCAGTCCAATGATGACTGCTCAGCATATCTATGATCATTACCATCCAACACTCGTCGTCATGGTGGTTTATGGTTTTCAACCGTCCGCATCCACTCAGAATATGACGGCAGCAAGTGAAACCTGCACCTTTCTAAAGCAACTCAATCCAAACATTAAAATTCTGATGACCGGAACACATCCTGCCGCATTGCCTGCGCGCACACTCAAAGAGGAAGATGTTGATTTTGTCTGCAGTCAGGAAGGGCCGCAAACTATTTGGGAAGCGTTTAAAGTATTAAAAGCCGGCGGGAGTGATTTTTCAGCCGTTCCTAGCCTATGGTATAAACAAAACGGCGTTCTTCTTTCAACCCCGACAGGACCTCTTCTGGATGATTTAGATGCCGCGATGCCTGGCGGAGCATGGGACTTATTGCCCATGAAAAAATACCGCGCCCATAATTGGCATTGCTTTGACCATATTCATGATCGACAGCCGTATGCGTCGATTCATACCAGCTTAGGGTGTCCTTACAAATGTAGTTTTTGTTGTATCAACGCGCCCTTTGGTAAATCTTCTTATCGCATGTGGTCGCCGGATACCGTCATCAAAGAAATTGATGTGTTGGTCAATGAATATGGCGTAAAAAATATTAAATTTGTTGATGAAATGTTCGTTTTAAATAAAAATCATGTGCTGGGTATTTGTGACCGAATCATTGAACGCGGCTATGATTTAAATATTTGGGCTTATGCGCGTGTTGACACGGTAAAAGATGAATTTCTGGAAAAAATGAAAAAGGCGGGAATTCGTTGGGTGGCCTTGGGCATTGAGTCAGGCAGTAAACATGTTCGCGATGGTGTTGAAAAAGGACGCTTTGGCAGTGAAGAAATACTCGAAGTGGTTAAAAAAATTCAAGCCGCGGGGATTTATGTCATTGGCAACTATATTTTTGGATTGCCGGATGATACTTATCAATCCATGAATGAGACTTTGGATTTAGCCCTTGAAGCCAATTGTGAATTTGCAAATTTTTATTCGGCCATGGCTTATCCAGGATCCAAGTTGTACGGTATGGCTCTTGATAAAGGCTGGGATCTCCCAGATTCTTGGATTGGCTTTTCACAGCATGCGTATACTACAAAACCGCTGCGTTCAGAAGTGTTGCCGGCGTCTGAAATTCTAAAATTCCGTGATGAAGCGTTTCATCGCTATTTTACGCATCCCAGCTATTTAGGGTTGGTGAAGCGAAAATTTGGACAAGAAGTTTATGATCATATTCTTTCGATGACACAAATAAAATTACGCCGCAAGATTGTGGAAGATGCGGAGAAAGCGGTGGCATAAGGACAAAAAATGATTCGATATTCTTATGAAAGCGGAGGTTATGCTTCGTTAAAAGAAGGCGCAAAAAAATATAACTCTGACTTTTTGTTAGATTTATTTTATAAAACTTACCGCATTCGTTTAATCGAAGAAGCGATCGCCGCGCGTTATCATGAAGATGAAATGAAAACGCCGGTACATTTAGCGATTGGCCAAGAAGCGATTGCGATAGGCACGGCTGCCGTTTTGGGTGTGCAGGATTTAGTGTATTGCACTCATCGCACGCATGCGGTGTATCTGGCGAAAGGCGGCGATTTAAATGCCATGTTTGCGGAATTTCATTGCCGCACGACGGGATGTTGTGGGTCTCGTGCCGGGTCTATGCATCTTTTGGATAAAAAGGTTGGCATGGCAGGTTCTTCTGCGATTGTGGGCGGAGCCATTCCCATTGCCACTGGATTCGCCTTATCTGCCCAACAGAAAAAAGAAAATCGCTTGACCGCGGTTTATTTTGGCGATGCTGCCGTTGAAGAAGGCGCCGCATGGGAAAGCATCAATTTTGCTGTATTAAAAAAACTACCTATCATTTTTATCTGTGAAAATAATTTTTATTCTGTCTGTTCTCCATTGCATTATCGACAGCCGGAGCATATAAAAATTTATAAAAAAGCCGAAGGGTTTGGCGTAAAAAGTGAATGTGTCGATGGCAATAATATATTCGCTGTTTATGAAGCCGCACAACGCGCGGTGGATCATGTGCGGAAAGGTTTTGGACCTGCATTTATTGAAGCCCACACGTATCGGTGGTTGGCGCACCACGGATCCGAAGATGATTCTCTGGCCGATGATGTTCTTGGCGGTTATCGTTCTATGGAAGAATTAAATGAATGGAAAAAATACGATCCAGTGGCGTTAACCAAAAAACTGTTACAAGAAGAATTTCATGTCAAAGAAACTGTTTTTGATCGGTTTAAAGAAAAAATTTCACAAGAAATTGAGGACGCTTTTGACTTTGCTTTGCAAAGCCCGCGCCCAACGCGGGATATGTTGATGCAGTATGTTTATAGTGAATAAGGAAACACCTTAATGTTATGGGATGAAAAAGTAGTCACGCAAAATGCAAACACCGTCGATGAGGAAACTCGTCTGGCTGGCCGTGTCATCGGTTATGTGGATGCTATTCGAGAAGCATTGACTTATGCGATGGACGAAGATGAACAGGTGTTTTTATTAGGACAAGGAGTCGACGATCCGGGCGGCATGTTCGGGGTGACCAAAGGATTCAAAGAAGTTTATGGCGCCGATCGTGTGTTTGATACGCCTGTTTCTGAAGACGGAATGACAGGCATCTGCGTGGGCGCTGCCATGACGGGCATGCGTCCTGTGTATTTTCATAATCGACCTGACTTTTTATTGCTGACGTTTAATCAGCTCGTGAATCATGCCGCGAAAATTCACTATATGGACAATGGTCAGCATAATGTTCCTATGGTGGTATGGTCCGCTATTGGTCGAGGCTGGGGTTCTGGGCCGCAACATTCTCAAGCAGTTCAAGGCTTGTTACTCGGTGTTCCCGGGTTAAAAATTGTCATGCCAAGCACTCCTTTTGATGCCAAAGGATTGATGATCACCGCTATCAAAGACAATAATCCCGTCATTATCATAGAACATCGCTGGCTGACCAAACAAAGCGGCATCGTTCCCAAGGAAAATTATGCGATTCCTTTTGGTAAAGGTGTTTATCGACGTACAGGAGATCATTTAACCGTTGTTGGGACATCGCATGCTATTCATTTGGCTGCCATCGCGGCCAATCAACTGGCGGAAGAACAAAATATTACAGCGGACGTCGTTGATCTGCGCACGATTCAGCCGATCGATGAAACGATTATTTTTGAATCGTTAGCCAAAACCGGTTATCTATTAGTCGTGGATACGGGTTGGGAAAAAGGTGGTGTGTGTGCTGAAATAGGCTGCTTGGTTGCCGAAAAAGGTTTTTCTTTATTGAAAGCGCCAATCAAACGATTAGGCTTGCCGGATTGTCACTCTCCAGCGGGCTATGACTTAGAACAATTTTATTATCCCGACGTGACTCGCATGAAAGAAGCGATGTTGGACGTGGTGAGAAAGAAGTAACCGTTTATGCAATGTCGTCAACTTAAGGTAATCGCTCGCGGCTATGGGTAAGTTGTTACGAATCATCAAACCAAATCTGCAGGTGGTGTCATCCCGCGCGGCTTTTAGCGCCGGGACCCAGTGTCTTAATCCGCGCGGGATGGCAAGGCGCTGGGTCCCGCGCTAAAAGCCGCGCGGGATGACACTGCACTACAAGAACCGTTAACGCTTACAAAAAAATAAGGACCAAAACAGATGACTTACGAATTAGCCAGCAGTACCTGGGACCATGCTGAACCCGCTGCGATACAACAAGTGATTGATTCCGGCATATACACGATGGGAAAGCACGTCAAACAATTTGAAGAAGATTTTGCCAGAAAATTTGGCAGTAAATACGCTGTCATGGTTAATTCAGGATCGTCTGCTAATTTAATCGCCGTTGCTGCTTTGTTTTTTAAGTCCAACAATCCTCTGAAACCAGGGGATGAAGTGATTGTTCCTTCTATTTCCTGGGCAACGACTTATTACCCTCTGATGCAATATGGCTTAAAACTCAAATTTCTGGATGTTGATTTGCACACACTGAATATGGATGTCAGTCAACTCGAAAAAGCACTGACGCCCAAAACACGCATGGTGACTGCGGTCAGCATTCTCGGTAATCCCGCCTGTTTGGACGTGATCCGAAAATTTTGTGATACGCACAATCTTTATTTGCTTGAAGATAATTGCGAGTCCATGGGCGCGACACTCAACCAGAAAAATTGCGGAACATTTGGGGACATCAACACCTTTAGCACGTTTTTTTCTCATCACATCTCTACCATGGAAGGCGGTGTGGTCGTCACCGACGATGAAGAGCTCTATCATCTTTCTCATTCTCTGCGTTCACATGGCTGGATTCGTAATTTGCCTAAAGATTCTAAAATCTTTAAGCCTTCTGATGATGATTTTTATGAAGCGTATCGCTTTGTCTTGCCAGGATACAATGTGCGGCCCATGGAAATTTCTGGAGCCATCGGAATTGAACAATTGAAAAAACTGGATCGTTTGATAGAAATTCGCCGTGATAATGCGGCTCTCTTTCAACAGTTATTTAAAAATGACGATCGTTTCATCATTCAAAAAGAAAACGGCAAGAGTTCGTGGTTTTCTTTTACCGTGATTCTTAATCCAAAATATAATTTGTCCCGACAGAAAATCATGCAAGCGTTGAAAGAAGCGGATATTCAATTCCGTATTATCACCGGCGGTAATTTTTTGCGGCATGATGTCATCAAATACTGCAATCATGAATGTGTTGGGAACATTGTCAATGCCAACTTAGCGCATGACCAGGGATTTTTCGTAGGCAATCATCCTTATGACATCACCACGCACATTCGGCAATTTTATGATGTGCTGTCTAAAACAGCGGATGTGTTGATGAAAGAAAAAATGGCAGCTTATTCCGGTTGAGGAAGATCGTGAGAAGGATCGTTTCTTGGCCTTGGACCCTCCCTTTCAATGAACGCGCAATACGTTCTTGCTTGCGTAATAATGGGCTCCATTGCTGCAGCTAATGCCGTTAATGCACCGTAATTTCTTTCGGTTATACGGGTAACCGCTTGTGCCGATAAATCCCTCATCGGTTGGATCAATGAGGTATCTAATCCCTGCTGTGTTAAATCCCTTTCACAGCCATCTAACTCAGGGCTAAAGTTGACTATTCTACTGAGTAACATTCTATGTGCTGGAGCATTATCCTGGGATGCATGTCTATAAGATACGCATTGGAAAGTCTGTGTTGCAACATTTCAGCTCGAGTCAGTAGCATTCTTACCGCATGGATTCTTCCTTCGGGAGCCCTTCGATTTTGCTCTGCCTCTGATGCCTGCCTTCTTCCATGAGAAAACATTGATCCTATAGTTAATGCCGACTGAGGCGAATCTTCATGAATAGAAGTGATTATATTTGCGAGCTCTTGTATTTTTTGTTCTACGATCGGAAGCAACGTAGTGGGCAAAGCTAATAGATCATCATAGCTCCCTTCTCGGAACAGATCTCTGGCTCGCTTAAGGAAGATTAACATGTTTGGTATGTTGTGATTTCGAACTAAATCAAAATCATATAATCCCAGTCTGTTTACCTTGTTTCCAAGTAACTGCAAAATACCTATATGGGCATCTATCGTCTTTTTTATTTGCTGCTGCTGATCATGGTCGAATTCTAAATTGGCAGTATAAGTTCTATCAGAAAGAAAGTTTATGGTTTCTTTTAAATGTTCTAATTCACGCTTGAAGTCTGTCTGTTGCCGCTTCCAGTGCTTGTCGATCACGTAAACTAATACTGTGCGGCAAAGCTTCACTTGAACCGTATCGAGAACGTCTTTGAGACATGATTTTCTCCTCCTGATTGAGTGTCTTTGTATCTAAGTTTGTATTTTATGTATTCAGGCTCTTGCTCAACGTGTCATTCTAGCGTCTTCACTCAGAGTATAGGTTAATTTTTCTTGATTTCAACGGCAGTATAGGGACATTTCTAACGAGTTCTGACATGAATTGCCTCAAAATAAATGTTACCGAATTCGATGTCCAAAAAGCTGCCATTTCCAAGCACTTAAAAAATATTTTTAGTTCAAAGGAATTACATGAAAAAGCAGTTGTTTCCATTTTGGAAACAACTGCAAAGGATAATAAAACCTATAAGGTTAAGCATTTCAACCTTGATGTCGTGTTGAGTGTTGGGTATCGGGTTAATTCAAAAAAAGCGACCCATTTCCGCCAATGGGCGACTAAGACCCTCAAAGAACATATCCAGCAGGGATATACAATAAATAGGCATCGCATAGGGTCAAATTATGAGGAATTTACCAAAGCGGTGGCTGATGTGAAAAGCTTAATTGCATCTGGCTCAAGGGTAGATCAACAGAATGTTTTTGAGCTGATTACCTTATTTGCGGATACTTGGGTTTCGTTGGATGCCTATGACAGAGACACACTTGTTACCAAAGGTGCGACCAAAAGAAAAATTCTATTAACAGGCGAGAAATTAGCCAGAGCATTAAATGAATTGAAGCAGGTGCTTCTTGAAAAAAATGAGGCTACTGAGCTCTTTGGTACGGAGCGTGACAAAAGTGGAGTAGCCAGCATTGTCAGCAATGTTATGCAATCATTTGGTGGGCAAGACCTTTATCCCAGCGTTGAGGAAAAAGCCGCTCATCTTTTGTATTTTATGGTGAAAAACCATCCTTTGATTGATGGAAATAAACGTAGTGGGGCTTACGCTTTTATATGGTTTTTGCAGCAAGCCAAGTCTTTAGACCTAAAGCGCATCACGCCGCCTGCTTTAACGGCTTTGACTTTATTAATAGCTGAGAGTGCACCTAAAGATAAAGGTAAGCTAACAGGCTTAGTATGTGCCATTTTAGCCAAGCAATAAAATTATTGTGCTGATATTTTTCCTCTCGATTAAACGGTATGGCGTGAGTAGTTCATTATGGTAGACCAACACCTCACTTCTGCTCACCCATGAGGATGCGACGTTGATAAAACATTGGCCTGCGGATTCCTAACAGACTCATCCCATTCCGTCACAAGCATTGCCTCAACGGAGGCTTCAATCATCTTCTGAAGGTACGGTATCGCTGTACCCTTAGGGCGCAATTTATAGAGGTCTCCCTCGTGGGTATAAAGATCTTTTACAATCTTGTCCACGTCCACTCCTAACAAAGCAACCCGGGTACACAATCCCGGCAAGAGAGGCGTTTCAGCCGTTAAATTTCTTGAATTGTGAGATCTATCTAATTGTTTTTTAAAGTATTTTCATGAATAATTACAAATTAAGAGTTGAACTCTTAATTTGTAATTATTCATGATGGAGAGCATTAATGATCTATCAGCACTCGTTAGAAATGTCCCTATCAGGCGTACTCTTTTAAGTACTTGATACTTAAAAGAGTACGCCTGATAGGGACATTTCTAATGGGTTTTCATGGGGACATTTTCATTGGGTTCCGACAAGTGCAGAGTTAAGAAGCAGGAAAAAACATAGACGCCTACTATACTTAATATAGTACACAACCAAGAGGGCCATCTCATGTCTTCAGACAAAAAAGATGGTAAAAATGAGGAAAACGAGGATGCCGTTTCTCGATCGGGGCAGCCCGCCGCGGACAAAACACTAGCTGCACAAAAAGCCCTGGATTCAGAACTTGTTGAAGAAATGCTTCGGCAGCGAGCGCTATTAACTAAAGCGGGTGCGGCAGCAGTGGTACCGGCGCAAGAGGCGCGGTTGGTTGAAGCGGATGAGATTAATGCAGAAATAAAATCCGAGGAAGAAGTCGAAAGACAGAAGGCGTTGCAACGATCTTCATTGCTGAAAGCTCAGGAAGACTTGCTTAGTATCGTCAAGACGCTTCCAGAAGAATATAGGGAAGAATTCATAGAGCGGATTAATGGGGTAGTCATAACAGAAGAAGGAACAGAAAAAAAGGAGTTAGATGCTCTTTATGTAAGAGCCATTGAAATAAAGCAACTTGAAGAAATGCTTCGGCAGCGAGCGCTATTAACTAAAGCGGGTGAGGTAGCAGAAGAGGCGCGGTTGTCTAAAGAGGGCCAGATTAATGCAAAAATAAAATCTGAAGAAGAAGTCGAAAGACAGAAGTCATTGAAAAGATCTTCGTTGCTGAAAGTCCAGGAAGACTTGCTTAATATCGTCAAGACGCTTCCGGAAGAATATAGGGAAAAATTCATAGAACAAATTAACGGGCTCACAGCAGGGGAGGGAGCAGGGGCTCTTTATGTGAGAGCCATTAAAATAAAGCAAAAGCACGTAGCTCAACAAGGGGTGTCGCTGAGCAGTGATACGGAAAAACTCAATGCCAGGTATTATGGTATGGAGGCCTTCACCGCACTAAGACAAAAACGCATACAAGAACTCACGGCACTAAGACACACATGGCTTAATGATTTTATACGTTTGGCCTGGTCTAATATCAATTTTCTTTCAAATAATAATGGAGTCGCTAAAAAGGTTGTGTCGAACGATATCGTTGTGGCTAAAGAAAAATTACTGCTTGAGGAACAAAGCGATCCATCCAACGATGGGCCATCCAAAGAACATGAAAAAGCCCGACTGAAAAAAATTATTCGAGATGATGAAGAGTATCTGAAAGTGCTCGACGCTCCGAACCCTAGCGCCCATCGAACACAGAACATCATATCCGCCATTGAACAATTAAAAAGTAACCTTCTGCGAGCACAGAACATCACACCCATCATCGCACAATTAAAAAGTAACCTTGAACGGATCCAGAAGCTAGAGCAGGAGGGAACGCTTACCGTGTCTAGGATCCTGTCCGAATATGATCGCCTTAAGTCAATTGAGCCGTATCACTTTGATATCGATAGCGTAGCAGGCGGCGTGGAAAAGGCTGATTATCAATCTTACCTTAGGGCTCTTTCGACGGAGTGTTATGGTGTGTTGACGGATTTATTTTATATACGTCGAGCCACCAGTCTCTACGAGCTTCTTCTTCACAACGCAAGCAGCTTAACGGTTGGACCGCCTTTGTTGCCTTTGGAACTGAGCCCTAAGTTTTCTTTTTTGGGGATGGACGCTGACAAGGTTATAGGGAAACTTTATAAAGTTGTTGGAAACCGACACACATTGCTCCCCAAGGAGGAAGTAGTACCTTATCTTCAGAAGACGATTGAAAATTACGTCACAGCTAAAGGTTCCGTCA
>Ga0207114_1228_pt1 | contig 12301 bp, 7 predicted proteins | sample Alteio_BWMinHeat_70_FD_153560 | JGI IMG/M metagenome (GOLD analysis project Ga0207114, IMG submission 153560) | Enriched cells from forest soil in Barre Woods Harvard Forest LTER site, Petersham, Massachusetts, United States -... | ecosystem: Environmental > Terrestrial > Soil > Temperate forest >... | reverse complement strand
AGATGACCTCTATCAGTTCGCCCATGAGCACTCGAACATTCTGACGCTCAGAGACACTGGTGCTGGATTCTAGAGTGGATGGCGCACGCTGAACAATACCGGCCATGTGCGAAGCGTGAGCTTGCTGTTGAACAACGTGAGTCAATTCGTGCGCAAGAAGCCGATTTCCGGCCTCCGTAGATGGCGCAAATTCGCCGCGACCAAACACAATGTTGTGGTGAACAGTGAATGCGCGCGCCCCGATACTTTTGGCTGCATCCGCAGCCTCATCGTCGGTATGCACACGCACCTTCCCGAAGTCGTGGCCAAAACGGGATTCCATGAAGTTGCGGGTCCCGAAATCAAGAGGCTGGCCGGCTGATCGCAGTGTCTGATGAACTTCAGGTGAAACCGCTGTGGATCCCACATCAGCGGTCTGTGCGCGCATTACCTGGAGAGGTTGAGGTTTGTAGATTGGCGACTCTAACCGTGATGCCGGATGTGCTTTTGGCTCGGGCACCCGCATCACCTCATTGGAAATGCGCTCCGCTTCTCGTTCACACTCGTGCTCCGGCTTGCCGAGAATCAGGCTCGACTGTGCCTTCTCTGTTGCCGGAGGTTCCATAGGAATTTGGCTGAAGTCGAGCGATTGGTGAGATAGATTACCGGATGCGCTCGTCGAAATCTCCACGGCGCCCTTTTGGTGTTGCAAAGGCTGAGCAGACGAACCTCGCCGCACCGGTTCGGATACAGCTCTGTCAGCCCGGACAACGCCAGGAGATTTCTGCCCGTGAGACAAATTTAGCTTTTGTGCAAATGTGCCCACTGTCTGCAACTCATTCGGTTTCGTATAGCTCAGGCGACATAGAACCAGATATTTGGACCAGGACAGACGACCTATTTTCAGAGGGCACACGTTTTGCGTCCATTTCTCCGCTCGAACGAAATCTGGGGGAGTCAGCGGAGATTGAGCCCAAGTCGCTTCAGTTGCGCCCTCACTGGAGATAATCGAAAAACTGTAAGGAGAAAACGACAGCAACTGGCCAATTACCCCAATTAAATTGCGACAAGCGGGCAGCTCTGCCCGTCGACGGCATTTCTTTTTCTCAATTGTCGTCTTTTGCCTGCCGTTTTCGATATTTCAAAACGGGGAGACATCCGAGGCAATGAAATACAGAGTGTTTGCAAGGGCCTGCTGCGATGAGAAATGACAGAATATCGAACATTGGGAATTATCGTGACTTCGCGGTCTCCATCACCAGATCAAAGCTAATCGGCCGAGCCGACGCCGGCCATCGATCCACCCAAACAAAGAATAGGAGAATCACATGACATTCCTTCAACATCTCGGCAGTACCCTCAAGAAAGTTCTCCACATCGGCATAGAGGTAGCTACCGATGCGGAACCGATCGTCACACTCGCGTTTCCCGAAGTCCTGCCTCTGTATCAATCCACGCTTGGCCTCGCTACAGGTGCCGAAGCTCTGGCCCCAACCACGTCGGGAACAGGAGCGCAAAAACTGTCGCAACTCCTCTCCTCTCTGCTCCCTCAAGCACAGACCTGGGCGCAGAAAAACAACATTAACTGGCCTGCTGAGGAAATTCAGAAGTGGGCTTCCGCAGTGGTCGATACAGTAAATCTAATTCCTGCGCCAGCAACTGCAGCAGCGGCGGCACCTCAGGCCCAGTGAGCCACTGGCCACTAATCGGTGATAAGTGGAAGCCCGCAGAACTAGTCTGGGGCTTCCTGGGTCGCTGACACTAACGCTTCTACCCGATGGCTCAACTAAAGCTTCCACAGAGTGCCTGGGTGATTTTGCGTGACAGCATTCTTGCCGCCGAACCCATCCGCAGTGGTTGAGTGTCCGACCAGCCCGTTTTTCGTCAACCAAGACATATCAAGAGGATAGGACTCGTTTTGAACCTCCTCGAAATCTGTTGAGTTCAGTCAGACAGGTCAACGACGCCATGAGCTATCAAGACTCAAATCATTGAAGTTTTCTTGTTTGCCCATCAAGATGATTTCAAGGGAAAGAATATAGGCCCGGCTGCGACGATGATCCCGGCGAGCACAATAACTCCCATCGCCGTGCGCAGCCCAACTATGACGGCGAGTGATCCAATGATCGGTGGCCCTGTCAGAAAGCCACAATAGCCGATCGTCGCGGTAGCCGAGATGGCCGGACCGGCTCCCATTCTGGTATCGCGGCCCGCTACACTCCAGATCACTGGAACGATATTTGCGACTCCAATTCCCGCAAGCATGAGGCCGATGACCGCAGGCCACCAGGAATGAGACAGCAGAGTGCAGCTCAGACCGGCAGCGATCAGCAGGCCACTCCCGTGCAAAATATTCTTCCCACTGAAGTGCACCGCCAGCCAGTCGCCCGAGAACCTCGCCGTCGCCATGGCGATGGCATAGGCAGCGTAACCAGCGGCAGCAAGGGGAAGAGCAACACCGATATTCGAATGCAGATAGACGGAAGCCCAATCCGCAATCGCCCCTTCGGCTAACAATCCAAAGGACGCGAGAATCGCAATCCGTAACAGTGCGAGACTTGGCCAGACGAACTTCGAGGCCGCCCGCGGTTTCACCGTCTCGTTCACAAGCAACGGTAGACTCGCGAGAGCGCACAGAGCGAGCAGGCCCGCGGTCAGTGAAAGATTCCCTCGAATCGTGCCCTGATGCTGCAGCATGAGGCCCGCGGCACCCGCGCCCAGCAATCCTCCCGCGCTCCAGCAGCCCTGGAAAAAGCTCATACTGGAACGCTGATAGTGCTCTTCGACCGCCATCGCCTGGGCATTGACCGAGATATCAAAGGCTCCTTTCGCAGCTCCAAACAAGCCTGCAAAAAGGACAAGCAGCAAAAAGCTGGAAGCCTGCGCGAGAAGTCCAATCATCAGAACGTATGTGATCGCCACAATCCGGATCACGCGTCTGCTGCCGTAACGAGCGATGAGCTGTCCCGTCACCGGCATGCTGATGATCGCGCCAACAATGACGCTGATCAATACAAAGGTAAGAGATCCATTCTCAATGTTGAGGACCTGTTTGAATACCGGCACATGAGCCGCCCAGGTTCCAAAGCCCGCTCCATCCGCCAGAAAGAGCATGGCCAACGCCCACTTTGGCCACTTTACTTTCGTATTGCTGGGCTTTTCTTTGCGAGATACAAGTCCTGGATCTATGCCGACTGAGCCCATTACGCTTACTCCTGTTACTAGGCTGCAGCTTCCACATCATTCTGTCCAATAGAACATAATGGCTCTTTTGATAACCTTGAGGAATGGCTCTCGAACTCTCAGAACTGCGCTCTTTCGTTGTGCTCGCGAATCATCTCCACTTCGGCCAGGCGGCGGGAGCGCTGCACCTGAGTCAACCCGCGCTCACCAAGCAGATACAACGGCTGGAGGACAAAGTAGCTGGGCCGCTGCTGATACGCGGTTACAGGCGTGTGATTCTCACGCCGGCTGGAGAGATCCTGCGAGATCGTGCGCGAAGCCTGCTGCGAGAGGCCGAGATCACGGAACAGATGACGCGTTTGGCTGTCGAGGGAAAAGCCGGATTATTGCGGATAGGTTTTGGCATCGCTTCTCTCGCCGCTGGCCTGCCGGATATTCTGATGCGATTTCGACAAGACTTTCCGGAAGTGCAGGTGTCTATGCGCGATATGTCTACACCGGGCCAGATTCGGGCGCTCGAACAAGGTGATATGGATGTGGGTTTCGTCCGGCTTCCCGTCACCCACCCTGACCTTGTCACCGTACCCGTGCTCGAAGAAAGGCTGGTTGCGGCGATCCCGCGGGGCATGCCATATCGAAAGGGGCTCTCCAGTCTTCGCAACGAGCCATTTGTCGTCATCTCGCGCGGCGTTTCAGCCAGCTTTTTCGATCATCTCGTGCAGACATGCCGCGCAGCCGGTTTTAGTCCTCGCATTGTGCAGGAGGTCAACGAACTTTTCACCGTTCTCAACCTCGTAGGAGGCGGTGCAGGTGTTAGTTTGGTGCCGCGCTCGACTAGCCTGATGCATGTCCCGAACGTTCGACTGCTGGACACCGGACTGGCCGAGGCGAAATGGAAGATCGGCCTGGCGTGGCGCAAGACGGACCAGGCAGATCCACTTGTTCGCAATTTCATCAGCCTGGCACGCCGGCATCGCGGCGCTGCTCCACCCGGAGCGCGGATGCACTAGTCCTGCTACAGCCAGCGTGCTTTGTAGCCTATATTTGCCAGCACCATCCATTTTTTCAGGCTGGGTTGTCGCCTTTTCCCTGCGCTTTTCGATTTCTACTTTGGAAGCTTATGGGTCTTCACACTGTGGCGCAGGCCAAATTTCTCTCTTTTACCTGAAACTCATAACTTCGCCGCTTTGTGTCCTGATTGAACGAGGCGTCCAGATCGACGTCTGGATTTCTGAACACAATCACCGATGATTTCAATCAGTTAAAAAGGGTAGACAGCCGATGGCCTTGTATTTAACGACACGCACTTGATTGGAAAATAGCCGCGCACAAATATGGTGTTTGTTCCTTTCAGCCGCAAGAGTGCAGCGCATACGCTGAGAAGATCATCCTGAAGAGGGCGTAATGTTGGCTTCGAAGATGGATGCAAAACCAGAACTCAGTCGCTCCGACCACAAAGAATCGAGGCTTGTGGCGCAATGGCCGAACCTCTCTGCGGCCGATGGGGCACATTTACTTCAACGAGGCATCGGCATTCAGGCTATACCCCGCCCCGGGGTGCAGTCGGCGAGCGAATTAAGGAGCGAAAGTAGCACGCAGCAAATTGAGATTCACTCTGCGGGAGTGCATGTCCTTCCCGCGCCTACGCGGGACTTCGGCAGGATTCCAATCTTTCCTTCGCAAAAGCCCAGCCCCCTCACGCCAGCGACCGGCGGCATTCTCCAAGGCACCCTCGTCAGCAATCACTCGATTGTTGGCGGCGAGCGCCAGGAGAGCGGCAAGGCACGATATTATCTGCAAACGAAACTTGAGGTGAACACGCCGGGCGATATCTTCGAACTGGAAGCGGAACGTGTTGCCGAGCAGGTAATGCGCATGCCGGAGACTGGTAGCGCCATGAGTTCCCCGGTGTCCAGAGCCGCTCCCAGAATGCAGCGTAAGTGTTCCTGCGAGGGAAGCTGCGATAAATGCAAAGCGGAACAATCGGAGAAGGAACTCGGACGCCCGCAGATAAAACTCGCCCGAGTCAGCGGGTCGGGACAAGCCTTTGCATCATCCATTGCCCCACCGATTGTCCACGAGGTATTGCGCTCCCCGGGCCAACCGTTGGATACGGCGACGCGTGCCTATTTCGAACCGCGCTTTGACCACGACTTTTCCCGAGTACGAGTGCACTCCGGCGCAGCAGCCGAGCAATCGGCGCGAGACGTCAACGCTCATGCCTATACCGCAGGACACAATATCGTGTTCGCCGCCGGTCGATTTGCACCGCAGACTCACGAAGGACGGCGGTTGATTGCCCATGAGTTATCACATGTCGTTCAACAAGAAGGTGCGCAACATTTGGAAATACTCCAACGCAACGGGCCAGGCGAATCCAAGGATCCGCCCATTACAGGCACGCCGGACGATCCCGCCGAAATGTGGAAAGACGTCATTGCACAACGCCATTTTCAAGAATCGGAAGGCAATGTCACATTTGGCAGGATGAAGATCCTCGATGCAAATGGGCGCGCGGTCATCAATCTTCTTACCCGAAGCGACACAAGGGAACACGCGGAGGAGAAGGCTATCCGCATAGCTCGAACCCAAATAGGAACAGGGCAACAACTCCGTGGCGGAAAGATCATCTTTGTTACAGATCAAACGGTTTGCCCTCACCCTGAACGGTGTCACGCGCAAATAGGCAAACTTGCTGAAGAGTTGGGCGTAGAAGAGGCGACGGTAACAGTATTCATGAGGTCAGCGTTACCTGGAGAAGAAAAAGGAACAGTCAAAGGAACCGGCCTGCCTCAACATGTGGAGGACTCTCTGGCGACGCCTAAAGCAACCGCCAAGAAGGTCCAGAGGAGAGTTGTCGAAGGACGCGAACTCTACTCAGCGACAGAAACAATTTACACCCGGGGTCGAGCATCTGGTGAAATCACAACCGGAGGCGGACCCACAGGAAAGACAGCATTTGGCGGAGGAGGAGGGACGCTGGCGCCTGTGCAACCGCCTGCTCAGACAACTTCTGGTGAAATCACAACTGCGCCATCGAGTGTCGCCAAACCCGCGGGCTCTGTTCCCCTTGAGGGACCGCCTCCGGCTACCTCACGCGACCTCGCTGTGGAAGTGCTACAGACGGAAACCACGAATCGCCGCCTGGCTTCTGTTGCCAGGTTTGGGCGCTATGCCCTCGAAGCCTACAGTTTCCTCGGCGTTCTTGAGCAGATCGCCGGAGCCCTTAATCTCGCGGCCGCAACCCTCGCCGGCGGCCCGCTTCAAAAGGAAAAACAACAGGCTATCGCTACCGTCGCGAATGCCACGGAACTTGCCGAATACTACGAATCACTCGACCTGCGCAAACAAATCCCGTCCGGCGGATGGGCCGCATGGGACGGCGGCTGGTACGCGCTCCAGCAAATCCAGTTCAACTACTACGAGACGGAATCGCACATGCACGACGCGCTCGAGTCCGTCGACGCCGCCCTCCAAAACATAGGCCGCCAGATACAGGACCTCGCGGACGCAGCAACTGAAAAGACTGCTGCTCTCGTCCTAACGCCGGTCTCCACCCCCTACGCCGACGCCTATCTTTTTGCCGATGCCGCCGGCCAGCTCAGAAGCCACCTCATTGATGCCGCCAACGCCTATGCACGTGCTCACCGTGCCATCTACTTCTCGCAGCGCATGACACAGGCCAGTATCAAATTTATTGAAATCCGCCTTCGCCAGCTTGGTGTCACCGGCCTCGTCAGCCTTGACATCGACACTGAAGACCTCCGCACCGCTCCCCTGGACAAGTTCTCCGAGCGTCAGTGAAACTCGTGCCTATTGAATGGCGCGACGAACCGGTCGCCTCTGGAGACGGAGACGACGCCCCAAGGCGTACTCGAGATATTCTTCAGCAGAGATGCCGAGAATTGGGTACGGCCTGGGGACGGATTGCTCATGTTTGGCGGGAGTGATGTTCGTGACCGTGAGGTCCTTGTGCGCGAGTAATATCTCGAAGAGGCGCTGAGCTGGGTGGAGACCTTGCCCTAGTCGGCCTGAGGCGCCTCGCCAGATGTTGAGCTGGTGAAAAACTATCGGTTCGCACAATACAAGTTGGAGGTTCACACAATGGATCTGAGGCTGGGATGAGGAGAACGATTGCAGCAAAGGAACTGGTAACCTCGTCAGGATTGTTAGAAGATCCGCTTGTCACGATGGATGGTGGACGGATCGTGAGGATCTCAACCCGAGACTCAGAAGCTATCACTCAGGTCGACCATGAGTTTCCTGATTGCACGCTGACACCCGGATTCTTAGATATACATTTTCACGGTGCTGCTGGATACGATGTGATGGAGGCCCGTCCGGAAGCACTGGAGACGGTCGCCAGGTATCTTGCCCGCGCCGGAGTGACCAGATTCCTGCCAACTACGGTTACGGCTTCTCTAGAGGCAACATCATACGCTCTGGAGCGAATGGCTAATTTCATTGAGGCCGACACCTCCACGGAAGCGGCTCAGGCCGTAGGCGTTCATATAGAAGGTCCGTTTCTCTCGCATACAAAACGCGGTATGCATCCGGCCGAGTTCCTCCATACACCTTCGCCAGAGCTATTGACCCGGTTTTGGGAGATATCCCGCGGACATTTGAAACTGATGACCATTGCACCTGAAATACCCGGAGCACTTGAGACAATTGCCCATGCTGTTTCTCTGGGGATCCGGTGCTCGATGGGACATTCAGCGGCGACGCGGGCCGAAGCCATTGCCGCTTTAGAGACAGGGGTCGTATCGGCGACGCATACGTTCAACGCAATGAGTGCCTACGATCATCGAGAGCCCGGAATTCTTGGAGTCGTTCTTGACCGAGCTGACTTGTATGCCGATCTAATATGTGACGGAGTGCATGTCTCACCTGAGGCAGTTCGCTTATGGCTTAGAGCTAAGGGCTCAGATCGTGCAATCCTCATCACTGATTGTCTTGAGGCGGCTGGAATGCCGGATGGCAAGTACAAACTAGGCCAAACCGTCGTACATGTTGCAGGGGCGACCTGCACAACTGAGGACGGTGTACTGGCAGGCAGTGTCATTAGCCTCGATCGTGCCGTGGAAAACCTGCAGCAGATGACCGGTGCCGGATTGCCCGTTGCTTCGCGGTTGGCCTCGATCAATCCCGCCAGGATGCTAGGTCTTCCAGAGACTCTGGTGCCCGGGGCAGCAGCTGACTTCAATATCTACGACGTCCAGGGAAGGAGGCTAGGAACCATCCTTCGTGGCGTTCTTCTGTAAGGTGCTACTGAGTTCGATGTGCTCATTGAGCGAGTGCGAACTCGGTCGTACTTCTTGGATGAGCGCCGGTTTTCACCTACTCAAAACTACGCCCTCAAAAAGCATTGGCCGCTCAATGCGCATCGCGGCAGAAGGCTGTGCAGATGGCATCCGCCACATAGCCGGCCGCGGTGGCAAACGCACGTCCAGCTTGGTCCGCCTTTCCGGTGCTCGCGCTCACGCCCTCGGTGATGATACCGCCGTCCCAGTCACTGCCGAGCAGCACCTTCATGGCCTTGTCGCGGCCCGCCTTCAGCCGCAGATGGTCCGCCACGCTCCACGAAGTCGTAAACGGCACCCGATAAGACCCAGGTAGGCCGAACCGCTCATCGCTGTACGACCACTCGTAGTTCGGCGAGTGAAGCCAGCGATAGGTGCGCTCGAACGTTGGATCGTCTTCGGGAACGAACCCGAGAAAGGGGAGCTTCAGCAATGATCCTGGTGGAACATCGGCGAGAATCGGAGTTTTCCCGTCGGTTGCCGAGACGAAGATCGGCCCACCCGCGCCTGGCGCATCCGAAGTCACGCAGATCTTCAGGATGGCTGCACGCAGCGCGTCAGCCTTCGACGCCATCTCGCGGCTCAACTCCGCGTCGCCCAGTTGTTTGTACATATCGCCCAGGTCTTTCAGCGTTCGCCAGGTGAGCACGTTGTCATACGTGGAGAAACCCTGCTTGCGGTATTCATCCTGCGCATCCTGCAGCGTGATGTAGAGTCCCATTTGCGGTTCGAAATTTTCCAGGATGCGCTGGCGCAGAAAATCCAGGTCTGCACGGTGCTGCTTGACAAACGCAAGATCGCCGGTTCGTTCGAGGTAAGAATGGAGCGCGACCACGGGGGCATCTGCTTCGTCGAGTTCCAGTCCGTCCTCCAGCACGATGCCGTCAATGAACCGGCTATGTGTGCCAGTGTTGCGCAACTGAACGGTGAGCGCATATTCCAGAGTCGAGCGCGCCATGTCACGGTCGGTATCCAGCAGCCCTGGAAAGCTCCACAGCATGGCGTCGCGGTCCCAGTATGCTGCCGACACATAGTAGCGGGGGCTGCGCGACGTGATCCCCACCACCTGCTCAGTGTCGAGCGACTTGCCCCATGCGTACATGCGCGTGAATAGGAAGTTACGGTTCATGAGCATATCGAGATCGGCACGCCCGGTTGTCCGCGTGCGTTTGCTGAGCCAGGCTTCAGCATCGTCCAGCACCTTATCGGTTCCTTCGCGGTCAATCATCTCCGTTAACGCCCTGGCGGACTGCGTGGCCGAGTACTCCTCCACGCCCACACCGACGGCGAAATGAGCCTCCGCAGTCTTGCCCGGGTCCAGCGTCACCGTTTGCGATGCATCTGCCGAGGGCGCGATGGAAACGGGTGGTCCGTTCACTTCCGCCCGCGATCCCGGATACAACAGGGCCCAGGAAAAATGCGTGTCCGAGGTAACGAATGAGAACACCTCGCCTCGACCGCCTGTCCAGGGAGCCGGTGCGCCCCTTCGCTCACCCAGCAACTCCACGGGCGTATAGGTCACGCGGTTCAGGCCGCCAAACGTTCCGCGCACCCCGAGCGTGACCTTTGCCGCCTTGGAATTGTTGTTGGTCAAAGTGAGCCGCAGAAACGCTCCCCGCACACCTGGAGGCGCGCACCACATCAGCGTCGCCTTCATACTGTCCACAGTGAGCTGCGCCTCTGGAATCCAGTACGACCGCAGAGTCCACTCGGGATTTTGAAACGCGATCGGCTTGCCATCTACGGCAAAATACGGCTCGAGCACTGGCCCCGCTGTCCCGCCTGTCACCTCGAGCAGGCCGCGATCACGCATGGAGAGCACATTGAAACTTCCCAGTACACCATCCACCGCTCTGATGGTGGGCAATGCGATCCACTCGTTGCCGGTGGGTATGACGTCCGTCGGGCCGAGCTTCACAGGAATCCCGCTTTGTGCCCAACCTGCCTGTGCCACCGCAATCCAAAGCAGCAACCGTGCAATCCTGCTCATCGATGTTCTACCTTTCATTCGGACCTCACGGCATCTTGTCTAGGATTACCCCAGGCTGCGTTCACAAATCTCTCCAATACACCCGATGGAGAAAACGAGACCCTCCGCGCCAGTCTTCGAAAATCCGAAAGGTAGTTGATTTTCTGGGGATACAGGTGGGGATATCTTAGCAGGGTAATACTATCCACTTTGTTTTCAACTGATGGGACTCCCTGGGGGCAGCCAATCAAGTACCTCTTAGAACCTCTAAAACTACATCCTTCAATCAAAACCTTAATTAATCATCGATTTGCAATCAGATTTTAATTTGTAAGCGTTCGCAGACGTGCGTCTTCGAGAAGCACACGTGCAGAATCTGGGCATTCGGCTGAGCAGATCTTGAGGTGTATCGATCACGTCTAACGGAACGTCAAGGCGTTCATACGTGTGCCGCGTCGATTCTACGTTAAGCAATTGAGGATTTTCAGAACGCGAGCAGGACCGATGTAGAACAGAGGCGAAAGGCGCAGTGGTGATCACCGCGCCCCTTCACTGCCCGCCAACTGCGGGAGAGCGCAGCACTAGGCCTTGATGAACTGGACGTCGAGCGTGATCTGCACATCTTCGCCAACCAGAATGCCTCCGGTCTCAAGAGCAGCGTTCCAGGTTAGATCAAAATCCTTGCGATTGATCTTCGCCGTCGCCGAGAGTCCAATGCGAATGTTACCCCAAGGATCCTTGCCTGGTGCGCTCGGCCCTTCCACTGCGAATGTCAGCGGCTTGGTGACTCCGCGAAGGGTAAGGTTACCGGTTACGGCATACTCCTCGTCGCCTTTCTTTTCGATCTTCGTAGACTTGAACGTCATCACCGGATGCTCCTCGTTATGGAAGAAGTCAGCGCTCTTCAGGTGCGCATCGCGCTGCTCATCCCCGGTGCTGATCGAGCTGATATCGATGGTGGCTTCCACTTGGCTGCGGGTGGGATTTGTAGTGTCCTCGATCAGAGTCCCGGTCAGGCCGCTAAAGCTGCCCTTAACATTCGAAATCATCATGTGCTTCACCTTGAACTCCGCATGCGAGTGTGCAGGATCGATCTTCCAGGTGATGGTGGAGACTGGTGCGACTGTGCTTGTAGACATGGCTGAATAGTCCTTTCCTTTGTTGTTCATTTGTATCTGCGGAACCGGTCTCTCTTTCTACCAGTTCATGATTAATTTCCTGCGCGAGCTCTTATCCGCCGATCTGGAGAATCAGATTACGGGCAAGCTCCAGCTCCTCCTGCGTTATCGTATGAGGCCGGCCAGGGTAGCGCTTTGTAGTGACCTTCGCACCCATCGCACCCAGGATTGCCGCCGACTCCTCCACGCGGAGCCAGGGCACATGTGGATCGGGGTCTCCGCTGCATAGCAATGCAGGTGTGCCTGCAAGTTCTCCGACAGGTGTGTGAAGTGAACCTGGTGGTCCAATCAGCCCTCCCGTAAAGGCGATCAACCCTCCGTATCGTGCCGGGTGGCCGGCCACAAACTCCGTCGCGAGGCACGCACCCTGAGAAAAGCCGGCGACCACAATCCGTTCGCGACCGAAACCGGCTTGCTCAAGTGACTGGACCACTGATTCCACCTTCCCCAGACCAGAACTGAGATATGGCTCGTTCGACTCTCGCGGTGCCAGGAACGAGAACGGATACCATGAGTGTCCTTCAGCCTGCGCGGCGAGGTAAGACACATTTGGGAGATGGAACGCGGAGCCTAGTTCGAGGATGTCCTCGGCTGAGCCCCCGCGCCCATGCAGCAACACCACGGCGAGGTCCGCCTTATCAAGCGGAGCTCCAGCCTGAAGCACGGCTCCCCCGGCATGTCGATCGTTC
>Ga0207114_1226_pt1 | contig 12411 bp, 11 predicted proteins | sample Alteio_BWMinHeat_70_FD_153560 | JGI IMG/M metagenome (GOLD analysis project Ga0207114, IMG submission 153560) | Enriched cells from forest soil in Barre Woods Harvard Forest LTER site, Petersham, Massachusetts, United States -... | ecosystem: Environmental > Terrestrial > Soil > Temperate forest >... | reverse complement strand
GATCATCATTGGTCCATATACCACCTTTATCCTGTATCTGGTTTTTATGGCTACGGTAACAGAAGGTACGTATGCCGGTTCTCATAAAGTATCTCCTCCCGATAAGGCATACAGAGCTGCCACCATAGAGGAGGCTGACAAACAAAAGGAAGCAGAAGAAAAAGATGCTCCTTTGCCTGCCGAAGGCCCTGCGCCTGCCGGTGGAGAGAAGCACGAATAGGAGTTTTTCTGCACCCCGCGTGTGAGCTGAAATGTGAGTTGAAATGAGAAAAGGTATCACGCTTCTTACGGTCTTGTTATTGCCGATCACCATCTACCTGATCTTTGCAATAAGTACCATCCATTATGTAAGGGTACCTCATTACGGTCCCCGATTCGCACGCATTATTCAGGTAAAAGGGAAAAATAAGACCGATACTGTTTATCACGCCATCGGTGCTTTTAAATACCCGGGCAAACAAGGATACCTGAAATCCGACACCCTCCTTCACCGCATGTATATCGCCTGCCTGGTGAACTCCGATTCAGCCAAAAACACTTACAATTGTGCAGCATTAAAGGCCTACTACCGGTTTAACAAAGCCGAGCTGGATACCCTTCATTTCGTCTTTTTTTATTCACGGTCGTCCGATAGCAGCAAGGTCTGCCCCGATTTTTCCGATACGCTGGGACTTAAAAAAGATCATACGCTTACGTTCTATCCCGACAGCAACGACATCAACTACCTGAGAGCGGCAAACTATTTTATGCCCGACCCTCAGTCCAAATCCAAAGTCAATCCCTGGAAAAGCTGGAATGACCTGGTGTTGGTAGATGCCAAAGGATCTGTTCGCGGTTACTACGATGGGCGCTATGCGCCAGAAATTACACGGATGATTGAAGACATCAAGCACATCAAGTTCCATGATGAGGCTTCGGGGATGGAGGAGAAGTATACACCTAAGAAAAAAGGACAGGAATAAATGTGAGGAAAATGACTATGCCGGGCGAAGCGTTCTCGCTTCGTCCGTTTTTATTTTCTCCTGAACGACCAGGTAAACACAAACGAAGCCACCACATCACCCGCTTCATCTTTCCCGACTGAATTTACAGTAATCATTACACCTTCACCGGTTTGTTTGGTGGTGGCAATGGCTTGGGCAATTTTATCCCCTTCATTACAGGTAAACAGTATACGACCTACAGCCTTCTTCGTATAGTCCACTTTCATACCAGTAACCAGCATGGATATTTTTGCCCCGGAATTGCGAACCAGCATCATGGCTATGGAACCGGAACTGAGTTCGGCTGCCATGGCCAGGCAGGCGAAATAAACGGAGCGGAAAGGATTCTTGGTCAGGTAGCTGTACTTCAGGCGGGTCACCGCATGTTGGTTGCTGAGTTCTTTTACGGTAATCCCTGCCAGGAACAGCATGGGAAGTTCCTTTAACATAAAAAGACGGAAAAGAAAAGGAGTGGTGACCTGACGGATAAATTTGTCGGAATTGCTCATAAGAATATTTCGACTAAGGTAGTAAACAGTTGAAGCCTGATCTGGGTTTTTGTTTAATTTTGTGTACTTCAAATGATCATCTAAAATCCAACATGTTGTACATCAAGAAATCAAGTCTCCCAGGTTCCGGCAAGGGTCTGTTCACGAAGGCTCCCATCAAAAGAGGAGAAGTGGTTGTGGAATACCTGGGTGAAATCATTCCCTGGGCCGAATGCCTCAAACGGGAAGAGCAGGGCAAGGGCGGATACTTTATGTATGTGTCCAGCAAACATTGTATTGATGCACGTCCCACAAAGGACAAAATGGCCCGTTATGCGAACGATGCAAAAGGCTTCGTTAAGTTAGACGGAGTAAAGAACAATTCCTTTTACGAGATGCGCGGTAAACGGGTTTTTATCGTTGCCCGCAAAAACCTGCCGGAAGGAGCTGAGATTCTGGTTGGTTATGGAAAAGAATACTGGGATACATTGAAAACAACCATTAAGAAAAACAATAAGAAGGCCAAGATAAAGAAACACGCCGAGCAGAAGAGGGCGCCTAAGCGGAACTGAGTCCATTCCTTCTGCCACATAAAAGTCCTCCCGCAGATTTCTCCTCGGCCCACCAGCCTTGCTGTCGGAATGACAAGCTGTCAAGTTTATTTTTATTATCCAAACAACTGCCCAAACACCTCTTCCATCTTCCCCACCAGATTAATTTTTATTCCATACTGTTTCAGATCCAGGCCCTTTTGATTGTATCGGGAAATAAAGATCTGCTCATAGCCCAGTTTCTCTGCTTCTGAAATCCGTTGATCTACTCTGTTCACCGGTCTTATTTCACCCGACAAGCCCACTTCCGCAGCAAAGGCTGTTTTGGGAGGAATGGGAATATCGGCATTGGAAGATAAAACGGCGCATACCACAGCCAGGTCAATGGCCGGGTCTTCTACTTTAATTCCTCCTGTAATATTCAGAAATACATCTTTGGCTGCCAACCTGAACCCGCATCTTTTTTCCAGCACAGCCAGGAGCATGCTCAGTCTTCTCAAATCAAATCCGGTAGAGGAGCGCTGAGGGGTACCATAAGCAGCACTGCTTACCAATGCCTGAATTTCAATTAGCATTGGTCTCAAACCTTCCATGGTGGCGGCAATGGCTATACCGCTCACCGGTTCTTCCCTGCTGGTGATGAGTATTTCGGATGGATTGCTTACCTCCCTCAATCCGCTTCCCTGCATTTCATAGATTCCCAGTTCGTTGGTGGAGCCAAAACGGTTTTTGGTGGTGCGGAGCAAGCGGTAAACATGGTTGCGGTCGCCTTCAAACTGAAGTACGGTATCCACCATGTGTTCAAGTACCTTAGGACCTGCCAGGCTTCCGTCTTTGGTAATGTGTCCGATCAGAAACACGGGAACAGCACTCTCCTTGGCATAACGCATGATCTCCGAAGCACATTCCCGTATCTGGGAAACGCTTCCGGGAGAAGATTCAATATGGGAGGTGTGAAGTGTTTGTATGGAATCGATGATGAGAAGTCCGGGTTCCAGGCTTTCTATCTGCTGGAAGATATTCTGGGTGTTGGTTTCGGTGAGGATAAAACAGTTTGGGTTGTTTAATCCTATCCTTTCGGCCCTCATCCGAATCTGTTGTTCACTTTCTTCACCTGATACATACAACACTTTCAGTTTGGTGGCGTTGAGTGCCACCTGGAGCATGAGGGTAGACTTTCCTATGCCCGGTTCGCCTCCAAACAAGACAAGTGATCCGGGGACCAGTCCTCCCCCTAACACACGGTTCAGTTCCTTGTCACCAATATCGTATCGCTGTTCGGTGTTCAGATTGATTTCTCCTACAGGTTGAGGTTTGGGAACCCTGCGGGAGGGACTGCTCAGGCCAGGCGTTTTGGCATCGGATGCTTTCTGCACGATTTCCTCCACATAGGTATTCCATTCACTGCAGGAAGGACATTTGCCAATCCATTTGGGCGACTGTGCTCCGCAGTTTTGACAGAAGAAGGTGGTTCGTGTTTTGGCCATTTTTTATTATATCGTAGGGGCGAATTGCATTCGTCCGTTTATTTTTTTTCACGCCTGTTTAATATTTTTTCACGCCTGCTGTTCATTTTTCGGGCGAATGCGATTCGCCCCTACGGGCGGTGATTTTATATATATAACAATTTTGACTCTTATTCACCGGGTTCAGGGTATGCAAAATGGCATCCAATAACCCTTGATGAATAACGGTCTCCAACTGAATATCACCGTAACAGTCTCTGAACTTTTGAATACGCTCATCTAGTCTGTCTTCTTCCTGAAACAAGACATAGTTCGGCAAAAGGCTGTCGGGGTTGTTTCGTGTATACTTGTTCAGGGAATCGCAGTTAATCACGCTTGTCATGCTCAATACGGTCTTCGGCCAGTGGCCAAGGTAGTAAAGCGGTGGCATCACAAAATCGTCGTGATTGGTGGCTTCTACCACAAAGAGGCGGAGATCCGGTTTATGACTCAGGTATATCATCGCTTCCACCCGGTCGCGTTTGGAATAGGAGCAGGAGATAAAGATCATGGGTATGGTGTTTACGATCCAGAAAAATATCCAGCACCCGCGTAACAGCTTTGCACGCGTAATCCAGAAACCGGAATGTTCCACAAATTCCTGCCAGCCGATTATTCCTCCGATAACCACGAAGGGTATCACAGGCAGGATGAAGCGTTCCTGTTTGTTGGGGAAGTAGGAGTGGAAGGCAAAGAATAAAACTGCAGGAAGAAAAAGCAAGAGGTGGGTTTTCCATTTCCGGATGAATCCGAAAAGCAGGAAGAGGCTGACAGGTGGAATAAGCAATCCGAACAGTACCGTAAAATACATATACCAGGCTTGAGTTTCAAAATTGTATTTATTAGCCAGGTTGTATTGGATGTAAGCATAAAATTCAGCAAAGGGGTAACCCCATACCTTGTAATCAATTAGGCCTTGTGTGGCCGACGCACATAATAAGGTTCCGGCGCCGAAAAGAAATGCTCCGACCCATCTTTTCTGAAAAAGAAGTACTAGTCCGAAGCCTCCAATAAAGAAGAGGGACTGGAAGCGTATGGCAAAAGCAATTCCTGCCGACATGCCTGCGAGAAAGAAAAAGTTCTTACGTCCTTCTTTTCCGCCCCGTAGAATAAGCAAGGTAGTCCAAAGCAAAAACGGGATACATACCATCTCCACGAGGTTGCGTACACTGAGCATGGGCATAAACCAGTAGAGGGACAGGAGAATTCCTGTCATGCGGGCGGCCTTTTTCCCAGCGTACAGGAAAGTAATTTTATAGCTGAGGGTAATAATAAGCAGGGAGAAGGCTGCATGAAGGAGGCGGACAACATACATCTTGCCCTGGGGGTCGTTGAAGTGAAGGAGTTTGCAAAAGGCAAAAAAGAGGTAGTGTATACCGGTATAGAAAAGATTGTGTCCGCCGGGGCCAGTAGCTCCTGAACGAGGCAGCCAGTTGTTGTAATCTTTTCCGTCGGCCCAGCTCTGTGCGGCTTCTATGATGAGGAAGTGATCATCAAAGAAACCGAAGCCTTTAGAAAAGACGACAGCCAGCAGACGGAAAAAGGAGCCGGCCAGAAGGATGAGGAGGAGGGGCTTTTCTTCCCAGTATTTTTTTATAGTCAACTTAAAATTCATTTCCTAATGAGGTTAACCTTGTTAACCCTGTTTTATTTTTTTTTCGATTGAAGAAGTGGAATAGCCTTCCAGAAAGTCTATGAGCTTTACCTCTCCTCCTTTTGCCAGCACCAGATCATGTCCTGCTATTTGATCGATGCGGTAGTCACTTCCCTTCACCAATACATCTGGTTGAATGCGGCGGATAAGTTCATAAGGTGTGTCCTCGTCAAAGACAACTACGGCCCCTACAAAGTGCAGGGAGGCTATAAGCAACGCCCTCGAATCCTGGTCTTGCAAAGGACGGGCAGGGCCTTTGCCAAGCCTGCGCACGGAAGCGTCAGAATTGACTCCGACGATAAGCAAGGTTCCGCAGTCGGCAGCTTTGCTCAGGTAATCGATATGCCCACGGTGAAGAATGTCGAAACACCCGTTGGTAAAAACGATTTTATGATTCTGGAAACGCCATATCGGTAAGGAGTGATCAAGTGAGTCGGGAGTATAAATCCTGGAAAGCACAATATCAAGCTGGGTTTTTTTCGGGGCTTGCATTTATTTCTTTGTTAAGGATTGGCAAAAGGATGAGGGAAACGAGCCCCAGAAACATAAGAAGGAGAAAAGACGAAGTCCATACGATCCAGGGAAAGGCGATGGAGATGGATTGGGAAACGGCAAAAAGAAGGAGTACGTTTTTTACAATTACCTGATAGGCTCCTATGCCTCCCGGAGTAAACACCACGCCAAGGGTTCCAAGCGCGAACACGGTAATGCCTTCTGAGAACCCAAGCTTGGAGGTTTCGGGAAGAGCATAAAAACACAGGTGAAGGGTGATGTAGTATACTCCCCAGATCACAATGGTATGCCCGATGAATAACCAGGGTTTGCGAATGTTCTTAATTGTTTTCAGTCCGTCTAAAAACCCGGAAAGAAACTGAAATACTTTACCCAGTACTCCTTCCTTTTGTTTTTTTCTAATCCTTAAGAATACGATTAACCCTAAAAGGGCGAGAAAGATGAAGGTGGAAGCAATGACTGGATGGGATCCTATGAAAACGAATTTCTTAGCAATAGGATCAAGTACATATTGATGGGCAAGTGCATTGATTTTGGCAAACTGAACCAGGAAGGTAATAAAGAAAACAACCATCAGACAGAGCACATCAATCAGACGTTCGGCCACCACGGTTCCGAATGATTCGGTAAAGGGAATTTTTTCATACCGCGTAAGTATGCCGCAACGGGAAGCTTCACCCAGGCGTGGGATAGGTGCATAGTTGGCCATGTAGCCGATCATTACGGCGAAAAAAGTATTACTCAATTTGGGTTCATGCCCGAGTGTTTGGAGCATCATTTTCCATCGCATGGCCCGGCTCAGGTGACTGATTATGCTGATAGCGAGGGAGAGGATTACCCAGGAATAGTTGGCGTTGCCAAAAGCTTCCCTTATTTGTCCACGTTGTTCTTCTGTGACGCCTCTGACTGCAAACCACACCAGGAAAAGTCCCAGGGAGAGAAAAACAAGAACCTTGAGCAGGGAAATCAGCTTTTTATTCAAAGACTCAGGGCTTTAGTTTGTTGGTATCAGAATCAGGAAAGATTATATGAGGGCGGAATGTTTTTGCAGCTTCAAAGTCCATTTGTGCAAAGGAGAGAATAATAACCAGATCTCCAACCGTTACCTTGAGGGCTGCAGGCCCGTTGAGACAAATGACGCCTGACCCCCTGGCTCCCTTGATTACATAGGTGATAAAACGTTCCCCGTTACGGTAATTCAACACGTGCACCTGTTCATTCTCAATCAGGTTTGAAGCATCCATCAGGTCTTCGTCGATAGTGACGCTGCCGATGTACTCCAGATTGGCTTCGGTAACTTTTACCCGGTGAATCTTTGATTTTAAAACTGAAATTTCCATCGTCCCCAAAGTTAGAAATAAATGTTCGCCGGAAAGTTTTCTATTTCAGAAGGATATTGTCAATAAGCCGGATAGATCCAAGCTTCACTGCGATACAAGCAACAACAGATTTCGCATCGCTTATTTCATTCACAGGAAGCAGGGAGACTGCATTCACAATCTCAAAATATTCCAGGGTCATTCCCGGTACCGACGCAATTTTATCACTCACCAGAGCGAGGAGTTTTGGGACAGGTTCAAGGGTGGTAAGTTCTTTGATGAGAAAAAGTGTTTGTGAAATAGCCCGAGCAAGCTTTCTTTCAGTCGGGGTTAGCAGTACATTCCTGGAGCTCATGGCCAGGCCATCCGGCTCACGAATAATGGGACAACCGATAATCAGGGTTTTATACCCCAGTTGAGCGCTCATTTGACGGATAATGGCCAGCTGCTGGAAATCCTTCTGCCCGAAATAAGCGCGATGGGGTTGTACAGCATCAAAAAGACGGCTTACGATTTGCACAACCCCTTGAAAATGACCGGGTCTCAGCTTTCCTTCCATCACTTTATCCAGACTACCCAGATCGGGTGAGGGAGGAGGTGTAGATTCATCAGGATACATTTCCTTCACATTTGGGAGAAAAAGAACATCACACCCTGCTTCCTCAAGCAAACGGCTGTCCTTTTCAGGAGTGATCGGATATCTTTCAAGATCCTTAGGATCATTGAATTGGGTAGGATTTACAAAGATACTGCAAACGACAAGATTGTTCTCACTTTTGGCCCGGGTGATCAGGGATATATGGCCGGGATGCAAAGCCCCCATGGTAGGGACAAATCCTACTTCCTGGCCCCGATTCCTTGCCTCCTTCAGAAACTGATGAAGCTCCGCTTTGGTTTTAAATAAGACCATAGTTAAATGTAATTTTTTGCAGTTTGGGAACGATTTTTGACAAGAAAGAAGTAAATCCCGGGCAAATATACTCCTCAGATGATCTAAAAAACCTGTTCTAAGCAGGTTTTGTCAAAGAAGCGCAAGGAAAGTCCGATAAATTCGCTGAAAATACATATTCGGGAGATCAATGCGATAAAAAAAATGATAAGTGTGAACAATGCAATTGTTAAAAACTTGAATTCTCGGGAAAAAATGCTTAATTTTGTATGCGATTTAAAAACCTTAAATCCTTTATTGTCCATGAAAATAACCGGCCTATCTACTCTCTTACCTTCCCGCCGGTCAAATATCAGGAATTGCTAACTTAATCCAACTCTTATGAAAAAAGCACGAATTCTATTTGTTTCGCAGGAGATTACCCCTTATCTGGAAGAATCAGCGATGGGCCACATTGGCCGGTTTCTGCCTCAGGGAATCCAGGAAAGAGGAAAAGAGATTAGAACATTTATGCCCCGTTACGGTTGTATCAATGAGCGTCGGAATCAGCTTCATGAAGTAATCAGGCTTTCCGGAATGAATCTTATTATCAGCGATACAGACCATCCCCTGATTATTAAAGTGGCTTCTATTCAGAGTGCACGTATGCAGGTGTATTTTATCGATAACGAGGAATATTTTCAACGGAAGTTTATTCTAACCGATAAAAACGGAAAACATTTTGAAGACAATGACGAACGTGCTATATTCTTCTGTAGAGGGGTCATTGAAACAGTGAAAAAACTGGGATGGGCACCTGATATCGTCCATTGCCACGGTTGGATGTCTTCCCTTATGCCAGTATACCTGAAACGTTGCTTCCGCGATAACCCCCTGTTTGCCGATACCAAAGTGGTTTATTCCGTATACGACGATGAATTTGCCAACCCTTTTGATAAGGAATTCGCAAAGAAAATGATGTTTGACGGCATTGAAAAAGGAGACCTGGATCATCTGAAAGTGCCATCTTTTGTAAACCTGACGAAACATGCTATCCAGTTTTCCGACGCAGTCATTATCGGAAGCCAGAAAATAAACCCAGACATTGCCAAACACCTGAAGAAGCTCGATAAACCTGTACTTTCCTTCCACGACAAGGAGGATTACATGGATGCATACAACGAGTTTTACGAAGAGGTTCTGGAACTGGAACCTATGCTGGTTGATTAAGACTAACCCGGGAGAGACCCTTTTTTTCACGCCGATGGCATGAGAAAGAGGGTCTCACTCTTTTTAAGAACAGCTAGGTTGGGGATTTAATAATGGAACTGCATACGAATACATCTTATTATTTCGTTATTTTGCCTTGCTAAGTGTGGCGGAACCGGGAGGTCGTTTTTCCCCAAGGTTCATATTGTGGATATTTATGAGAAAAAGAAGTGTTATTTCCAGTATTGTGCGGGTATCTGTGCCCGCTAAATTTTTTTTAGGTGCAGTCGCTCTGGCATGTTTTTGTTTTGCTTCCTGTAAAAAGGATACCAATGCTGGTATAGGAGTACAACCAACCGGAGACCTGCTGAACGTGAAAGTGAGCGACACCACCACGATGGTTACCTGGGTATTGAAAGAAGATTCGCTTCAGACCTCACAGGCCTTGTCGCAGTATGTATTCGGAAACTATTGGGACCCAATCTTCGGCAAAACCAACGCATCCATTTACACCCAGTTTACCTTTCCTACAAACGATGTCAACCTCGATTTTGCTTCCGGAGGAAACGAATTACTCCTGACCTGCGATTCACTGGTACTCTGCCTCGGTTATGAAACCTCTTATTATGGCGACACAACCCTTCCTCATACAATCAGGGTGTATCAGATGGCCAACTCCATGGGAGTGAATACTCCTTATAAATCAGATACAGCCTTTCCCTGTTTCCCTACTCCTGTAGGATCCAAAACATTTCAACCAGCACCTAACACTTCGGTTAAAATCTGGGGCAAACCGAGGGGAACTCAGATACGTGTTCCTCTTGATAAAAGTCTCGGACAGCTTATTCTCAATAACTCAGGCAAACCAGCTCTGGCCAGTAATTCCACATTTGTTCAGCTGCTCAAAGGCCTGTACATACACGATGAAACCCCGCTTAACAATCGGGGCGACGGATGTATGTTATATCTGCCTTTGTCCGATACCCTCACGCATTTGACACTCTATTACAAGAACGCTAACCTGCCACCCGCTCAAGGCGATTCTCTCGCATTCAATTTCTCCATTGACCTTAATGCCGCACGCTTTGCGCGTTTTGATCATGACTATAAAACGGCTGATCCCCTCATACAAAGTGATACCGCCCAGGCCAAGAAATCGACTCATCCGTCACAGAAAGAAATTTTCGTTTCTTCTCTGGCAGGGCTTAAAACCAAAGTAGAGTTTCCTTATATTCAGAACTGGATAAAGAACGGGATGATTGCCATTAACCGTGCTGAGCTCACTATTAAAGCTGTTCCTTCTCCTCCAGGAAGCAACCCGAATTATCAACCTGTTCAAAGACTCATGCTCCTCAATATCGATTCTCTGGGACATGAAGTTCTTCCGGTAGACTATAACGAAGGCTCCGATTATTTCGGCGGATACCTGGATGCTGTAAATAATCAATACGTGTTTCACCTCGACCGCTATCTTCAACAGATACTCACCGGCAAACAAAAGAACAACGGTTTGTATCTCATTGCCGTAAGCTCCGCATCTTATGCGAACAGGGTGGTCCTGGGAGGAGCCAATAATACTTCCGGATTTAAAATGAATTTACGCCTCAGTTATACGAAACTCCATTAATTCAACAGAACCATGTGTGGAATTGTAGGTTACATTGGCAATAAAGAAGCGTATCCAATCCTTATTAAAGGCTTGCACCGCCTCGAATACAGGGGATATGACAGCGCAGGGGTTGCTCTTTTGAACGGCACCCTGAATGTATACAAGTGCAAAGGGAAGGTGGCGGACCTTGAAAAATTTACGGAAGGAAAAGACAAACACGGCAATATAGGTATTGCTCATACCCGCTGGGCAACTCACGGGGAACCCAATGACATCAATGCTCACCCTCATTACTCCGAGTCTAAAAATCTGGTGATGATCCACAATGGGATTATCGAAAACTACTCCGCCATCAAACAAGAGCTGAAGAAACGCGGGCACCATTTTGAAAGCGATACCGATACGGAAGTCCTCATTCACCTGATAGAAGAGATACAGGTAAAAGACAATCTTCCCCTCCCGGAAGCGGTAAGGCTGGCACTGAACGAAGTAGTGGGTGCTTATGCCATTCTGATTTTATCCAAACAAAATACCGATGAACTGATTGCTGCCAAAAAAGGAAGCCCATTGGTTATCGGAATCGGGAAGGGTGAATTTTACGTCGCATCCGATGCTACCCCTATTGTTGAATATACCAAGGATGTGGTTTATCTGGAAGACGAGGAGATTGCAATTATCCCCCGCAAAGGAGAGCTGAAAATAAAAACGATCAAGAACAAATCTAAGACCCCCAGTGTGTCCCAACTGGAGATTAATCTGGAAACCATTGAAAAGGGAGGGTTTGAGCATTTCATGCTCAAGGAAATTTACGAACAACCCCGCTCAGTAAGGGATTGCATGAGGGGTAGGTTGAATATAGAAAAGGGAATGGTTCAGCTCGGCGGAATTGCCGAATACGAACAGAAATTCCTGAATGCTAAGCGCATTATTTTTCTTGCCTGTGGCACTTCCTGGCATGCAGGACTGGTTGGAGAATATTTATTCGAAGACCTTACACGTATACCCGTGGAGGTGGAGTACGCCTCAGAATTCAGATACCGCAACCCCGTTATATACGAAGACGATGTAGTGATAGCCATCTCCCAGTCGGGTGAAACAGCAGATACACTTGCTGCAATTGAAATGGCAAAATCCAAAGGGGCCACTATCATTGGTATTTGCAATGTGGTGGGTTCTTCTATCCCACGTTGTACTCATGCCGGGTCTTATACCCATGCCGGCCCTGAAATAGGTGTTGCTTCTACCAAAGCATTTACAGCCCAAGTGACCGTACTCACACTTATGGCTTTGAGAATTGGTTTCCGTAAAGGCACTATTCCGGTATCCCGCTTTCACCAGATACTGAATGAACTGGATGCCATCCCTAAAAAAATTGAGGAACTGCTTCTGAAGAACGATCAGATCAAATACATCGCCGACATTTATAAAGATGCGCGTAACGCCTTATACCTGGGCAGGGGATATACTTTCCCTGTAGCTCTTGAAGGTGCACTGAAACTGAAGGAGATCTCCTATATACATGCCGAAGGATATCCAGCCGCCGAGATGAAACACGGACCTATTGCCTTGATTGATGAAGAGATGCCTGTTTTTGTAATTGCCACCAAAGGGGCTAATTACGAAAAAGTAGTCAGCAATATTCAGGAAGTGAAAGCCCGCAAGGGACGTCTCATAGCCATTGTTACGGAAGGCGACGAAATCGTCCGGGATCT
>Ga0207114_1224_pt1 | contig 12607 bp, 14 predicted proteins | sample Alteio_BWMinHeat_70_FD_153560 | JGI IMG/M metagenome (GOLD analysis project Ga0207114, IMG submission 153560) | Enriched cells from forest soil in Barre Woods Harvard Forest LTER site, Petersham, Massachusetts, United States -... | ecosystem: Environmental > Terrestrial > Soil > Temperate forest >... | reverse complement strand
GTATAAGCTTTGGGCGGCGGCATGTTTACTTCCCGTTTCGAGGCAGACTTTATTTTTCCCTTTCTCTTTTGCGTACTGTTCCAGGGAAGTAAGAATCAGTTGAGCAATTCCTGCGCCCCGGTATTCTTCTTCTATGTACATCCTTTTTATTTCGGCATATCTCTCAAAAAGCTTTATCGCTCCTATCCCCGCTAAGGTTTCACCCGAAAAAGCTCCAAGCATATAAGCCCCGCTCTTCTGCAATACTTCAGGAGAGTCGAGGTGGCAGTTGTCGATGCCGTACAGGTTTATCTGGTACCTGTCGAGTTTGGCAATGAGTTTTAAGACTTCCGGGTTATCAGTCGCTACAGGAGTGATGGTAATGTGGGTTTTCATGCGATTAAAGTGTGGAGTTTACTGAGTTCAAAAATACTTTATTTCCCCGGCATTTAAATGTTACCTTACCCCACAAACACCCAATCCATCATGGAAGAATTCGCCAATAAAGCCCGGAACATCAAAACGAAAGAAGATTTTATTGATTTCATGGACGATCTGATCGAAGACCTGAAGAACAATCCGGAAGACTGGACACATAAAAAGCTGGGTAATTACCTCATGGCTCTGCAAGGCTGGGCGGTGGATATGGATGATTTCTACACCGAGCACAGAAAGCCCATTCCGGAGAATGTGAATTGGAGTGTTTTTGCGGATATGTTAGTGGCGGCGAAGATGTATGAATAAAACTGAGAGTGTGTTATCCTGAACGAAGCGAAGGTTATTCTTATTCAGCATTCGTTTCCTTGGCCCCTGCGCACAGGCCTTCCCAAAAGCTTTCTTCTTTTTCTCTTGACAGAAAAAGAAGCAAAAAGGTCAAGACGGCAAGATTGCTTACCCACAGGCAACACTGCACCGCTTGCCGTCATTGCCACCGCACATCCTCCATTGATCATTTGATTCAATAATTAATCATCCATCGACCTCTAATGTCATTCAGAGCGACGCCCTAAAGGATAAAGGTAAGGTTGTGCGGCTGGGCGAAGAATCTTGTCACAAATGAGTAGATTCTTGTAATGAATGAGTAGACTTTTGTAATGAATGTGTAGATTCTTGTAATGAATGTGTAGACTTTTGTAATGAATGTGTAGATTCTTGTAATGAATGAGTAGACTTTTGTAATGAATGTGTAGATTCTTGTAATGAATCAGTCGACTTTTGTAATGAATGAGTAGAATACTGTCATGATTGAGGAGAATAGTTTCTATTCAAGGAACTGTGTCACTTTATTAAGACAGATTGCTTCTTTAAATCCATCCCTCGCTAACCTATTCCCCTGAAAAATAAGTATTTGAAAATATTTTTTTGGAAAAGGAGAATAAAGTTTACATTTGCACTCCTCAAAAAAAAACCAGTATTGGTTGATTTTTGAAAGACGGCCCGTTCGTCATCGCCTTCGCTAAAGCTACGGCGATCGTAGTAGGGCTGATAGTTAAGAGATTAAGAATATCGTTCATCATTTTATGGCCCGTTCGTCATCGCCTTCGCTAAAGCTACGGCGATCGTAGTAGGGATTAGGACATCAGATTTTACCCGAAGGGATCCTTTAGGGCATTCTGGTACCTACGGGCTACAAAGTAGAGATTGAATTGAGTAATATTGCGTTCTTTATAATTAATGGCCCGTTCGTCTAGGGGTTAGGACATCAGATTTTCATTCTGGTAACAGGGGTTCGATTCCCCTACGGGCTACGGTATAAGGTTTCACGCTTTCAGCGTGAGACCTTTTTTGTTTTCAGCCCGTAGGGGAATCGCTTGCCCTGCAGGCTGGCTCCTCCCTAAAAACAGCCACTGGCTGTTTTCTTTACGGTCGGCCCTCCTACGGGCTACACATTCTGCTCCTAATCATCTAAAAATCAATCGTGTGTGACGCGTGTGTCATTCAGAGGCTTTTGGGTTGGCAGGAGGGAAGCAAGCCGAAGGAATCTGCATGTGGGAGGGAAAGAGGTGGAATACTTTCCCCGGGGCTTCCCCGGTCGGCTGAAGGATAAATACTAGTAGATTAGCTCGAAAGAAAATACACACATGGAAAAGAAATCCGTGGGCCAATTAAAAAATGGTGTCCAATGCAAGGTTGTGGCAGGAACACATTCAGGGAAATCAGGTACAGTCAGAGATCTGAACACAAGCAAAACAGGTCACATTACAATCACTGTTGAGCAAAGAAACGGAGTACGGTTCAAAACCCTCGGCAAAAATGTGGTCATTCTCACTGATGGTGAGGAGTAGTCTGAATATACACTTCCTTAGCCTTTTAAGCAATGAACTCGGGAATCCAATATCTTACTTGGAAGGATGGGGTGATGGTGAATTCAAACGGAAAAGTTTTGTCGGTTATACGTTTGTGAGTATCGATCGCAAATCTACCTTTGGAGTCATTCAAGCGTTAATCAAATGAAAGAGCAAAAAATTTATGGCTCAATGTTATATCCTATTTTCTGGGGAATTTTCTCCTTAGTATCCATTATTGCATTTTGCTCTTCCGGCTTTTCCAGCTTACCAATGGTCATTGGATCTATTGCTTTCATGTTATATGCCCTGTTTGGATTTATTTTTTACAAAAAGGATTTCGTTTTACAGGAGGATTTGTTCTCAGCCGTATTCAAGGATTCTTTTTTATCAACGGCCCAACAAAATCACCCATGACCAGACTAAAAATTCTGACAATTCTCCTTCTGGCTGCGTCATTTTCGGCGTGTGACAAGCGTCCCTTTGCCTTTCTGGAGATACACGGACGGATTATCAGCGCTAAAAAAAATCAACCGGTGCAGGCAACAATATTTTTATCTACCGGTGCTCCTCCCGGAAATAAGGGTTGGAAGGATTTCGGTAATACTCATACCAATAGTGATGGATCATTCGACATCAAATCCAATGAAGGTTGGAGCAGCGACTACTATCACATAGAAATAATGCCTGATTCCTTCAGAATATACCCAGGTCAGTCAAGGGATTTCACAATCACAAGAAATCAAAATGTGGATGCTGGGACTATTGGACTGTGACCAGCTTGTATATTTCAGGCAGACCTTCCGACTTCCGATAAACTTTCCGGCCAACAAGAATAAAGCCAAAATTCGACTCAATTGCTGACGATATCATACTCAAACAAAGAGTCACAGCGAAAGAAAAAAAATAATATTTTGTTGACCCCTGCACTTGGGGAAGGATATGGAGCGTTCATTCCCAGGAATGTCCCGCTATAGAATCAGGGAATTCGATTAGATTTGAGATATGCAAAAAATATTCGGGATTACAATTGTTCTCGTGTTGATATCCCTGTCACAGTTTTTTTCCCAGGACACCCTTATCTGGAAGAATGGAAATCGTATGGTAGTGAACATACTCTCCGTTGACAGCTTTATCAGATTCAACAACCCGGACGATCTCCTTTTGGAAACCTCTTCCCTTAAGCTTACGGAGCAGGTATCGATTCATTATCAAAATGGAAGGATTGTTACATCCGACACACCAATAATTGAGTTGATAAAATGGCAGAAAACAGATAAGCTGCTTATCCATAAAGCCGGTCCAATATTTCGCGATGGAGGTGGGCTTATAACAGAGAATGAGCTTCTCAACCGGGCAGAAAACAAGCCCATTAGTCGTGAATTATCCTTGGAAATATGGATGACAAAAAGGGCAAAACATGCTGAAGTGGGAATCGCGATTGCAGGAGGGGTGTCATTTATAACAGGCGTGTGTCTCGGTTACTTCGGAGCAGAAGGCGAATATATATCCACTGCCCAGATCGCCGGGATTCTCTGTATTTTGGCTTCCGTTCCAATAGAGATTCTTTCGCTTGTTCCTCATATTATCCGCAAGGTACATTCCAGACGTGTTATGAAATTATATAACAGAGCATTGATTCACGAGGTGAGTTGAACCTCGCCTCCGCGTCGGTAAGCTGAAAGCTTTGAGAGGGCAATAAACATTATGTCACATTAGGCCCATTGGTGTCTTTATACCTCTCCTGCCGTCACATTTCCGATGTGTGGAGCAGGAAGTAATTACCAGGATGAATAGTACCAACAGGAAGTACCGTATGATTTTCAACCGTCCTGAATATTTTGTTAAAATGTGCATATCAATTTGTTTATCAAATATCCTGCCAGGCCCGAAAGAAGGGATATTCTTTAGTTTTCACCGGTAAGCTGGTGATACAGTAAATGTGTTCGGTTGTATGAGAAATTTTCCGGCTATACTGGAAAACTAATGGAAGATTACAATGACTGAGAAAGCCCACTAGCATATTCTTGATTCGCAATTTGCAAATTGAGAATTAAAGGGTACCTTTGAGTATGAAAAAGCACAATGGTATGCGGCCCCAAGACATTGTCATATTGCTTAAAATCATAACCTTAGGCGATAGAGACTGGCAGTTGAAAGACTTGGCTCAGATGCTTTACATCAGCCCCTCAGAGATTACCGAATCGTTGGCGAGGAGCATAGAAGCCAACCTTATTGACCACAACAAGAAAAGAGTAAACCGACAGAACCTGCTTGAATTCATCCTGTATGGCCTCCGGTATGTTTATCCTGCAAGTATAGGTAGCATGGTGAAAGGAATTTCTACGGCTCATTCCCATCCCTTCATGAAAGAATTTGGAAACGGTTCGGCTTACGTCTGGCCTGATATGTCAGGCAAGGTGAGAGGCGAAAGTATCGATCCCTTATATCCGAACCTGATAAAGGCTGTTAAAGAAGATGAGAAGCTATATAAATTGTTGGCTTTAACCGATGTAATGCGGGTCGGGAGAGCAAGGGAAATAAGCGTGGCGAAGGATGAATTGAAAAAGATGATTGTGAATGGGTCAGCGGATTAATATCGTCAGTAGTGAATGCCATTCAATCAGGGCCACTCATGAAGATTAGATATTCTATATTACCGATACTAAGAACTGATAAGCTGAAGCTGAGAGAGTATGCTCCTGGGGAGAAGAGAGAATTATTTTATTAATCATGAAAAAGAATTAGATTTAGGCCCATATAATAAATATTTTTAAAATGCTAACATCTGAAGAGAAGCAAAAAATACTCCTGGAAGAGCGGTATAGATTCGAGTTGCAAAAAAAAATCTAAAAATGAGAAACGCGATTATGTTGACCTAGCCTTGAAGGTTATGCAAATTATAGTGATCATTGTAGGCTTATTTGCGTACAACAATTACGTTGATCAGGGGAAAATTCAATTCTATGAAAAGCAAATGGAATTTTACATAAACGCATCTACTGTAACTTCCATTCTTGCAACAGAAGACTCCATCACATCTCCGGAATACCTTAAGGCAAGAAAAGAGTTTAATCATCTTTATTGGGGTAAGCTATCAATAGTTGAAACAAAGGAAGTCGAGCGATCAATGATTCTGTTCGGTCATTTATTGGATTGCTATGAAAAGCAACAAATCTGTAATGATTGTCTTGCGGATATGAAGACTTTGGCTGAGGCTAAATATATTTCTTCTGAAAGCATGCATGATGCTAAAGTTTCTCAGTCCGTATTGATGAAGGCGTCGTTGTATTTGGCACATGAAGCTCGTGCTCACATTCTTAACTATTGGTTATCTTGGAGTGAGAGAAAGGATTATAATCGAGTTCCGAAATAGACATCTAATGTCTCTAGAGGAAATGACTGGGAATAGTTCTTTAAAGGATTGAAATTCCTCAGTTGGCTCTTCTTTTAACATTCAACTCTGATCAGCAGTCCTCCCTGAATCCCTCCGAAAGCCAACTCCGGCTACCGATTATCACCCCCAAACAGCTCAATACTCATTCAAACCGGTGAATTGCTCATTTCACAAACAAAAGCGCTTGAAATGACCTAAATTTATCGGATAAAGATCATCCTCATGAAAAAACTAACGATCCTGTTTTTGCTGGTACTTTGTATGTTCCAGTCCCGCCTGGAAGCACAGTGGTCTTCCTTGCCTGATAATACCTGTGCTGCCGGTCCCTGCCTTTATTGTTTTTCTCCTTATCAGAGCATATCCATTCCGGCCGGTAAAACTATCTTTTCCGGACTCACCAACTTTCAGCGCTGTTCCGCTCCAACAAGCATGTTTGGATTGGCGAGATCAACCGATGATTTTCAGTCCAGTCCCAATTTCGGCTGGTTTGACCCCAACAGTTCTCTGATGCAGGGCATTTTTTCCATTAACCCAGCCACCTGTCAGGTCATTTATTCCGACCCTGATTTTCAGTTCGCCATCAGTCATGGGGGAAATGCAAAAGGAAGTCACTGTACTTTTCCAAACCCATCCGGAGCTTATATAATACGCAGTCTGTATGGTGCAGGCAGGCATAGCTATTGCACGGGATATGCTTCTGACTCGTCCTCCATCGCTGTCTGGAGGATTGATACCGCGGCTCAAACCACCAGGGAGCTTATTGTTTTTAAGAATATGGGTGATACGACCTCCCTGTTTTTTGTGAATGACTCTACTGGCTTTCTTACCTGTAATAACAAGTACGGAAACGGACTGATATTAAAAACATCCGATTTCGGGAATACCTGGTCGAAGCTGCTCACCAGCTGGCAGATGCTGGGAGCTATCCAGTTTCCGAAGCCGGGTACCGGTTATGCCGCCGGAGGCGGAGGCACGATATACAAAAGTACGGATGCCGGTACCAGCTGGAACCTGCTTACACCCATCACCACCGCTTCTTTCCGCATCATTTATTTTCTGAACCCGGATACGGGTTATGTAGGCGGTACGGGAGGGGAGCTGTACAGGACAAACAACGGGGGAGGCGTTTGGAACACCGAAAACAGTACTACGACAAATACCATTACCTATATTAAGATGACAGATGACTCCACCGCCTATTTTTGCGCCGAAAGATGTCATGTTTATAAATGTACACATGACCTCCCTACAGGGATTCGAAGTGAGGAATTGCTCCCGGCATTCAGCATTTTTCCGAACCCTTCCGGTAACGGTAGTTTTACTTTAACGGGAATAAAAGAAGGGCAGATCATTGAAATATACACGCTTCCTGGCAACAAATGTTATTCGGCCCCTATAACCGGCACAATTCAATACCTGAACCTCTCCTCCCAGCCCCAAGGCATATACTTCTATCGTATTCTTTCTGAGAATAAACTCATAAACAGTGGGAAACTTGTAATCCAATAGTTTCTGCTCCTTTGTGAGTGAGGCGATATAGTGAATTTTACTGTCAATAACGCTAAAATCAGCGAAATATGGGTCTGCTGGTCAGGCAGGTTCGACACTTCTGGCATGTAAGATTTCTCCCATACCAGAACACAGTAGCTTAAGTGACAGCCATTTGCATATTCTTATTTGAAAATTGGTTATATTTGATAAGTGAAACAACGGATTTATATTGACACTTCAATTGTCGGTGGGTATTTTGACGAGGAATTCAGTGAGGCGACAATTGGCTTGTTTGAAAGGCTTGAAAAGAATGAAGTGATTTTTGTGATTTCAGACCTGCTTGACCTGGAATTGATTGAAGCACCGGAACAAGTTAGAAAATTGCTTCAAAATTATTCAGCTGATAAGTTTGAACGGGTACAATTGACTGAAGAAGCGATAAAACTTGCCGATAGGTATATTTCTGAAAAGGTCGTTGGGAAAAGCAGCCTGGAGGATTGCAGGCACATTGCTTTAGCAACGCTCAACAGGGTGGATGTTTTAGCCAGCTGGAATTTCAAACACATCGTAAATCTTGATAGAATTAAAGGGTATAATTCAGTCAATCTGAGAATGGGATTTCAGATGATCGAAATCAGAAGTCCAAAAGATCTTATAAAATATGGAAACGAATAAAACAAAGAAATTTGACGCAGTAAAAATGATGCGTGAAATTCGCGACAAGATCAGTTCCGAAACACAGAACATGTCTTTTGAGGAATTGAAAAAATATATTGAAAGCCGTGTTAAGAGCAGTGGTATTAAGCCTGTCGGCCAATAATTCCATGTTTAGCGTTATATTTTATTGTATAGAACGCTAAAACAGGCCAATTCCAGGTTAGACACCTCTGGCATTCGGGCTACCATAAAGCAGAAATGCCAAGAGTTTGCACTCTTGGCATTTCGCTTTATGGCCCTGAAGTGATCGAGCGGAGGGAGATCTACTTCAGGGCAAAAAATCAGTGTGAGTGTGGGTGCGAGTGTGCCGGGCATTTACACTGATTTTTTTCCTCTTTTACCCGCCGAAGCCTTAGCGAAGGCGGGACACCCGCTCTCACACTCACACTTTCCTCTGGAGTTTACTGTCTATAATAGATTTGGAATGATGAAAAAGATTCACGAGTGGGAATTGTGGGATTGGAAATCGATATTCGTTGGGATTCTCGTCCTTGGCGGAATTGCGGTCTTTTTAATAGTCATGTTCCGTGTACCGGATATAATGCGAAACCAAAAAGGGAAGGAATACGATTTCACGACTCACGGACAGATTGTTACGTATAATGAGGTAACGTACCTCTCACAAGGAAAAAGAGGAACCCGCACCTCTGTTCAGGGAATCAAAGTGACATTCATGTACGATGTGGATGGAATGCATTATACCAATTCTGATCTGATTCCTCAGTCTTTGGCTAATGTCACCTTCCTCGAGAAAATGTACAAAACCCCGCAAATGAAAGTTCGGGTAAAGTATGCGGGATCGAATCCACAATTAAGCCAGATTCTATTAAGGGAAATCTCCTCTACAGATACTGCCAGACTTTGCCCTTCTTGCTCTACTCAGGTCAGAAGATTTGATTATCATATAGATTCAGTGAAAAGGGAAACGAAATAAATACCCAGACTGGATCAAATGGTGTAGATTTGAAGCAGATGGACAACTTTGTAACCGTACTGTAATGAAATTGGCTTTTATTTGAAGCATATCTTCTTCAGATTGAAATATTGAGCGAACGTAATTTTACCACTAAGGCACTAAGAACACGAAGGGTCACTATGAAGGTAAAGCCTTAATGATCCTTCGTGTTCTTAGTGCCTCAGTGGTTTTACACGCCCGCACAAAAAACGTTACTAATCACAAGGTACAAATATTCAGTAGCCGCTACGGCAGTTAGCCACTTTGTGGTATTATTTCCTAGAATGCCCACATCCTCCGCAGTTATTGCCGGTAATACAAATTCGTGTAGGTGCTTGTGTTAAATACAAAGGTTCCCTGAAATTGGATTATATTTGAACTCCAACTTTCTCCGGCATGAAACATGTATATTTTTCCATCTGTTGTATTCTTCTTACTCTGGCCACAATTGTACTTTATGTTGCCGGGTATTACGGCAATTTTCTTTTTCTGCCTGTGGTTCTTGGCTTCCTCTTTGCCGTAGCGGCATTTAAAACCAATGCTGCAAGTTATCTGAGCGTAGGATCCGGTACTGTGAACGGAATAAGTGCCGCGGTAATCTTTTATCTCCTCACCGGAGATTTTTTCATTCCCACCGCCATTATCCTTGCTGCCCACACTCACCTCATCAAGGCCCATATACTGCATTTTGACTACACCCGGAATCTCCTCGTGGAACCCCTGTTTAGCCTGCTTTCCATAGGGCTCTATCTCACCGGAAACCTGAAAGGACATTTCGGATGGGCGGCCTGGGTCTATCCTGCATTTCCGGTATTTATAATGGCTATCGTTAATTTCATGAACTATTACGACAGGACCCTCCTCAAATACACCCCTGATAAATATATTTCCACAGGAATAAAGGCACCCGTTTTTGCCCTTCAGGATGAAAACGGGAAGACGGTTTCTTTGGAAGATTATAAAGGAAAACCGGTCTTGCTGGTTTTTGTTCGAGGCGACTGGTGTCCGGGCTGCCACATCATGCTGCGTTCGTATGAGATGAACCGGGAGAAATTGAAATCCAGAGATGTTACCCTGCTCACCATTGGGCCTGACCCGGTGGGGGTGAACAAACAGATGGCGGAAAAGATAGGAGTGAAGTTCCATATTCTCTCTGATCCTGACCAGCAGGTAGCCATGCAATATACTGTTGAACTCCAGTCTCCTGTAACCTCCATACCCAAAGGATACAAAGGTATTCCACTTCCTGCCTCCTTCCTGGTGGATAAAGAAGGTATCATCCGCCATACCTCCCGGGTGGAGGACGCAGGAGAAGTGCTGCAGCCGAACCGCATCATGCAAACACTGGATTCACTGAACTAAATGTCTGTTTTGATTTCTAATCTTCCTCCAGCTTCCCATTGATTGCATCCTGGATGGCCTTGAAATCCTTTGGCCCCATTCCGGACCAGGCCGAAGCACAGCCCAATACTTTTGCAAATAAAATCTTTTGCGTTTCAAAATCGATCACGTAAATCTCTTTCCGGTATACCGAACCGACGGCAAAAATATTGTAATAAAGCTGGCAATATCCCTTGTCTTTGTTCTTGAACAGAGAAGCTATTTCCTCTGTACTCATTTCCTTGTGTTTCATTGTATAAGCACTCACCCCTTTGCTGTCAATACACTGACCGGAACGGGAGTGATCTATCCAGCCTGAATTGATGAGCAGGGTTTTTCCTTTGAGCTTGACAGCTCCGGCATTTGTTTCCCGATCGGTCAGCTCCTGGACCTTCTTTTGTTTTCCTTCAATGTTTTTGGTAGAAATGATGTCCAGGGCTGCATTGAGGCTATTTACCGCATACCCGGCACAGGAACCGAATTCCTTGGCCTCATAGGCAACAATCGGAATCCAGATGATAAAGTCGTCTGTGGTATAAGATTTCAGTTTTTTCTTGTCGCCACAGAAAACCGCAAGTTTCACCCATCCCCCTCCAACCGTACCAATGGTACTGCCGCTGAGGGTTGTAAGAATGTAGTTTTTGTCGTTCCCCAGATGTGTATCAACAGTTCCCGGGTCAATCATTTCAAATTTATTCACGGTCCAGTATTTCTTCATGGCTTCTTCCAGGGCCAGGTTGAAGGAAGCATCTTCCGTTTTCTGAACATAGGTGGTTCCGGCTTTCAGGTTTTTTAATTCATCCGTTCCGGCTCCCTTTTGGATCCGTTGAGCAGAAGAAAGGCTGACACCTGTAATGAATACGGTGAGAGCAAAGAAGATAGACTTGCAGTGCTGTTTCATAGCTGTTTATTTATGGGGTTCCTAAATGAGGGATTTTAACAAATATAATGAATCCCAGCGATAAATACTTTTCTATTGCATCCTTCGTACATAAGCAATCCCATTAACCGAATGCACCAAGGAAAGTTCTGTTCAGTTTATTCAGTCACCTGCGCTGAGCGGAGCCGAAGCCTGTTTTGGAAGGCTGCCGGAAATGGGGTAGATTTGAGTTATGAATCCAAAGATTCTTCTCCTCCTCTTATTATTCTCTTTATGCAGTCCCTTCATAAACGCCCAGTCCATAAAAACCGACAGGGGTGTTTATCCGGAACCTTCTCCTCCTGTATTGCCTCCGGCTGGCGGCACTTTTACAGATCCTGTTTTCGGAACCACACTCCTTCGGGTGACCGATTCTTTGGATGGGGCCGATAACCATCAAAGCTATTCCTATTGGCCGGCGTTTAATAAAAATGCCACACGGCTTTATATTTCTTCAGTAGGTGGAATGCCCACCTTGTATGATTTCGACACGCTGTCCCTTTCCATTTCCAACAAACGGAACTTGTTTCAGAGCAATCCCCCGGGAGATGGACAACCCAACGGTGAAGATGCTATTTGGAGCGGCAATCACAGCAACAGCATGCTTTGTCACACGGGACAAAAGTTATACAGCTATAACCTGTCAAACAATCAGTACACGATGTTGCATGATTTTTCAATCGCCTATCCCGATATCTATTTGTGGCAAATGAGTCGATCCATAAACGACAGTGTATTCGGATTTACGTATAAGGAAAATGTGAACTACACAAATGTGGGTTACCTGGATTATCGCGCATCGGATAATCACTCGGATACAAGTCACCTTTCCACCCTGGATGAAGTGCAGGTGGATAAAACAGGTGACTATCTGGTTATTAAGACAGGAAACAGCGGAGCAGGGGTGATCAAAGTGCAGATTCTGAATCTTCACACCTTTATCAAAACGAATCTTACGGATAACAGTCCTGATTTTGCCCCCGGTCATTCGGATAACGGAAGTGGTTTTGTCATAGGCAATGACAATTGGAATAACCGGTACACTTACCGGAAACTTTCTTCTCCGCATACATTCTATTCGGTCATCGATCATTATAACGACTGGTCGTTGGGCGATCATGCATCCATGCTGGCGGATGATGAATCATGGATCCTGTTCAGCACATTTGTCGGCGATACACTTCCCTGTTCCGGAGTATTTGTGGATGAACTTTACCAGGTCTCTACCGATGGCACTCAGAATCTGAGAAGGTTATGCCATACTCATTCCGATTTTCTTCACCAGACCACTGCCGGCAATAAATATTACGGGTCGCCCAGGGCGAATATCAGCAGGAATGGAAAGTTTGCAGTTTTTACCAGCAACTGGGGAAGCATTAGCCGCCGGGATGTATTTGTGCTGAAAATACCTCCCATTATAGCTACCGGGGGAACAGAAAAAAACACAGATCTCTTTACTGTTTATCCCAACCCGGCTAAGGATC
>Ga0207114_1223_pt1 | contig 12626 bp, 9 predicted proteins | sample Alteio_BWMinHeat_70_FD_153560 | JGI IMG/M metagenome (GOLD analysis project Ga0207114, IMG submission 153560) | Enriched cells from forest soil in Barre Woods Harvard Forest LTER site, Petersham, Massachusetts, United States -... | ecosystem: Environmental > Terrestrial > Soil > Temperate forest >... | reverse complement strand
TGGTGAGCCAAGGACTCGTTAAGCCGGACTATGTTGTAAAAATACGTTTCTACCTTCCAGAAAGTTCAGATCATTTTAGAGAATACACACCCTTAGAACAAAAAATGGATTCCCACGAAGCCATGGAGATCTATAAAGATCCTAGCTTTCGTGAACTACTTTATGAATATGAAAGCTACCAATTTTTATTTGCCTTGCCTCCTGAAGAAATCAAGAAAGCATTGGCAACACGCTATAACGACGATCTGTTGATATTTCAAATTTTCAAAGCAGGGTATTCCCATATTCTGGATTCGCTAGCAGAGCATTTGGAATCTTCCGTTAAAACAGGCAAAGAAGAAAGCGCCGCAGGATCTTCATCGAGTTCCTCAGAAAAAAAGATAACCTATCAATTCTAAAGCTCCTCCGCTTAATCGGTCTCGATCCAAAGATCTTCAGCGAATGCATGCTCCTCCCAAATACAGTTGGCGATACACTGTTTCATTTAGCAGCATGTAATCAAGATAGCACTTCGTTTCAAGCGCTCATTCATGTCCTCAATCCAGATATTCTCAATAAAGCTGCGATCATGACAAATGAAGTTGGCAACACACCTTTTTATTGTGCTGCACGTAATCAAGATAGCGCCTCGTTTCAAGCACTTATTCATGCCCTTAGTCCGGACACACTCAATAAAGCCGCGCTCATGACAAATAACAATGGCAACACACTACTTCATACTGCTGCACTTAATCAAGATAGCACCTCGTTTCAAGCACTCATTCAAGCGCTCGATCCGCAGGTATTTAATAATATGTCATTCATAACCATGATGCTCCTATGCACGAGACGTCAAATGGCAACCCATCAAAAAATACTAAAATTATTTGATGCCGTTAAAAATCCCAAAGACACTTTTCGGAAAAGCCCTGAAGAAACCATTCAATGGATAACAACGTACGTTAATCGAAACCCAATGCAACTTCCAGAAAGCTGGAAGAAATACGTCTTAAAATGTTTAGACACTGCTCCAGGAAAAACCGCGGATTATCAATACCGTTTGTGGTTTTTATGGATGTATATGAGTGTCAAACAAGGGGATAAGCTCTCTTCTGAGACCATCGATATCATCAAAAAAAGTTTATTACAAACCCATTCAGATTCCTTGATGCGCATGGACAAGGATCATCAAGTAGAAACAGCGAAATGGATTCAAACCATCTTCTTGCCTCGGGCCAGCGAAACAGAAAAAAACCGTTTGTCGAGCATCATGTTTCAATTGGCGTTTCAGAATGCCGAAAATCCTCTGTGCGCAGAATTATTGGCCTCGGTCACGAAAACTTCACAGCATCCCGCCTCAGAGGCATCGTCTAGTTCTAGCGCCTCGGTAACTACGAAGATAATAACCTCGGTAGATCTAAGTGAACCTAAAGCAACACCTGCCGCATCGGCACCAGGTCTCGATCCAAAGGATAGACTTGCGATACAGAATCATATTCATTTTCTAAACATCAAACAGAAGTTAAGCGATTTGAAAGAGTTAACCACTCAAAAAAAATCGAGAATGTTCGAATTCTTTAGTGCAAAGAATGAAAAGTTAGAACCATCAGTAACATTATTACGTCCTTTATTGGGTATGACTCTCGACCCAACAAATATTGCTGCGTTATCAAAAGAAGTGGCTAGCATTCAAACCGAAAATAAAAACGCAAAGGTCAACGGTATTCTTACCGATATTCAAACAATCGCTGCGAAGATTAAGGGTTCTGTTGAAATAGAACAGAAAACGGAACGCGACGCGGGTGTGCCTGATTCAAAATCCTCTCATGATCTTTTTTAACTGGACTTGTTTTATTTTGGTGGGCACAGACCGTGTGCCATTATTGAGAAATTCCCGTCACAGAGGCGTCATTTAAAAATATGGCGTAATTAATCTTGATATTTAATTATTTATTAAACATATTGTTATAAATTTTAAATGTCCTAGTTTGACGAAACTATTTTATATGTTACAATCTATTATATGTCCCAAATTGGTGATATTGCACATGAAAGTAAAATATGAAGAGAGCATAGAATACAAAGCCTCTAACCGCTTAAAAGCGATTCGCAGCAATGTCGTGCTACGCAAAGACTTTAGTGGCCTTGGCTCCTACCGCCAAATAAGCCGCGCCTTACAAAAACTAATGACAGAAAAAAAACTAGTAAAAATAGGTACTGGTATTTATGCTAAAGCCTACCTCTCAAAATACTCCGACATCCCCCTCGTCAAAAATGGCACAGACTCGACCCTCAGAGAAGCATTAAAACGGTTAAGCGTTGCCTATGAACCAGGAAGCGCTGAAAAGGCCTATAATGAAGGAAAAACAACCCAAATCCCCGTGCGTAATATTGTAAAACTCAAAAGCCGGTGCCGTCGTCGCATTGGCTATAGAAACAGCGAATTAATTTTTGAGAAAAAAATAAATGCAAAATAAAAAAAACTTAAAAGAACTGATTTTAGTGACACGTCAACATCTTAATTTACGTGAAGTTGTCATCGAAAAGGATTATTACGTTACTCAAGTCATTCATGCTATTTCCGCTGTTGAAAATGAATGCTTTAGACTGGTATTTTGCGGCGGCACCTGCTTAGCAAAGGCACACAAAATTGTTAGCCGCATGTCAGAAGACGTTGACTTTAAAATTCAAATGAAAAAAACGGATACAACCTTAAGCAAAACACGTCTGATGAAACATTTGAAGGAGTTCAGGTCTCATATTAAATCAAAACTAACATTCCCTGGCTTGATTACCGGCGAACCAATCGTGCGCAACGAGGGACAATATTCACGGATTGAACTTAACTACCGTTCCGTCTTTCCCGCTAGCACAGGACTAAGGCCACATATTTTATTGGAATTCACACTATCCGATATTCATCTTTCAGTTGAAAATCTGTCAATTAGAACTTTGATTGAAGACACACTGAAAGGCACCACATTATTTGAGCCCTCAGCAACCCAGTGCATTTCGGTAGCTGAAACCGCTATTGAAAAATGGGTTGGCCTTACTCGCAAGATTATTGCCATTGAGCGCGAGTATCACCCTGACGATTCAACATTAGTACGGCATGTTTACGATTTAAATTCCATTAAAACAGCGGACAGAATTAATACTAATTTTTTTACTTTGGCCAAAACCATTATCAGCAATGATGCCAAGCAATTCAAAAATCAACACCCTGAATACTCCGAAAATCCGGTTGCTGAAATTAGGCAATCACTATTATTACTGAAAAGTAAGTCAATTTGGAAAGAGCGATATCGAGAGTTTATTGAAACAATGGTTTATGCCAATACGAGTGCATTGAAGTATGACAAAGCGATACATATCTTAGAGCAAATTAGCACGAGAGTAATTGATTCCTTACATCAATGATGTGAGCGTTACAGGTAAAATTATGCTAAGATCGCACTAAAATTCTATTGATATTTCTACGATGAAAAAAAATCTTTTTAAAATCACCGCCTTGTTCTTTATTTTTATTTTTTATTGCTCCCAGGCGAATGCGCTTCCTTCTGCTCCAATACCTGCAGAACAAGCGTTTATTTTTTCCGCCACCGTAGAGCAACCACGCAAGCTCGTCGCGGAATGGCTTATTGCGCCTGGTTATTACCTCTATCAAAATAAAATACATATCACTGTGCTATCCCCGCATTCTGCTCGATTAAAATCTGTGCATTGGCCCGTTAGCCAAAAAATATCTCTTCGAACCAATCTCACCGACGCGCCTAAAGCTTATTGGGTTTATCAGGGAAAAATCCATATTCCCATCACCCTGCCTATTACCAATCACTCCGCTGATCATCATCAAGAATGGCAAATTTCGGTGAGTTACCAAGGCTGCTCCGCGAAAGGATTTTGTTATGCTCCCATCAAAAAAATTGTGCAGGTGACTTTTCCTTTCTCAAAAGAAGGATTGCGTGATGCCGCTTTGTTGACGATACAAAGCCCAGGCCTAGAGCACGCCGAGACAGGCATTTCACAAAGACAGGCATACTTCATGACTGATTCCAAAGCAGTGACCACCTGGATAGGCAGTAGTTATCCTGTGATTGTGATCTTGCTGTGTTTCCTAGGCTTGGGCATATTGCTCGCTTTTACGCCGTGTACATTGCCCATGATTCCTATCTTATTCAGTATTATTGTGGGACAGAAAAAAGCGACCGCAGCCCACCGGTTTTATTTATCCTTAAGCTATGTCTTAGGCTCTTCCCTGACTTATGCCCTCATTGGAATAATCATGGCCTGGCTGGGAAAAAGTATTCAAGCTTATTTTCAAAATGTTTGGCTCCTGATGACCTTTAGTGGCATTTTTATTATCTTGGCCTTGTCCTTACTCGGTGTCTTTCAATTTCGTTTTGGCGGACGTTGGCAACAGAAAATAAATGCCTGGCAAGCACAACAAAAAATGGGGCATTATGGTGGCGTATTTCTCATCGGTTGTTTTTCAACATTAGTTATTTCTCCCTGTGTGACTGCTCCTTTGATCGGTGTGTTGGCTTATATCACCGAAACGGGGAATATCCTCTTAGGAGGAAGCGCTTTATTTGCTTTGGGATTAGGCATGGGACTGCCTTTACTTATCGCGGGTTCTTCTGCTGGAAAATATTTACCGACGGCCGGTCCTTGGATGGAATGGATAGAAAAGTTTTTTGCGCTGCTATTGCTAGGACTCGCTATTCATTTACTATCACGCGTTTTTCCAGCGCCTTTAATTTTATTGTGTTGGGCTTTTCTTTTCATGGCAACAGCTGTTTACCTATGTTTCTTTATGAACCTATCTTCCCGTGTAGGAAAATATGTGCGTTACAGTATCGGAGGATTATTGGGACTCTATGGTATGATTTTACTCGTCGACGTCGCCACGGAAGGATATGCCCAACTGTTCTCGCCTCTTAAAACAGCGCAACAATCCGCGTCCCAAGAAGCGTCTGCCCTACATTTCATTCCAGTCGAAAATATGAGTCACTTAATCACGCTATTACAAGAAGCCAAACAACAAAAAAAACCGGTACTATTAAATTTTTATGCCCGCTGGTGCGAATCGTGCCATGCAATCGAAAAAAGATTCCTAAATGATCCTAAGATTCAGACCGAGCTTCAACATTTTATTTTTCTACGCGCGGATGTCACAGAAAACAATAAATTTGATCAAATGCTGTTACACCATTATAAAGTCATCGCGCCGCCCACCTTTTTGTTTTTTAATCGCGAAGGAAAAGAACTCATAGAACGACGCATTGTCGGAGACGTGAATGATCACGTGTTTCTCGCGCATGCCCAAGCTGCCTCTGAGGAACAATGCGAGAGCGCTTCATGTTAGGGTTAGACCAGGAAAATGGTGTGCTTTATTGGATCGCTGCATCTCATTTGATGGGCGTCAGAACACGCATGTTGCATCATTGGCTAGCAGCCAAAGGAGATTATCAGAGTCTATTTTCATCCTCGCGGAACCATTTAGAACACGAAGGATTTACCGCTGTTGAAATTGAGCAGATTAAAAATATTCCTTGGGACCGTATTGAGTCAGAACAACAATCTTGCGCGAACAAAGCGGAAATCTTAACGTTACACGATGTGCGTTATCCCCCTTTATTGAAAGAAATTTCAGATCCGCCTTTGGTGTTGTATGTGGCGGGAGACGCGACATTATTATCTTTACCGCAACTGGCCATGGTAGGCTCGCGCCATCCTTCGTCCTTCGGTCTTGAAAAAGCCAGCCAATTCGCCAAAACCTTATCAGACAAGGGTTTGATTATCACAAGCGGGCTCGCATTGGGCATTGATGGCGCGTGTCACCAAGGAGCGCTATCGGGTTCAGGAAAAACAATCGCCGTAATGGGAACTGGATTGGGTCGTATCTATCCTCAAGCTCATTACAATTTAGCAGAGCAAATCAAACAACACGGAGCGATTGTTTCAGAATTTCCATGGAACACCCCTCCCTCTCCTTGGAATTTTCCACGTCGCAATCGCATCATTAGCGGACTCAGTGTGGGTGTGTTGGTGGTGGAAGCCGCTTTAGGAAGTGGTTCGCTCATTACCGCACGTTGTGCCGTGGAACAAAACCGTGAAGTCTTTGCGATGCCCGGCTCTATTCATCATCCTCTGGCTCGAGGTTGTCATCAACTGATACGACAAGGAGCTAAACTGGTAGAATCCGCCCAAGATATTATTGAAGAGTTAACGTCTTTCATTGATTTTTTCAAAGAATCTGACAAGATTCCGGAACCACAAGCGTCACTGCATGATTTGGAGGAAACGCAACGAAAGCTTTTAAACCATATTGATTATGCCGCGACAGCCATGGATGTCATTCAAACGCGAAGCCGATTGACGGCCAGCCAAGTTTCCTCCATTCTGTTATTTTTGGAATTAAAAGGGTATATTGAGGCAGTACAAGGCGGATATATGCGCATTTCTTGATAAAGAGAAAATATATGTTTGATGTAGTCATGTTTTTGCTTGAAAATTATATGGAACATGGGGTTCCTTTGGTTTCGGAAAAAGAGTGGATTGTCGCTGAACTGGAGCGCATCGGATTTCATAAAATAGAAATTGATCGTGCTTTAGACTGGCTAGTAGGGTTAGAACAAATACAAAAAACGGCAAAATCCGTTGATATGACCCATGTGACATTTCGACATTATCTCCCTTACGAGAAAGAACAAATTGGTTTTAAAGGGATGGGTTTTTTGGCTTACCTGGAACAAGTCGGTGTTTTAGATCCGGTAACGCGAGAGGTGGTCATTGACCGCCTGATGGCCTTGGACCAGCACGAAGTAGACGTGGCACGCATTCAATGGGTAACGCTCGTTGCTCTTTATAATCGTCCCAAACAAAAAGCAGCTTTAATGTTACTTCAGGATTTAATTTTGTCTGACGCATTTCATCAGGTACATTAAACATGAGTAAAAACCTTGTTATCGTAGAATCACCCGCCAAAGCAAAAACCATCAAAAAATATTTAGGAAAAGACTTCGAAGTCATCGCTTCCTATGGACATGTGCGAGATTTATTGCCAAAAAAAGGAGCGGTAGATCCAGACAATCATTTCGAAATGCATTATGAGGTGATTGAAAAAAATGCCAAGCATGTAGCCACGATTGTTTCCGCGATGAAAAAAGCAGACACTCTATACCTCGCTACCGATCCTGATCGTGAAGGCGAAGCTATTTCCTGGCACATTTTAAATATCTTAAAAGAAAAAAAGGCCTTAACAAAAAAATCTGCTTATCGTGTGGTTTTTCATGAAATTACCAAATCCGCTATTCAGGCAGCGGTAGCGCAACCTCGTGATGTGTCCATGGATTTAGTGAATGCGCAGCAAGCGCGGCGAGCCTTGGATTATTTGGTAGGCTTCAATTTATCGCCCTTGTTGTGGCGCAAAGTACGTCGAGGACTGTCGGCGGGACGCGTGCAAAGCCCCGCGTTGCGCTTGATTGTGGAACGCGAAGAAGAAATTGAGCGTTTTGTAAGCCAGGAATATTGGGACTTAACAGCAGACTTGCTGTCTCAACAACACACATTTTCCGCCAAGCTTCATACGTATCAAGGTGAAAAGCTAGAACAGTTTTCGATGACGAATGCCGCGACAGCAGAACAGGCCAAAGAACAGATCGAGAAAGAGGCGCAAGGTCGTCTGTGCGTGGCAACCGTGGAAAAGAAACAACGCAAACGAAATCCCGCCTCTCCATTTATCACATCCACGTTACAACAAGAATCTGCCCGCAAATTGGGATTGAGCGCGGAACGGACCATGCGTGTTGCGCAACAACTCTATGAAGGCATTGAAACCGACTCCGAGTCCATCGGTCTCATTTCTTATATGAGAACAGATTCTGTGAATTTGGCGCAAGAAGCGATTCAGGAAATACGCGCATTGATTGCCGAACGTTATGGCAAAGAAAATGTTCCGGAAGAAGTGCGGCTTTATAAAACGAAAGCAAAGAATGCTCAAGAAGCGCATGAAGCGATTCGCCCTACTTCGGTGCAACGCACGCCAGAATTAATGAAAGACTATCTCAGCGAAGAACAATTCAAACTCTACGATCTCATTTGGAAACGAACCATGGCCTGTCAAATGATTTCCGCGACCATTGACACCGTAGCCATCGATTTAAACCCTTGCGCATCCAAAGACAATCAGAAAAAAACTATTTTTCGCGCCACCGGTTCCGTCATTACAGATCCGGGATTTATGCGAGTCTATCAAGAAGGGGTCGATGACAAAGCGGAAGATGTGGGAGAAGAGTCCTTGTTACCTCCGTTACAAGAAGGCGACATTGTGTCGCTGCAGACATTAACGTGCCATCAACATTTCACAGAACCCTTGCCTCGTTATTCAGAAGCGACGTTAATTAAAGCGCTCGAGGAATGCGGCATTGGCCGTCCTTCCACCTATGCCAGTATTATTTCCACGTTGCAGCGTCGTGAATATGCGCTGTTAGAAACCAAGCGTTTTAGACCAACGGACGTGGGACGAGTCGTGAACCGTTTCTTGACTACTTATTTTACGCGGTATGTGGATTATGGATTTACGGCACAATTAGAAGATGAATTAGACGCCATTTCTCGCGGAGAAAAAGAATGGATTCCGTTGTTGCAAGAATTTTGGGGCCCATTCAACCATCAAGTTCTTGAGGTTGCGGAAACCGTTAAACGAAAAGATGTGACTCAAGAAACATTGGAAGAGCAATGTCCGCAGTGTGCAAAACCATTGACGCTACGTTTAGGAAGACGGGATCGTTTTATTGGATGCACGGGATATCCGGAATGCACTTATACGCGCAGTTTAAATGCGAATCAGACGAACGGTGAAGCAGATGGTACGTCATCAGAGGAAACCGTTGATAAAACATGTCCTGATTGCGGCCATCCGTTGGGCATTAAACAAGGGCCTTACGGAAAATTTATTGGATGTTCCAATTATCCTAAATGTAAGCATGTAGAATCTTTGCAAACAGCAAATGATACGGGTGTGGAATGCCCCGAGTGTCACCAAGGAAAAATGTTAAAACGACGCTCGCGACGCGGAAAGATATTTTTTTCTTGTTCTCGTTATCCCGATTGTAAATATGCCACTTGGAATGAACCAGTTTCAGAAGCGTGCTCCAAATGTGCCTGGCCTATGCTTACCAAGAAAATAACGAAAAGCCGCGGCACAGAATTAGTCTGTCCGCGGGCAACGTGTGGGTTCAGTAAGAAGGTAGAGGAATCCTAGCCTATTTATACGTGGAGCCTCAATGGCACCAGCTTAGGGAAGAGCACCTTAAGAATATGGTCAGCATAGCGTCATTCCCGCATGCTTTTGGCGGGAATGACACAGTTTTTCCTTAAGCTAGTGCCATTGACGCGGGGCCTTATTCTTTCGCATTTTTCCATTTAAGAAATTCACTCGGACGAAGTTTGAATCGAGCAATATTTCCCTCATGCAAGCTCATAATTTCCGTCTCAATGATTTGATGCAACAAAACAGCGTCGTCTGCTGGAGGATTAAGTGCTTTAATGAAATCCCGAACTGTTGAAACCACTTTCTGTCCTGTTATTTTTTTAAGGACAAGCGTTCGTATAATCTCATGAATGGCCGTTCGATATTTTAATTTTAATAGGTTAGGTGCGCCCATATTTTGCTGGATCGCTGAGTATCGTTGTGCCGATCTTTTATAGGCCCATCGATATAAATCCCGCAACAGGCTAATATCATTTTTTTCATATACACCCAGAAGCGACGTGATATAAGCTTGTTGACTCATGTCTGTAAAAGACAATGGATTAAGATTATTTCTAATTAAAGGAATATTAGCCACAAGACGCGCGGTTCTTTTGTTCACATCCTCAAAAGCTTGTAGATAAGATAAATGAACCAAAGAAAAAAAAGACTGCTCAAAAGGATCTTTGATGGCATTAATCTTTTCAACAAACATCTCACAACAGTTCCTTAATACTTGAGGATTTTCCAATGGAAGATAAGTGGTTCCTGCAATTCTGACAGAAAGTACTCTGATGCGACCAGAAGCGCTCAGATCTCCTAAAAGATTTTCCGATAATAGCGCATGAATACTGCAAATTTCATGAAGGCTAATTTTTTCTTCATAAACTGATTCAATGATATATTCAATAGCCTCTTTATGATTCAGTATCATTTGTGTCTCAGAGGTGTCTTTTCCCGAGGCACTTTCGCCAAGTTCTATCAATCTTTTGGTTTCCAAAAGCGAGTAAGTATTTCCCTCGAGACGACTAGAGTTCCACGAGAGATCAATTAATAATCGATTTAAAATATTACGCGCATAGGTACCTGCCGGACGTACCGTATGTTCAGAGCGGCCCAATATAAGCAGCTCCTTCCGCACAGCATGGTTTAAGTATTCGCTTTGATTTGGTTTATAAGACCTTAAAAATTCTTGTTTATAGCCAACCACTTGTCTTGCGTGAATAGATTGTGAAAGATATCGCAGAAGCGCAATAGATTCTTCTGAAAGAGGGATGTCTTGAAAAGCAGAATTGATTGCCGTCGATAAAGACTGTTGAGTTTCTATGATTTTTTTGTTTTTGAGAATATAAGAACGGGCGCGCGCTTGTCCTTGCGGCTGAAGACTCCCCTCTTCAACTAAACAGGCAAATGCTCGTTGGATGGCACGGCGATTTCTAGAGTCTTTTTCTGAAAACCCAATTTTTTTTGCAATATCTCGTAGATGCACTTCTTTTTTTTCTTCGAGAAATTTTAAGATAACCGCTTTAATGTCAATTCTCTTGTGTAAGGACATAAATGTTATTCCTTCATTATTGCGACAAATTTTATCTCTATTTTGTCGCAATATCAAGTATTGCGACAAAAAATGTCGCAATACTTTAGAAATTTATTAGAAATTTAGATGAGTAAACGTTCACGAAGTAGTGTCAACTTACTGTGAGCGGTTACCTTAAATTGACGCCATTGCGTAAACAGTTACTTAGATGAAGAAAATGAATCATAAAAAATCCCCTCTTCCACAATGTGAAAGAGGGGATTATTCTTTTAACGCAATAACAATTTACAGTCGGCTTACACTTGGAATTTATACAACAAGCCTAAGTTAAACTGTTGCGATCTGGGCACGCCATTTGAGACGGAGTTGTAAGAACTGTACACCCATTCGCCACGAAGATCCCAAGAATTCGTCAGCGCGGTTTCCAATCCCAAACCAACTTGTCCACCTGTTGCGTTGCGGCTATTATTGGTGAAGTGCGTATTCACGACGCCTAACCGGAGATACCCTAAGACATTATCGGTAATTAAATATCCCGGAATAACGCTCAGACCATATCCCCAAGAGGTAGCGATACTGCCCCTGGTACGACTGCGGTAGTTATGTATTTCCGCATCGTCTTGTACGAAGATTTCAATGGCGCCATACATTTGATCCCACAAAGCGCTATATCCCGCAAAGAGGTTACCTTCAACCGCTGTAAACGCAGCGGGGACACTCAGGTAATTAATGCGAGACCCTACGCCCAATCCTACGTAAGCTCCGGTATTAAAGTTGACATGTTCGCAAGCTGGGCAAGCAGCAGGAGCCACTTCACCTTTATATCCACCCATCGGAGCAGGATCCGAGGCAGGTTCTGACGCAGCAGGCATTGCCGTATTTTCTGGTGCTCTCTGATGATAGTGGTGTTTCTTGTGATGCCTATGTTTCTTAGAATAGTGTTTCTTGTGAGGCTTCGGCACCACTGTTGCTTGAGGAGCATCCATGGCAGCGCTTGTGTCTGTCGTGGTGGTTGTGGTGGTTGTGGTATCGACGGGGGTGTCTGCAAAAGCAATACTTGAGCTAACAATAAGGGCAATACTTGTTAGGGCTAATTTTTTTAACATGAACTATCTCCTTTAAAAGATTCTCAAAATGGGTGATTCATTATGCATAATATAACAATTGATTGCTACTGTTAAATAAAAAATTCTTCCACATTTCTGTAGAAGAATTTTCTGTCACTATGAAGCTAAAAAACGCCAAGACTATTGATCACTCGGGGTTGCATTGTCGGTCGCATCATTGCCAGAAGGAGAAGTGTTCCCTGTGCCAGTATCAGTGCTGCTGGTACCAGATCCCATCGGAGCAGAGGTGCTAGGAGTGCTGGTTCCTTCGTTGGTTGTTGAGGGAGTTGTAGTCGTAGTAGTCGTGGTGGAATTTGTCCCTGCCGCCCCTGGAACAACCTTACTTTGACTAGGTGTAGTGGTTGTCGTGGTTGTACTACTTGAAGGAGGCATCGCGCTCGTGTCGCTAGGATTGGTATTGCTCATATCCGTTGGACTTGTAGTGTTAGCGTCTGTGCTGCTGGCACCAGTAGGCGCTGTGGGGGACATGGAACTTGAAGTGTTGTCTGTACTGGAAGATGGTGTGGACGTAGTCGTGGTAGTCGTCGTGGAAGGTTGAGAGTTGCTTTGTCCTGAAGTTGAAGAAGGTGCGTCATTAGCTGCTACGTCTTGGCTAGGAGCTGCATTCGTTTGATCCGAAGAAGCACTGGCCAATGTTTCGGAAGGGACTTCGGAGGGAAGCGCTGTTTGTTCAGCAGATGCCGTTGATGTCCCTGTGGGATTCTCAGGTTTATTTTCTTCTCGTTGG